>CEUS01045267.1_pt1 | contig 14594 bp, 15 predicted proteins | sample 427031 | NCBI WGS metagenome assembly CEUS01 (sample SAMEA2622837, study PRJEB7988) | marine metagenome | biome: marine biome (ENVO:00000447); feature: marine epipelagic mixed layer (ENVO:xxxxxxxxx); material: "saline water (ENVO:00002010), including plankton (ENVO:xxxxxxxx)" | depth 140 m | reverse complement strand
ACCCCTGTTATGAGAGCCAAATATCAGGGCATGAAGAGAAATGCCTGTATAGTAGCTGGGAATCAAATTAATCAAGAGCATTTACCTGGTCTCACAAATTGTCTATCATCACCAGACCCCATAGTGCGCGGTCATGCAGCATGGGCTTTAGGACAATTTGGAATGGCGGAAACTACTAAATTAATACAGGACGCGTTTAATAAAGAAGAGGATCCCAAGGTGATACAAGAAATTGAGTTAGTACTAAAAGAAATTAAGTAACTAAGGTTTTATTTTTCTCATTTCATCTTCTAATAGATAAAAATCAGTTTTAGGCAACAAATGCAAATTACCTTGAAACGCCATTGGCCAGTCTTCTGGCGCCCATCTTTTTACATACTCAAGCCTAGGAGCAATTTGGTAGGCATCAATATAATCTTCTGGATCCAATAAGATTTCAGTTTTTATCCCTATCTCATATCTCCATCCCATTATATCTTGGTCATTCCAAACATCTTCAGTTACATCCTGATACGGTCTACTGACATGACCCGTCGCAGGAAATTTTTTCGTACCATTGACATAGAATAATATCCGATCTCCTGCTTCTATGCGCTGAATCTTACGTCGATGTTCTCCTGACAGAGGATAGATATCAAAATCTCTATCCATACTGATCTCAAAACTAGCCTGATCGCACACTACCATCCAAAAATTCCGTGGAGTATGAGTCTGATTATTACTATTTTTCGGTTTGCTAGGCACTCGAACGCTCGCTATGTTTATTCATTACAGTAATAGTTTACACTAGAAAATCCTTGCCTTAAACCTAATTGTTCCCTTTTTTGATTTGGTGTACTATTCAGGCAGTTCAAAAATAAAGGAACGAGTTATGACTTTACAAATCCAAAAGAAATTAGCCGCTATTGTAGGAGTAGCAGAATCAGATGAGATTGGAAGGGTTCCTAACAAATCCTCTTTGCAACACCATGCAGAAGCCGCTTATAACGCATTAGAGGATGCCGGACTAAAGATCTCAGACGTAGACGGATTATTCACCGCTGGGTTCTCTACTTTGCTCACCGCAGAATATTTAGGCGTTGAACCTCGTTTCACTGACAACACATCAGTAGGAGGATCCTCATTCGTTATACACGTAGCACATGCAGTTGCAGCTATTCAAGCAGGATATTGCAAAGTCGCTCTGATCACACACGGGCAGGCAGGCAGATCTACCCGTGCCCGTGTTCCAGTTGATGCAAACCTCCCTATAGCCCAATATGAAACCCCCTATGGATTTATTGGCCAGCCTATAAACTACGCTTTGGCATGTTCTAGGTACATGGATAAATATGGCCGAGATAAAACTAGAGAAGGAATGGCGGAGATCGCAGTCTCAACTCGGAAATGGGCCAATTTAAACCCCAAGGCGATGATGTACGAAACACCTATGTCATTCGATGACTATCACGATTCTCGATGGATATCTTGGCCATTTCATCTACCAGATTGCTGCCTGACCACAGACTCAGGAGCTGCTATTGTTGTAGCTTCTCCAGAAGTTGTAGGCGAAACATCCAAAAAGCCTGTATGGATTTTAGGAGCGGCTGAATCACACGATCACAATATGATTAGCATGATGCCAGATATGACTTCGACAGTATCCAGAACTACAGGGCCCTTGGCCTTACAGAGAGCTGGATTAAACCATGATGATATTGACCTCACAATGATTTATGATTCATTTACATATACAGTCATGGCATCACTAGAAGGATTAGGGTTTTGTGGTCCTGGAGAGGCTGCTGACTTTGTTAAAAATCAACGTACAGCTCCTGGTGGTGACTTTGCATTGAATACTAATGGAGGAGGATTGTCATATAGCCATCCTGGCATGTATGGAAGTTTTCTATTAGTAGAAGCTGTACGGCAATTGAGAGGAGAGGCGGGAGACCGACAAATCAAATCTAGACAAAATCCTAAAGATGACCCTCAAATCTCTCTAGTGAATGGTACAGGTGGATCATTATCATCTACCGGAACTGTAATCTTAGCGAGAGACTAAAAAGTAAATTAAATCGAGCATTACGAATAGCGATGGAAATAGTTATAATTGGATTACCTCAGAGTGGGAAAAGTTCATTGTTCGATGCCTTAACTAAAGGCATATCCGCAACCTCTGGAATCGGTAACGGGATAGACATGAAAATTGGTACCGCAAAAGTTCCAGATGAAAGATTGGACAAACTTGCCGAAATGTACAAACCCCAAAAAGTAATCCCTGCTGAAATCAAATACTGGGATCCCCCGGGAATGGAAAGTGGTATTTCAACAGAAAGCGTATCTGGAAGATACCGGAACATATTACAATCAGCAGATGCGTTACTTATATGCATCCGTGCTTTCGAGAGTCCCTTTATCCCTCATATAAAAGGAGATGTGGATCCTTTAAGAGACCTCAACTCAATCCTAGAAGAACTCATCTATACCGATTTAGATATGGCCGACAATGCATTAACTAGATTGCAAGAAGGGTTTAAAAAGGCTAAGCCAGAAGAACGTCCAACTGTAGAACGCCAAATAGACAGTATGTCTCAAATAAAACAAGCTCTGGAAAAAAATATTCCTGTCTCTGAAATAGAAAGTTCCTTGGCAGATATCCAATTCTTGTCAAACTATCAATTTCTTACGAACAAACCTGTAATAGTTGTGTATAACATTGGAGAATCTTCAGACGAAATGCATTTATTGGAGAAGATTTCAACATATAATGGCACATTGTCTGAAATATCAGTACCTGCTCAAACAGAAGCAGAATTATCTCAAATGTCGCTAGAGGAAGAATTGGAATTCAGAAATGACCTAGGCTTAGAGCATTCTGCGTGTGACCAAATTATCAACGCGACTTATTCAGGACTTAATTTAATATCTTTCCTAACAGTAGGCCCTGATGAAGTGCGTGCTTGGCCAGTAGGAGCTAATTTGACTGCACCTGAGGCAGCTGGAGCAATCCACACTGATTTCATTAAAGGGTTCGTCAAAGCAGAAGTAGTAACCTATGAAAATCTTCTCAAATGCGGAGGATGGACAGAAAGCAAAAAAGAAGGTCTATGCAAGTCAGAAGGCAAAACATACGAAGTACAAGACGGTGATATTATCAATTTCTTGATAAACCAGTAATAAGTATGGCTAAACCAACAATTCGTATTCGCCAATACAAGTCATCTGATCATACTGATGTGTGTAAGTTATTTACAGATGGATTGAGTAGATTGATATATCCCGAGGGATTTGACATACAGCCGTACATCTCAGAATCTCTCAGCGACGATCTCTCAAAAATCGAATCCACTTACATAATGGACACAGGATCCAATTTTTGGGTGGCTGAATTTGACACCGAGATCATAGGCATGACCGCAATTAAGAAAATCAATGATTCTACTGCAGAGCTTCGTAGAATGAGCGTCTCAGAATCCAGTAGAAGATCACACGTAGCATCTTCTCTATTAGAAACCGCAGAAACTTTCTGTAACAACAATATGTATAACACATTAAGGCTTACCACAACTACGGTTCAGGTTCCAGCAATCAATTTATATCAAAAATTCGGATTCAAAGAATATGATCGTACAACGCACGGACTAATCACTGCTATACATTTCAGCAAACATTTGCCTGAGCTCTAATATTCAATAGGTTTCGCTAAACTCAAATCATGGCCGTCAGGGTCTTTTAAATGAATATATCTTTCGTTCCATGCTGCGTTTTTAGGTTTGTCTTCGATAAAAACTCCTGTATCTTTCAAAGCATCATACATAGCATCAACATCTTCAACGTGTATGATAAATCTTCCCCATCCACTCATGATGGGACCTTCACGCAGGCTAAGATTTATGAAAGAACCGGACAATTCCAGAGACGAAAAAGTGTTGTGATATCCACCGTATATCAATTTGAACCCTAATAGATCTTTATAGAAATGAACAGACTTTTCCATTTCAGAAACATTTAGAGTAATGGCATTCAAGGACATTACGATGTTAATCCGACTCTAGTTTTTTGCTTTTCAACGCTCCATACATGAAGCCTAAAGCAGACATACTTCCACTATATAAAGGGGCTATGAAAACAATGATCCAAACCAATGCTTTAGCCCTGCCTTCAAATTCGTACACTCCCAATTGGTTACCTAAAACCAATAATATTATAATTGCAAGTAACACTATTAAAGCCACGATGAGACCCAACGTGAGCCCTTGCACCCCTACGGTATCATTAAGATTCTTAGCTTTCTTTGCGGTACGGTAAGCCGCCACAAATGGGACTAAAGGCACAACAATAATAAGAAGGAAATGCACTCCTGGAATCACCACTACAGGAGCACACGCAGCCCACATAAGGAACATAATACCGAGGGAACGAAAAGCAGTCTTTAACATATTTGAGGACTCTCATATACAAATTTCCTGTACATTATATATCTCTGTATCAAAATCTAAAATGCGGATAGTTAGCCATAAGAACGTTTGACAATTAATATATCCATTATTAAACTTGGATTATGAAACAAATAAGTGTGATCTGCGCCTGTATGAACCTCCAAACATAAATGGAGGGTAAGCACTCACGATTCTTGAAACACCCTCCTTGCCGGAGGGTGTTTTGGTGTCAATCACATAATATGGACATAAAACATGAATGAAAAACCTATAACCCTTACACCTGAACAAGTAAAACGGTATTCAAGACATTTAATCATGAATGATGTAGGAAGCAGTGGGCAAAGAAAGCTGCTGGATGCCAAAGTCTTAATATTGGGAGCAGGAGGTCTAGGATCTCCTTCTGCAATTTACCTTGCATTGGCAGGAGTAGGGACTATCGGCTTAGTCGATTTCGACGTAGTTGACCTGTCTAACTTACAAAGACAAGTACTCCACCACACATCAGATGTAGGCCGTTCCAAACTAGAATCGGCTCGAGATAATATCAAAGCATACAATCCAGACATCAACGTTGTCCTTCATGAAACAAGATTAGAGTCGGAAAATGCGATGGAAATTATTGGGAATTACGACATGGTGATTAACGGGGCGGATAACTTTGCGACCAGATATCTAGTAAATGATGCGTGCTACCTCTTGAATAAACCTCTTATTGACGGAAGCATCCTGATATTTGACGGACAATCCACAGTATTTACTCCAGGGAACGGATGCTATAGATGCCTGTTCCCATCTCCCCCTCCTCCTGGCATGGTCCCCAATTGTGCTGAAGCTGGAGTGTTGGGAGCTTTGACAGGATTAGTAGGCAGCATTCAATCTACGGAAGCTCTGAAATATATCTTAGGTATCGGAGAAAGCCTAGAATCCCGTCTTTTGATAGTAGATGCACTAAGTATGACATTCAGAGAATTTAAATTAAAAAGAAACCCTAACTGCCCTCTATGCGGAGATAATCCCTCGGTGACCGAGTTGATAGATTACGAAATATTTTGTGGTATCACAGAAGATACTCCGGCAATGTCTTAAATGGATATCTGCAAAACATATACTTCTAAAGCAACTTGTTGTTGCCTGTGTACACCATTGTAGGAAAGGGCATAATAAACACGTATTGAGCCCTCTCCGCAAGGATAGAGGGCTTTTTTTTACAGATATATCTAAGGAAAAAGCATATGAGCACAATTAAAGAGCCAGATGGTTATCAAAATAGTATCCTTCAAACTATAGGTTGCACACCTATAGTAAAACTCAATCACATGAGCCCTAACCCTAATGTAGATATATTTGTAAAACTAGAAGGCCAAAACCCTACAGGCTCAGTAAAAGACAGAATAGCTCTCAAAATGATCACAGAAGCTGAAAATAGCGGTGAAATCTCAGAAAGCCGTACTATCCTAGAGCCCACAAGTGGTAACACAGGAATTTCGATCGCCCTCGTAGGAAAACTGAAAGGATACAAAGTTACTGTGGTGATGCCTGATAATGTCAGCGAAGAGAGGACTCAACTTTTAGAAGCATATGGAGCAAATATCATCTATTCAGAAGGGGAGAAAGGAAGTAACGGCTCCATAGAATTAGCTCAAGACATAATCTCAAAGAATTCTGACGATTATTACATGCCTTATCAATATGGTAATTCATCCAATCCAGGTGCGCACTACGAAGGTACGGGGCCTGAAATACTGAACTCTTTGCCAGATGTAGATATGTTTATTGCGGGGCTCGGGACCGGGGGGACTTTAACTGGAACTGGCAAATACTTAAAAGAACAAAATCCAAATATAAAAATAATTGCCGTGGCGCCAGAGCCCGATGACTTAATTTCAGGGTTACGGAGGCTTGAGGATGGCTTTATCCCTCCTATCCTCGATATCAATGTATTAGATGCCAGACTTCTGATCAGTAGCTTTGACGCTTTTAAAACTACCAAAGACCTTCTAGAAAAAGAAGGGATTTTCGCAGGAATATCTTGTGGTTCTGTAGTGTACGGGGCCATAAAGCAAGCTGAAAGAATCAAAGAAGGCAAAATTGTCTGTCTTCTCGCTGATGGAGGCTGGAAATACTTAAGTACAAGTCTTTGGACCAAAGACTACCCTCAATTAGCAGAAGAATCCAAAGGTAAAATTTGGTGGTAAGTAACCGATTATCTCCTACGAATAAAAGCTAATGGTTAGTTGAAACAATTTCGTATGAGTGCTAGAATATATCAAAAGCGGGTCTGACCCGCTTTCTTGCTGATTAACGCACGTGAAAAAATTAAAAGATGGGGTACAAGTCGATGAAAAGTGATTTCTTTATAGCACTAACTCAATTGGCATCTGAACGCCATCTTCCTAAAGAACAAGTGCTAGAAGCCATAGAGATGGCATTGGCATCTGCGTTCAAGAAAGACTATCCTGACTCAGCAGACAACATATCTGTCACTCTAGACCCAAATAGTGGAGACATTAACGTATATTCATTAAAAACTGTAGTGGAGACAGTAGAAGATCCGTCGATTGAAATACAACTAAAGGATGCGATAAAGCTTCAACCTGGGTTGAGTGTCGGAGATGAATTTAAAACATCTGAACCTCTATCTCATAATGCAAGCCGAATTGCTGCACAAACAGCTAAGCAAGTAGTGCTTCAAAGACTACGTGAAGCAGAGCGAGAAAGACTGTATGAAGAATTCTACCAACACAAAGATACGGTGATGTCAGGAGTCGTAGACCAAGTCGAACCTGGGAAAGCTGTAATAATCGAACTTGGTAGAGCACAAGCAGTGATGCCTGGTGATGAACAGGTATATGTAGAACGCTACAGAAAAGGACAGAGAACAAAAGTATTCGTGGTAGACGTAAGAAATTCAGCCAAAGGTCCCGCTATTATCGTCTCCAGAAGCCACCCTGATTTGCTCAAAAGACTTTTTGAAATAGAAGTTCCTGAAATAAATGGAGGCGTAGTTTCCATCCAAGCTGTAGCACGAGAAGCAGGGTCCAGAAGTAAAATAGCCGTTTCAACCACACAAGACGGAATAGATCCTGTCGGGTCATGCATAGGTGTCCGTGGTAATCGTATCCAAAGTATTGTTAACGAACTGCAAGGTGAAAAGATTGATGTAGTCCAATGGGACTCAGATCCTAAGGTATTTATATCCCGATCTATAAGTCCTTCAGAAGTAGTGCATGTCGAATTAGCCCAAGGAGAGCCTACAGCTACTGTGGTAGTGCCGGATAAACAATTATCTTTAGCAATTGGGAAAGACGGGCAGAATGCAAGATTAGCGGCACGCCTGACTGGGTGGAAGCTAGACATTAAAGGCCACGCAGAATGGGAAGTAATAAGAAAAGAAATGGAAGAAACCCTAGCCCAGCAAAAAGCTGCAGAACCTGAAGTTATAGAAGAAGAAAAAGTGACCGAAGACGTAGAGGCTCAAGAGACTGTTGAACTGGTTGAGGCAAATGAAGACTCAGAAGATCAATCCGAACCTGAAACAGCAACAGCCACGGCAACAATTGAAACAGAGACTCCAATATCCAAAGAAGACGAAGACGCAATCCTCGAAGCTCTGATTTTAGAAGAAGAACAAGCAGATTTAGCTTCTGAAGAATCGGAAGAAGGATTATCTATTGATGCTCTTGAAGAATTTACAATCGAAGATCTCGAGGACATGGATGACATCAATGAAGGAGATCTGAATTTCCCTCAATTGGGGGGAAACGCAGGATTAATCAGATTCGCTGAAGACATAGTGGAAGACAATGAAAAATCTGGTAGCTCCCGAAGAAGAGGTTCTGGTCGATCAAATAATCAAAGAAGATCAAAAGGATCAACTAGATAGTCTATTAGGACTTAAGCTGATACTTCAAGGCGTAAGGAGGATTCGATGAATTCAAACTCATCCGAAACTCAAACTGAATCCGTGGCAAACGAAAAAAGCTCTACGAGATCAACATCTCGCAGAGCTCTATCCTTGCCTGAAAATATTAGCGTGAAAAATCTCGCTGAATTAATCGATGAAGATCCAGTCGATGTAATTAAGCAATTAATGAGAAACGGTATCATGGCTGGGATGAATCAAGTAATAGATCATCAGGTAGCAAAACTGATAACTAACGCCTACGGAATTCCTGCCAGGTACGTCGGAGATTCCAAGTCATCCAACCAAAAACTAGGAGCTACGGTCACAACTAACAAAGACTTCCCAATAAGAGCGCCAGTCGTAACGATTCTAGGACATGTAGACCATGGCAAAACTTCCCTCCTAGACAAAATCAGGGAAACAAATGTAGCGGATAAAGAACACGGAGGAATCACTCAACACATTGGAGCATACCAAGCGGACTATAACGACGGCAAAATAACGTTCTTAGATACTCCCGGTCACGCCGCTTTCACAGCCATTAGGTCAAGGGGTGTGAGATTAACCGACATAGCTGTGCTGGTAGTCGCAGCAGATGATGGACTCATGCCACAGACTATCGAAGCAATAAACCATGCCAAAGCTGCTAATGTACCTTTAATTGTTGCAATGAATAAAATAGATGTTCCTGGAGCCGATACAGACAAAATCAAACGTCAACTTAGCGAAGAGGAACTTCTCGTTGAGGACTGGGGCGGAGATATTATAGCTGTGCCTGTGTCTGCTAAAACAGGTGAAGGTATAGACGACTTATTAGAGAACATAAATCTTCTCGCAGAAATTCTGGAATTACATGCTAATCCTGATAGCACTGCGTCAGGCGTAGTAGTCGAAGCGAAATTAGATAAGCAAAAAGGACCAACTGCAACAATATTAGTACAAGAAGGAACTCTAAAAGTCGGCGACTACATATACGCAGGCCACAGTTGGGGCAGAGTCAGGGCTCTAACAAACCACTTATCTGAATCCCTCACTGAGGCAGCCCCGGGTACACCTGTTGAAATTCTCGGAATGAGTTCTACTCCAGAAGCTGGAGCTGTATTGAAGGTCGTAGGTTCAGAACGAGAAGCCCGTGCCCAGATTAACGAAGCATCGAATCTAAACTCTGCATCAAAAACCTTAACCCTAAACGAAGTAGTACAAAAAATAGATTCTGGAGAACTACGCACCCTAAATCTAGTATTGAAAGCGGACGTCCAAGGAAGCGTTGAAGCCGTTCACCAGTCCATCGAAGCCATTGAATCAGATAACGTACAAATACAAGTTATCCATACAGGAAGCGGAGCAGTCAATGAATCCGATATTTTATTGGCTAGTGCATCAGACGCCATTATAGTGGCTTTTGCACTACCTGAAGACCCAAGCGTATCTAGAATAGCAGAACGTTCTAAAGTCGAAGTACGCCATTACAACATCATCTATCAATTGTTAGAAGATATGCAAAAAGCGGTAGATGGAATGATTGATGGGGGAATCAACGACATCTACATTGGAAAAGCAGAGATAAGAGAAATTTTCCCTGGAAAGAAAAACACTGCCATCGGGGGCTGCAGGGTAATAGACGGTAAAATCCTCAAGAACGCAATGGTTCGAGTTATACGTCAGGAAGAAATTATCGGGGACTTTGCTGTCCTAAGCTTAAGGCATTTTAGAGATGAAGTTAATGAAATGGCTACTGGCACAGAATGCGGAATCCAATTAGATAGTTTTAATGACTACATGGAAGGAGACATCCTAGAAATCCATAGAGAGCAATAACATTAGTGTAATTGGAGATTGTTTAGATGACTAGAAGAATCGAACGAATCAACGAAACTCTGCGGGCCGAACTCAGTCAGTTGCTGATGAAAGATACCAACGATCCCAGATTAGATGGAATCATAACAATCACTGAAGTGAACGTTTCCCCTGACATGAAAAATGCACAAGTATTCCTGAGTGTTTTGGGGACCGAGCAACAGCAAACTGATGCTCTTGAAGGTATGAAATCAGCTGCTAGTTTTCTTCGGCGTGGACTCAAATCCAGAATGCTATTGAGGAATACTCCCTTCCTATCCTTCAAGTTAGACAAATCCGTAGAATTGGGCGATAACCTCCTTCGCCTGATCTCTAAAGCCAACACCGAATAAATCAGGAGTCTTCATGGTCAACGGGTTCCTGAACCTCTACAAACCTCCTGGCATCACTTCAATGGAAGCCGTAAGGCAAATCAAAAAACCTTTAGGAAGAATCAAAGTTGGACACTGCGGAACTTTAGACCCTTTAGCAGAAGGGGTACTTCCCATAGCAATTGGGACGGCATCCCGTATAGTAGAATATGTACTCCATGAATCCAAAACTTATAAGGCCCGAATACAGCTGGGCCAAACAACAAATACTTTTGACTCCGAAGGTATTGTCACAAACACACAGCCCACGTCCCACATCACCTCCGAATTGATCCAAGACACACTAAAGAACTATCTGGGCAATATCAGCCAAGTACCTCCTATTTTTAGCGCCCTCAAAAGACAAGGTAAGCCTTTATACAAGTATGCCCGAGAAGGCCAACAAATCGCCATAGAGCCCCGGGAAGTCATCATTCATAATATTGACCTGTTAGCCGTCACCAACCTTTATATAGACCTAAGAGTGGAATGCGGGGCCGGCACTTACATTAGATCTCTAGCCCACGATCTCGGCAATTCACTCGGATGTGGAGGCCACCTGTCATCATTGATCAGGGAAGAGTCATCAGGTTTCAACATAAGAGATACAATATCCTTAACTGACATCAACAGAAACATAACCCAATCACCAGATCACCTCCTGAAGTACCTCCTCCCAATAGATGCGCCAATCAAGCACATGCCTAAACTAGGAATAACACATCTGAGTGCACTCGATTTACGTCATGGACGGTCGATCCCTGCTCATCATCATCAAGGATTGTATTCGGAGTCGCCATTGTGCCGTGCTTATAACCCGAACAGCACCTTCATTTCCATCATTGAATTCAACGATTCAAATGGCACCTGGAAACCTGTAAAAGTGTTTTATTAATCTTCGATGACAACTACATATTGAGAATGGGACCCATTCCTATATATAATCAGCGAATCTTCCGGCGACCTGAGCTAGTTACAGGTCATTTCTTGCCGGAGGGACCATAAAATAAAGGAGACACACAATGGCAGCGAATCATCCAGATGATGGATTAAGACAAAGGATCGAAGCACAGATCAACGAGTATCAGGAAAACGTCTCAAAGTTTTTTGATTCAGGTAATAAATCTGCCGGCGCACGAGCAAGGAAAGCACTGCTGGAAATGACAAAAACCGGAAAAGAATTAAGAAAAAAGATCCAATACATAAAGAACACCTCGAAATAAACCAAAAAACCATTCCCATCATAAATAGTCAATATGGACTAATGGGAATGGTTCTCATTTACAATATAAATACGTACGGCGTACATAAATACCGTATCTCTTGTTGACAGATAAGGATTGTATCTAGCGCCTTATTTCTGTATTATGCTCTTATAGGATACCAAAATAGTACTGTGTAGCTATAATTTTTTAATTATTAACGTCCACAGTACAGAAGAAAATAAGGAGGGCCTATGGAAGCATATTGCTTTAAATGCAGATCCAAAAAAGAAATCCAAAATGCTACGGCAGTAACCTTGAAAAACGGAAGACCCGCAACACAAGGTACCTGTGGAGTATGTAGCACCAAGTTGTTTAGAATCGGAAAATCTTCATAAACAACAAGCTGGCGCTTGCTTCCTGAAGGAAGCAAGCGATCGGTTAAATGAAACTATCCACAAAAACCACACACACCTGTGGCATCTGTGGCACCTCAATACGGCGTACTAAATACGTTGTCCTCGATAAATATAGGCTACACAATTCTTACCCAATCACCACAAAATGCGTGCATTGCTTTTTACTGGACGTAAACCTAATCAAACGAAGTTTGATTATATGTTTTGTAGTAGGGTCAATTTTAAATATCCTTAATTACGGGAACTATCTTAACCCCGCAATCATACTTGAGTCCTATATAAAACTAGGCCTAAATTACCTTGTTCCGTTCCTAGTATCAATAACTACTGCTGCGTTCATTAGCAGGGTAAGATAATCATCAACAATATTCACGAATCACAGAAACTACTGTACCTCTCACACTGATATTATCCGCTGCCACAAAAATAGGAGCCATATTACTATTCGCAGGTTGCAGCCTAACCACTCCATTCTCATGAAAATAAATCTTCTTTAAGGTAGCTTCTTCTTCTTGGATTAACCAAGCAACCACTGTTTGGCCGTTTTCCGCTGTATCTGTAGCCTTTATGATCACGACGTCTCCATCATCAATACAGGAATCAATCATAGAGGTTCCTTCAACTCTCAAGCCGTAAAGATTTTCATCCCTGGATATCCCACCAGGCACATCGATGTATTCTGAATCGAATTCATCACCACCGGCAACCATATCTCCATATACGGGTAGAGGATAGCCTGCAGCAATCTTGCCAAGCACAGGAACTTTGTAGGCAGATGTTTTTGTGGCTCTATTATTGCCTTCGGACAATTCAATCCCGCGAGCTACATCCTTACGACGTGTCACCAATCCTTTCTTCTGTAAAATCTTTAAGTTATAGTCCACCACAGAAGTGGAGCTTATATTGCATAGCCCCTGAATATCTCTGACTGTAGGAGGTAGCTCGTTCTCTTCAGAGAACGAGCTTATCGCCTCCATTATCTGCAATTGCCGATTAGATAATTTTAATTCGTCCATAAAGTCTCACTTTTAAAACATTTGTTCTAATGTACCACAATCTGGCAAGTAGAGAAAGTATCAATAAGTGGAATTATGACACGTATATTATTTATCCGTATGCATTTTCACCATGGTCGCTAACATCTAAACCTTCATCTTCTTCGGCTTCTGTAGGACGTAATCCTAAGCCTGGAATAATATCCAATACTTTTAATATAACCAGTGTGGCCACAAGTGAGTAGACTACGGTGGCAACTATAAGAATTAGATTTTCGATGAGCAAATCAGGCGAGCCTTCTAGGATTCCTTTGGCTCCTCCTATTGCCTCAGCAGCAAATACTCCGGTACCTATAAGTCCAATCATGCCACCTAAGCCGTGCACAGCGAAAACATCTAATGCATCGTCAAGGTTAACCTTAGACTTGAAGTATACCGCGTAGTATGTGATGACACCACTTATCAAACCTAATATCAAAGCAGCCTCTACACCCACGAATCCCGAAGCTGGAGTAATAGTAGCTAATCCGGCAATTGCTCCAGTAGCAGCGCCAACACCACTGACTTTTCCGTCATGCATCAAGCTTAGTATTACCCAAACCATCATAGCAGTGGCCGCTGAAGTGTTTGTCACTAAAAACGCGCTTACAGCTTGACCGTTAGCAGCCAGTCCTGAACCTGCATTAAATCCAAACCATCCAAACCAGAGCATTGAAGCACCAAGGATTACAAATGGGACATTGTTAGGGGAAACCCCAGGGTTTCTTCTTCTGCCTACCAAAGCGGCAGCCGCTATAGCAGCTATACCCGCATTAATATGCACAACTGCTCCACCAGCAAAATCTAGGGCACCTCTATTAGCAAGCCATCCATCACTAGCCCATACCCAATGTGCGATCGGAGCATATACAAAAGTCACCCATAGTACTAAAAATACCAAATAAGTTTTAAACTTAAATCTTTCACAAAAAGCTCCTGTGATCAAAGCAGGAGTGATAATAGCAAACATCATTTGAAAAATCACAAAAACTTGCTCTTCAGCGGAATCTACTCCACTCAAAGCAAAATTATTCAGTGATCCTATGAAAGCATTGCCGCCTTCACCAAACGAAAGACTATATCCCCACAAAACCCAGACTACACTGACCAATCCTAAACATATAAATGAATACATGATAGTGGACAAAAGATTTTTGCCTTGGACCAACCCTCCGTAGAATAGGGCCAATCCAGGGGTCATGAATAGCACCAACGCTGAACACGTTAGCATCCATGCAATAGTTCCTGATTCCATACTTCCTCCTTCATATCCATTTCATATTTTTTTAGCATGAACCTGAATACGGCGGATTCTATTACGGAAATGTTAAATATTTGTTACATCAACACTATGGTTCCAAAGTAACCATAGAAGAACGAGGGGTAATAGTTGGAAGATAATCT
>CEUS01128413.1_pt1 | contig 14597 bp, 11 predicted proteins | sample 427031 | NCBI WGS metagenome assembly CEUS01 (sample SAMEA2622837, study PRJEB7988) | marine metagenome | biome: marine biome (ENVO:00000447); feature: marine epipelagic mixed layer (ENVO:xxxxxxxxx); material: "saline water (ENVO:00002010), including plankton (ENVO:xxxxxxxx)" | depth 140 m | reverse complement strand
ACATTTCTGTTACACAATTCAAAAACTCTATGAATATGTTCCCATTTTACTCTGTCAGCAGACATTGGATTTTCGGGTGGATTTGCCTTTGAATCCGGAACAGCCAAAAGCGCATTTTCCACATCATCGGCATCTGCTGGCTTTGGAATATAATCAATTGCACCAGCTTTAACTGCTGCAACTGCAGTGGGTATATTACCATATCCTGTTAGCATGACTATTCTGCTATCTTTTTTTTGGTTTTGTATCTCCTTTACTACTTCTAAGCCATTACCATCTTCTAATCTTAAATCAATTACCGCAAACGTAGGAGGTGAATTTTTAGCCTGCTCTATGCCTTGTTTTACGTTTTGAGCTTGCATCACTTGGAAACCTTTCTTTTGCATGGCTCGAGATAACCTTTCCCTAAATGGATTGTCATCGTCCACTATAAGCAAGGATTTATCAGCAAAATCAGTGATTTTTTGAATATTTATTTTTTGTAAATCTGATCTCATTTTTATATTTTTTTATCCTAACAACTTTAGATATATGACTTAAAAATTAATTTTCAAGGGGTAAATTTACCCTTTACATTGCCTATCATTTCTATAAAAACGAATTTAAGGTTTTTTTTTATATTTTTTTGTTAAATAAAAAAGGGGATTGATGAGATGCAAAAGTTTAACTCGGTTGATGAACTGGTTAATAATATTCGACCAGTAGATCCGATTTATTGCATAAGACCTAATTCAATTAAACTAGCTTGTGCCTGGTTTAAAAAAAATTTTCCTGGAAAAATTCTTTACGCTGTAAAAACTAATCCAAACGAAAAAATAATTAAGCATATCGGTGAAAACGGCATTGATGAATTCGATGTTGCCTCAATTAATGAAATTAAATTAATAAAAAAAATATTTCCAAAAGCACGTGTGTATTACATGAATACTGTAAAAAGCCGTGAACACATACGTGAAGCTTATTTTAATTATAATATTAAAGATTTTGTTTTAGATACAAAAGAAGAGCTTCAAAAAATTATAGAAGTGACTAATAATGCTAAAGATTTAATCCTTTACGTTAGAGTTTCAATTTCAAATGAGCATGCAGAGATTGACTTGTCACAAAAGTTTGGTGCACAACCTAGTGAAGCATTAGGGTTGTTAAGACTCGCGAAGGCACATGCTAAAAAAGTTGGTTTAAGTTTCCATGTAGGATCTCAATGTATGCATCCTGTTTCTTATGCTAAAGGAATAAGGGAGGTGGGAAATATAATTAAAAAGACTAAAATTGTGCCAAATATTATTAATGTTGGTGGGGGATTTCCATCAATTTATCCTGATCTGCAACCACAAGCTCTTGAAAATTATGTTAATGAAATTAAAAAAGCCTTTGAACATTTAAAACTAGAAAATAAACCTGAACTATTATGCGAGCCTGGAAGAGCGCTTGTTGCAGAAAGTGGTTCTTCAATAGTAAGAGTTGTTCTAAGAAAAAAACAAAAACTTTATATAAACGATGGAACCTATGGAAGTTTATTTGACGCGGGTGTTCTGAATTTTGTTCTTCCTACTAAAATGATACCAAATGGCAGGATGACTTCTAAAAAACTAACCTCTTTTAGTTTATATGGCCCAACATGCGATAGCGCAGACTTTATGAAAGGACCTTTTATATTACCTAACAATATAAAAGAAGGTGATTACATTGAAATTGGCCAACTTGGTGCGTACTCTTTAACTTTTAGAACTAAATTTAATGGTTTTTATTCTGATAAAATTTTTGAAGTACAAGATAAACCTATCATGTCTATGTACGAAAAAGATGTTAGCTCAAATTATTTAGTTGCTTAAATGAATAACCCAAAAAATCCTAAGATGGGTCACAACAAAAAGACCTTTTTGGAAAAAACTGTAGAACACATCGATATAACATCTTTTGATTCTAGAAAGATCATAGACTCTATGGACAAAATGTCTTTTACATCTAGAGATACTGCAAAAGCATCTGCTATTTTTAATGAAATGCTATGTGATAAAAATTGTACAAACTTTTTGACTCTTGCTGGATCTACATCAGCAGCTGGTTGTATGAAAATATATTCAGACATGATAAAATATAAAATGATAGATGTGGTGGTTGCTACAGGAGCCTCAATTATTGATATGGATTTTTTTGAAGCTTTAGGATTTAGACATTATCAAGGATCGCAATTTCAAGATGATACTCAATTAAGAGAGAACTACATAGACCGCATATATGATACTTATATTGACGAAGAAGAACTTCAAGCATGCGACAAAACTATTTGCGAGATAGCAGATAAACTAGAACCTAAACCTTATACCTCTAGAGAGTTTATAAAAGAAATAGGAAAGTTTTTAAAAACTAATTCTAAGAAAAAAGGCTCGCTAATTGAAACTGCTTACGACAACAATGTTCCAATTTTTTGTCCCGCTTTTACCGATTCAAGTGCTGGATTTGGGCTAGTAATACACCAAGAAAAAAACCCAAAAAAATGTGTAACTATAGATTCCATTAGAGAATTCAGGGAATTAACCGAAATAAAAATACAATCTAAGTCTTCGGGACTTTTAATGATTGGTGGTGGAGTCCCAAAAAACTTTGTGCAAGATACAGTGGTTTGTGCTGAGCTTTTAGGAAAACAAGTAGATATGCACAAATATGCTGTACAAATTACGGTTGCGGACACTAGAGATGGCGCTTGTAGTAGCTCTACTCTTAAAGAAGCAAGTTCTTGGGGCAAAGTAGATGTTTCTAAAGAGCAAATGGTTTTTGCAGAGGCGACTAGTGTTTTACCTTTAATTGCTAGTGACGCTTACCATCGAAAAAATTGGGAACAAAGAAAGCCTAAAAATTTATCAAATTTATTCGGTTAAAAAGTGAAATATTTTCCAAATAATAAAGGTTTTCTTGGAATTGATAATAAATTTAATTTTAAAGAAAAAGTAGTCATTATTCCTTTTGGTTTAGAAAAAACCGTTAGCTATGGTGGCGGTACAAAAAATGGTCCCAAAGAAATAATTAAGGCTTCACATCAAGTAGAATTATATGATGAAGAATTAAATTGTGAACCCTATAAAAAAATTGGAATAAAAACTTTAAAACCATTTAAAATTGAAAAAAATATTAAAAACGCACTAAAAAAAATTTCTGATATTAATGAAAAAATTTTGAATAAAAATCTTTTTCCAATGACTTTTGGTGGCGAGCATTCAATAACACCTGGATGCATTTCACCGTTTGTTAAAAAACATAAAAAATTATGCATATTACATTTTGATGCACATGCAGATTTAAGAGAAAGTTATAACGGTGAAAAGTTTTCACATGCATCTGCAATGAAAAGGTGCTTGGATCATAAAAATATATCTTTAATTTCATTTGGTATAAGAAATATTTCTAAAAATGAAATTTCGTACCTAAAAAAAAATTCATCTAGAATAAATATTTTTTGGGCAAAAGATAAAATAAATTGGAACTTAAAAAAATTTAAACATCTGATTAAAGATAAAACAGTTTATTTAACATTTGATGTTGATGGATTTGATTCAAGTATAATGCCAGCAACTGGTACTCCAGAACCAGGAGGTCTATTTTGGGACGAAACTTTAAATATAATTAAGATTGCAGCAAAAAATTCCAATATTGTTGGGGCGGATATTAATGAACTGTCGCCTATAAAAGGATTTGATTCTTATAATTTTTTAACTGCAAAATTAGCTTATAAAATAATTTCATATATTTTTGAATTTAAAAAAACTAAATATTAGTTAAATCTTTGCTTTTCCACTCTATTGTTACCAACGCACCATTTAATTTTGTAGATTTTTCAAATTTAACTTTTGCTTTCATTCTTTCTAAAAGAGTTTTTCCTATAAATGTTCCAAGTCCCAATCCAGATTTTGTACTAATTATTTTATTTTTTGAACGTATGTAAGGCTCTCCTAAAACATGAAGAATATCCTCAGAAAACCCCGGTCCATCATCTGAAATTTTTATTTCTGTAATTTTATTATTACTTTGTAAATCAATTTCTATTCTTGAATCGCTATATTTAACTGCATTACCAACAAAGTTTCTAATTCCATAGGTTATTTCTAAAGTTCTCCCTATATGAGGATTTAGTTTATTTTTTTCGACTATTAGTTTAATTTTTTTTTTTGAAATTTCATTAAAAGATCTAACAATATTACTCAACAAATCTTCAATTTTTATATTATACAAAAAGTTATCTTCTTTAAGTTGATCTTTTGATAAATTTCTTAAAATATCGGAACATCTTTTAGTTTGAGATAAAAGTAAATTAATGTCTTTTGAAAATTTGGGATTCTTTCCAATTTCTTTTTCTAATTCTTTAGCAACAACAGTTATTGTAGATAAAGGTGTGCCTAAAGAATGGGCTGCTGCTGCAGATTGTAATCCTATAGATTCTAACTCATGCTCCTTAGCTAAAATTAGTTCTAATTTATTTAGTGCTTGAGTTCTTTTTCTAGATTCAATACCAAACCTAAACCCAAAATAAGATAAGAAAATTAAAGTTATTATTATAGCTATAGGTAAGGAATACAAATAAGTATCTGGTACGTGAAAGTGTAATTCTCCGTAATGTGGTAAAGGTAAATTGTAAATTGTTAAAACTGCTAAAATTATTATCGTAATAATAGATAAATTTATTGTACTCCTCAAAGTTAAAAAAGTTGAGGACACAATAGCTGGAACGATTAATAAAATTGAAAAAGGATTTGTGATACCTCCTGTAAAATATAATAATATAGACAACTGAATAAGATCATAAAATAAAATAAATGTGGAACTAAAATTATTTAATTGATTTTTTTGAAATTTAAACTGTAAGTAAAAATTAGTTAAAACACCAATGAAGATAATCGTTGAGCAGTAAAGAAATGGAAGTTCGAATTTAAAAACAAATTGGACAATACTTATCGTTAGGTATTGTCCTACTAAAGCTATCCACCTTAGAATAACTAGAGTTTTTTTGTCTAATTGAATATTATCTTTTGACGTAAAAAATTCCGAGAATCTCATTCGAAAATTATATATCTAAATTTGAAACTTCTAAAGCACGACTAATAATAAAATCTTTTCTTGGGCCAACTTCATCTCCCATCAGAATTTTAATTAAATCTTGATCTTTTGAAGATTTTGCTTTTGTATTGTTGGAATATTTTACCATTAATAAATTTCTATTTTCTGGATTTAGAGTTGTTTGCCAAAGTTCATCTGGATTCATTTCCCCTAAACCCTTAAATCTTTGAATATTTATTTTAGCTTTTTCCTGTTCAATGATTTTTTTTAGATCATTAGAATTTTTCTTAATTTCTTTTTTTGATTTTCCTGATGATTTAATTAAAAAATCTTCTAATTCTCGGTCATTTTTTATGTAAAAGCTTTTTGAACCTTTTGTTATTTTATAAAGAGGAGGCTGAGCAAGGTAAAGATGATTTTTTTCAATAAGCTCATTAAATGGATGATTGTTAAAAAAAGTTAATAAAAGCGTCCTTATATGTGAGCCATCTACGTCAGCATCGGTCATTATAATAATTTTATCATATCTTAAATTTTCAATATCAAAATCTTTTGAACCCGTTCCTAAAGCATTAATTAATGTCACTATTTCGTTTGATGACATCATTTTAGAAAATGCTTTTGTCTGCGCATCTTGACCATTATTATTTTTAAACTTTGAGCCATTGCTATCAGTAAATGTATTAAGTATTTTTCCTCTTAAAGGTAGTACTGCTTGAAATTCTCTATTTCGCCCTTGTTTAGCTGATCCTCCTGCAGAATCTCCCTCTACAATGAATAATTCTGTTCCTTCTGCTTTACCAATTTGACAGTCTGCAAGCTTGCCGGGTAGACCAGACAACTCTAAAGATCCTTTTCTTCTAACACCTTCGCGAGCTTTTCTAGCTACATCTCTTGCCACTGCTGCTTGAACTATTTTTAATAGTACTACTTTTTTTATTCCAGGATTTTGATCAAACCAAGTAGATAATTTATCGTTTACTATTGATTCAACTATAAATCTTACTTCGGATGAAACAAGTTTATCTTTGGTTTGCGATGAAAATTTAGGATCTGGTATTTTTATTGATAACACACCAGTTAATCCTTCTCTAGTATCGTCGCCAGTAAGTGTAATTTTATTTTTTTTTAAAAGATTTGCATCAGTAGCGTATTTATTGATTACTCTTGTAAGCGCACTTCTAAAACCTAACAAATGTGTTCCACCATCTTTTTGGTGAATATTATTTGCAAATGGCAACATTTCTTCAGAATATCCTGCGTTCCATTTTAATGAACATTCCACTTCAACATTATCTTTTGATCCTGAAAAATAAATTGGTTTTTTAAATAAACTAAGATCATTCTTGTTAACTAATATTGTTTTGTTTTTATCTAAAAATTCAACAAATTCTTGGATACCACCTTCATATTTATTTTTATATTCCTTTTCTTTTTTTCCTGTTTTATCAACCAAAACAATACTTAGACCTTTGTTTAAAAAAGCTAACTCTCTCATTCTTTTTTGCAATGTAGAAGAACTGAATTTAGTGTCTGAAAATACTTCTCTTGATGGTAAAAAATTTATAAAAGTTCCGGTTTTATTTGTTTTTCCTTTAGCTTTTAAAGGGGATAAAGCTTTGCCGTCTTTAAATTCAACAGAATATTCTTTTTTATCTCTAAATATTTTTAAAGTTAATTTTTCTGATAAAGCATTAACTACAGAAACACCAACGCCATGAAGTCCTCCAGAAACTTTATATGAATCGTGATCGAACTTACCTCCAGCATGAAGCTGTGTCATTATAACTTCAGCTGCAGATTTTTTTTCCCCTTTATGTAAATCTACAGGTATTCCTCTTCCATCATCTTCGACTGAAACAGATTGATCTGTATTTATTATAACCTTAATATTTTTACAATGGCCTGCTAAAGCCTCGTCGATAGAATTATCTACCACTTCGTAAACCATATGATGAAGGCCTGTTCCATCATCGGTATCACCTATATACATCCCAGGTCTTTTTCTAACTGCTTCTAGACCTTTAAGTACTTTTATCGATTCTGCGCTATATTTTTCTCTGTCTTGTTGAGCTTTTTTGATCATATAAATGAATTTTAAGTTTACATTTTAACATTTTTTTTAATCTAATTAAATCTATAACAAAACTATCACTCAAATTGTCGTTGGTATTAAATGGTTACTTAAACAAAAAAAAAAAAATTTTCTGGAATTGAATTTTTTAACTAAATTAGATTTTCATTGGCATAACTACATGAAAACTATACTTATCAGATAAATCCTTTATTAAAACGGGTGAGCCTGGTTCTTTTAAATTCATAACAATTGTTTCATCCTCAATTTGTGAAGCTATATCAATTAAATATTTACTATTAAAGCTAATACTCATTTCATCTGAATTAAATTTTGCGTTTACATTTTCAATCCCATCTCCACTATTTGGACTGTTTACCAATAACTCTATCGAATCTTTTTTGATATTCATTTTTAAACCTTCCTTTTTATCTACAGAAACAGTCGTTACCCGTTCTATAGAATTTTTAAATTCACTTAACTTTATTTGTAATATTTTTTCATTTTCTTTAGGAACAACTTTATTATAATCGGGAAAACGTCCGTCAATAACTTTAGAAATTAGTACACCACTCTCCATTTCAAATTTTACTTTGGACTTGTTATTGGATATTTTAATGTTACCAGTTGCCTGTTCTAATAAAGTAATTAATTGAAAAATAGTTTTTTTAGGCAAAATGATTGATTCAAAATTTATGTTTTGATCAATTTCTAAACTACTGGATGAAAGTCTATGGCTATCAGTAGCTACTCCTGTTAAAAAATATTTATTATTTAGACTTGTTCTATGAAAATATATTCCATTAAGATAATGTCTAGTTTCGTCATTTGATATTGAGATTTTTGCTTTATTTAAAAGTTTTAGTAAACTTGTAGCAGTAACCTGGAAGGATGTATTTTCGAAATTTTCATTTGAAATAGGAAAATTATTCGATGGAATGCATAATAAGTTAAATTTAGAATTCCCCGATATAAGTTTTAATTTATTTTCGCTTTGAAGAGAAAGATCTATTTTTGAATTTGCTTCTAACTTTCTTAGTATATCATATAACACAGAAGCCGAAGTTGTTGTGGAGCCTTCTACCTTTAATTCTTGCAAAGGAATATCCTCTGAATAAATTAAATCAAGGTCTGTAGAGGTTAATTTAATTTTTGATCCCTTAGCTTCAATTAAAACATTAGATAAAATTGGAAGAGTTGTTTTCTTTTCGATAACACCATAAGCATGTCCTAAGGATTTTAAAAAAACGTCTCGATTTATTGTAAATTGCATTTTTTAGAGAAATTTTTTTTTTATTTCATTTACACTTTGCTTAATTTCATTATCTTTTTTAAGAAGATCTTCAATTTTTTTTACAGCGTGAATTACTGTAGTATGGTCACGATTAGAAAACCTCCTACCAATATCTGGAAGTGAATTAGTTGTATACTGTTTAGCAAGATACATAGCAATTTGCCTTGGCCTTGCAAGTGATCTCGATCTTCTTGGAGACAACATTTCTTGAATATTAAGGTTAAAATGTGAAGCTACCGAATTTTGGATAGATTCTACGTTGATCAGTTTATTATTATAGATAATAAAATCTTTTAAAATTCTTTTACACTCATAAACGCTAGGTGATTTATTATTAATTTTGCTAAATGCTAAAACTCTATTTAAAGCCCCAACCATTTCTCTAACGCTTGAACTAATTTCTGTAGCTAAATAATCAAAAACTTCATCACTAATTATATAATTTTCCTTAAAATTTCTTTTTATAATTTCAAATTTATTTTTTAAAATTTTTTTTCTTAAATTTAAATCTGGAGGCTGGATATCTACTACAAGCCCTCCTGATAATCGTGATTTTATTCTTTCTTGTATTCTTTCTAAGTTTGATGGTGGTCTATCAGATGATATAACTATTTTAGATCCTCTTTCTATCAATGCATTAAATGTATGAAAAAATTCCTCTTGCATTGCCTCTTTGCCTCCAACAAACTGGATGTCATCAATAATAAAGATATTAGCTTTTCTAAAAAAGTCTTTAAATTTTACCATTTCATTATTTTTAATGGACCTAATAAAGTGATACATAAATCTTTCAGCAGAAATAAACATTACCTTTTGTTTATCTTCAATTTCTAGACCAATGGCATTCAACAAATGTGTTTTTCCCATTCCGACGCCACTGTAAATAAACAATGGGTTATAATGAGAACTCTCTAAACACACTCTTTTTGCAGCCATGTATGCAAGCTCATTACTTTCACCAACTACAAAATTATCAAAGCTGTTGTTAGTATCAAACCTGTTATAATTTAATAAAGAATTTTCTATTGCAGAAACGTGACTATTTTTTGGATAATCTTTTTTATTTAACTTTTCTTCCTTTTCTTCTATTAAAAATTCTATTCTTTGTATACTTTGCTTAAAGTTTTTAATTTGATCTAGAACTTTATCAGCATACCTAGACACTATCCAATCTCTTACAAATCGTGTTGGGGCTGAAAGAATAACATAATGATTAAATTCTTTTTTTAAATTAATGTTTTTTATCCAACTTTCATAAACGTCATTGCCAAAAACCATTTTAAGTTCTTGCAAAATATTATTCCAATTAAGAAAATTTTCTTCTTGCGCCGCACTACTATTAACAATTTTTTTAGACAAGTTTTCTTTCATAGAGATTTTTTTTTGAAAGATAATTCTTATTTTTTTTTTAGTTGTTATGCAATACTTATTAGGTTGTATTATAAAAATTTTATTTCTTTAATGAGTTGTATTTAAAAAAAATTTTTATCTCATGAAGTTTTTTTATTTTTTTTTCAATCAATGAGTTACTTTTAGATTCGATGCAACTTTAAATATATTAACTAGATCTAGTTTTTTTTTAAAAAAAAATTCTTTATGTAGTTAAACAACTTATGCTTTCAAAAATTATCAACTCTTAATTGACAATTTTATTTTTTTTCTAAGTTGTAAATTTTTTTTGTAGTTTTTGAAATTTTTCTTGATGCGGTTTTTTTGTTGATCGTGCCAGTCTTAGCAATCTTCATCAATTGAGAGTGGAATTTTGGCAAGAAACTTTTTGCTTCTTTTAATTTTCTCGCTTTAATATATTCATTCATCTGTTTTATTGTTGATTTATACTTACTTTTTCTTATTTTGTTCACTGTAGTTTGTTTGCGCACTCTTCTTACACGTCTTATTGCTGATTTGGTATTTGGCATAAAGCGAGATTTTATATCTTTTTGATCTACCTCAGTCAATACCAGTCTAAATTTGACATTTATCGCAGTAAAAGGATGATCTGGCAGATATAGTGATTTTTTTTATTTTTCCCTTACACGAGATACGTGAACATTTTTCATTTGTTTTTCCGTAAACATAAAAAAATTGCTGAAATTTACCGCTTTCGCCATAAGTGTTTTTAAAATTTTTAATTGAGGAACCTCCCTTGTAGATTGAAAATTTTAAAATTTTTTTAATATTAAAAATTAAATTGGTTATTTGATAGTCTGTAAGACAATTACATTTTTTTAGTGGCTTAATACGTGACATGAACAATACTTCATTTACATAAATATTTCCAAGACCACTAACAAAAGTTTGGTCCATTAATAAATTTTTAATATTTTTTTTTCTATTTTTTATAAATTTTTTAAAATAACTTTTATTAAATAGTTTGTTAAACGGTTCTAGTCCCAGTTTTTTTAAAAAAGCAATTTTATCGAAATTAATATTTTTATATAGTTTAAAAAAGCCAAATCTTCTGACATCATTATAAATTAATATAAAACCATTATTCAGCTTAAAGTAAATATGATTATGTTTTGATAGTATATTTAAATCATAATAAAAACTTGTTTTTAATAATTTTTTATTATTATTTTTTTTTAATATTAATTTTCCACTCATACCAAGATGAACTAAAACTAATTTTTTTTCAAAATGAAAAATTAGATATTTAGAACGTCTTGAAATTTTAAGTATTTTTTCACCAATTAAATTTCTAGAAAAATTATTAGGTATTTTATAACGCAAATTTTTGTTCTTAATTATTACATCAGTGATTTTTGCTTTGTTTATCATTTTATACAAAGATTTTTTGACAATTTCGATTTCTGGCAATTCTGGCATATGTAAATTATATATATTGTGTAAAAACTTAACATATGATCTATTAATTTAAATGAAAACTCATCATAAAAATAATGAAAGGCTTGTAACTAAAGTTTTTAAAGATGTCTTCGATAAATATGATTTTATGAATGATTTAATGTCCTTAGGTATTCATAGATTGTGGAAAAATAACTTTATACATTTTCTTAATCCCCAAAAAAATACAAAATTAATAGATGTTGCTTCTGGAACTGGAGATATAGCTAAATTGTTTCTAAATAAACTTGACTATGAAGGATATGTTTATTGCGTTGATGAAAATAAAGAAATGCTGAATCTTAGTAAAAAAAAAAATAAAGAGAATAAAAATATAAAATGGTTTTGTAATAATGCTGAAAAATTGCCATTCAAAAATAATTTTTTCGATTATTATACTATTAGTTTTGGTATAAGAAATGTAGAAAATATAGACAAAGCTTTGGAAGAAGCTTACCGAGTTTTAAAACCAGGTGGTAGATTTTTGTGTTTGGAATTTTCAAAAGTCAAAGGTGAAATATTAAATAAATTTTATAAAAATTACTCAAAATCTATACCTATTATTGGAAAAATAGTTGTTGGAAAATCTGAACCATATGAATATTTAGTCACTAGTATCGAAAAATTTTACTCACAAGAGATGTTTTTTAAAAAGATTCAAAAACAAAAATTTACTAATGTTTCTTATAGAAATTTAAGTGGTGGTATAGTTGCCATTCACTCAGCTTGGAAAATTTAATTATGTTTAATAAATTATTTATGTTATTTAAAATTGGAAGAAAACTATCTGCTTCTGGAGCAATTTCGTCAATTTATGAAATATATAATCCACCTAAAATCGTAAAAGTATTTTTTTACTTAATTGGATTTGGTTCACAAGATAAAGAAAAAAATAAAAATTTGTCCCCTGGCTTAAAATTATGTAACGCATTACAAAACATGGGTACAACATTTATAAAATTGGGTCAATTCCTAGCAACAAGGCCTGACATTATAGGAGAAAACATTTCTAAAGAGTTAGAAAAACTACAAGATAAACTGCCTCCTTTTGATTTGAGCGAAGCGAAAAATATTTTAAAAAATGAAATTGGAGATAAAAATTTTCAACAAATTTCGAATATTTCTGAACCAGTTGCTGCAGCTTCAATAGCTCAGGTACATTTTGCAAATATTAATTTTTCAGGAAAAAACAAAAATGTAGCAATAAAAATACTTAGACCAAATATAGAAAAAATATTTAATGAAGAATTAGATGCTTTAATGTTTTTAGCTTATATTGTGCAAAGTCTTGTAAAAAAAACTAAAAGATTAAAACTAGTTGAAATTGTTCAGTTACTTCGTGAGATCACAAATGTAGAAATGGATCTTAGATTTGAGGCAGCGGCAGCTAACGAGCTTTATGAAAACACAAAAAATGATATTGGCTTTAAAGTTCCAAAAATTTATTGGAACCAAACAAGTAAAAAAGTCCTTTGCTTAGATAGAGTTAATGGAATATCAATTAGAGAAATTGAGGTCCTTAAATCACAAAATATAGAAACTAAAAAACTTGCCAAAGATATAATTCAACACTTTTTGCGACATGCAGTTAGAGATGGTTTTTTTCATGCCGATATGCACCAGGGGAATCTTTTTGTAGAAAAAGATGGAAGTATTGTACCAGTTGATTTTGGAATAATGGGAAGATTAGATAAAAATAATAGAAAATATTTAGCTGAAATACTTTATGGATTTATTAAAAGAGATTATAAAAAAGTAGCTGAAGTCCATTTTATAGCAGGTTTAGTTCCAAAAGAAATTTCCAAAGATGAGTTTGCTCAAGCATTACGTTCAATCGGAGAACCTATTTTTGGACAATCTGTGAAAAATATTTCTGGAGGTAAATTGTTAGCACAGCTTTTTGAAATCACAGAAAAGTTTAATATGCAAACTCAAATACAATTATTGCTATTACAAAAAACAATGGTTGTAGTTGAAGGCGTTGCTAGAAATCTTGATCCTAATACCAACATATGGAATATATCACGACCTATATTGGAAGATTGGTTAAGTGAAGTGAAAGATCCAATAAATAAAGCTGGTGAAGTTATAAGTGAAGCTTCAGAAGTTTTGAAAAGATTGCCAGATTTACCTATAATTATGGACAGAGCAAATGATGTTATGACCTTAATTGCAGAAGGTAAATTTAAACAAAATACTTTAGCTTACCGCAGCCTAAGAGAAGAAGAATTAAAATTAGAATTAATGCGAAATAAGATATTAGGAGGAATTTTAGTGCTTGTAATTTTTGTCCTCTTAGTATTCAAATAATAAACTTATGAATAATTTATTAGAAAAAAAAATACTTCTAGTCATCTGTGGAGGTATAGCTGCATATAAAAGTTTAGAGATAATTAGATCTTTTAAAAAAAAGGGGGCAAAAGTTAAAACAATTTTAACTAAAAGCGCTACTGAATTTGTTACACCATTATCTGTTGCATCACTTTCACAAGAAAAAGTTTATAATGAATTATTTAATGCTGAAAATGAAGTTGAAATGGATCATATATCTCTTTCTAGATGGTCTGATGTAATACTTGTTGCGCCCGCAACAGCTAATACTATTTCAAAATTAAGTACTGGGTCATCTGAAGATTTAGCTTCAACAGTAATACTTGCTTCAAATAAAGATATTTTTTTAACACCAGCAATGAATGTCAGGATGTGGGAACATCCATCAACCAAAGAAAATCTTAATAAGTTAAAAAAATTTGGCTATAAAATAATTGGTCCTGAAATTGGAGATATGGCGTGTGGAGAGTTCGGAGAAGGTAAAATGTCAGAGCCTGATGAAATCGTTAAACAAATTGAAAATTATTTTTTTAACTTAAAAAAAAATAAAAAGTTTAAAGCCTTAGTAACAGCTGGTCCTACACGTGAATATATAGACCCTGTTAGATTTATTACTAACAAATCAAGCGGAAAACAAGGTTTTGAATTGGCTAAGTCATTATCAAAAAAGGGATTTGAAACTACTCTTATTTCCGGACCAACTAATCTAAAAATAAGTAAAGATATTAATTATATAAAAGTAGAAACGGCAGATCAAATGTTTAGAGAAACACAAAGTAACTTACCGGTAGATGTTGCTGTATTTTCTGCAGCAGTATCAGATTTTAAAATTAAAAAAGAAGAAGATAAAAAGATAAAAAAAGAAGGTTATATTAATTTAAGTTTGGAAAATAATATTGATATTTTAAACTATGTATCAAAACATAACTCCCTTAGACCAAAATTAGTTATAGGTTTTGCTGCAGAAACACATGATATAAAAAAAAATGCAAAAAAAAAATT
>CEUS01026474.1_pt1 | contig 14600 bp, 13 predicted proteins | sample 427031 | NCBI WGS metagenome assembly CEUS01 (sample SAMEA2622837, study PRJEB7988) | marine metagenome | biome: marine biome (ENVO:00000447); feature: marine epipelagic mixed layer (ENVO:xxxxxxxxx); material: "saline water (ENVO:00002010), including plankton (ENVO:xxxxxxxx)" | depth 140 m | reverse complement strand
CAGGCGGCCGCACTAGACCTCTATGCGATCCCTCCGTTTTTCGAATGTCTAATTATAAGTTGGTAAGATGGCTCAATCAAGGACAACTATTGTGAAATTCGGAACTATTATTAATATTGAAGATTAATTCGTAACCATCATGTCTTAAGGCCATGTTAAATTTTACTAATATCGCAAATAATGGATGATGTCGTAACGCAATAACAAGTGGATTCCGATTTCACCACAAAATTTTTACTTCAGCCGGATTTATGTTCCAATGGTCTAAATCCGTCAGCGTCACCAATCCAAACTTCGCCCCCTTCGAAATGTTCTTTTTTCCATATGGGGACAGTTTGTTTGATTCTATCGACGGAGTAGGACGCAGCTTCAAAAGCTGACTGTCTGTGAGGAGACCCGACTGCTACAACGAGACTTTCTTCTCCAATATTTACTTTTCCGAGTCGGTGATCTATTGCAACTAGGATGTCCCAATTTGAGCACATCTCTTTAGCAATTTCTTCCAATTTTTTTTTCGCCATAGGTACATAGGCTTCATATTCCAGCAATATCACCTTTCTGGAATTTGTGTGATCCCGGGTAACACCATGGAATACTACCGCTGCTCCGTGTCTTTCAGATGAGGCAAAATGTGTGGCGTCTGAAGGGTTAAGTTTGTCTTCTGTGATTCTTACTCTGTATTTTTTACTCGGCATTGTATTTAAGGCCTTTTAGTAATCATGACTTCCACCACTTACTGGGGGTATAAGTGCGATCGTGTCTCCATTTTTAAGAACATGATTGTGTTCTTGGTATTCTTCGTTTATGGCCGCTACTATCTTGTCAGGTTCAGCGACGATGTTTGGATGAATGGTACAGATGTGTTTGATAAGTTCGCCTAAATTTGTGTTATCACTCGTTATATTTATATTTTCGGCCATAACTCCCGCCTGTTCGCGGTAGGAGGCAAAATATAGAACCGTTACTTCTTTCATATCATTTTTTGGCCCGATCTAATATTAGTATCTTAGAGCTCCACCATTAACGTGAATCGTTTGACCAGTAATGTAAGATGCCGCGTCCGAGGCTAAAAATGCAACCGTGGACCCTATTTCACTAGGTATTCCCAATCTTCCCACGGGAACTCCTTCAGATTTTACAGGGTTAGCTCGTAATCCCGTAGTTATACTTCTGCTTGTGTCGAAGGCTCCCGGAACAATGTGATTAACTAATATTCCTTTTTCAGCGAGTTCTGGGGCCATCGCTCGTGTGAGCCCGAGAGCTCCCATTTTGCTTGCACATACATGAGCCCACTCTGATCTGCCTGAAAAAGCATTTAGCCCTGACACATTAATTATTCTTCCCCATCCTGCTTCCGCCATTCCAGGAATAGCTGCACGAGAACAAAAAAAAGGACCATCCAGGTTTACAGCTAATACTCTTCTCCATTGATCGGTAGACATATCGGAAATCCGATCGGATGCCCTCAGCCCCGCATTGTTCACCAGGATGGTAACTTTACCAAGAGAGGACTCAATCTGGGTAAACATATCGTTGACTTCTTTTTCAACGCCCACATCTGCGGTTACGGATATTGCTTTTCCCCCTGCAGAATTAATTTCGTCCCTTACTGAATCACATTCAGCTCTATTTTCTCGGGAATTGACTACTATAGAGGCTCCTTTATCCGCGAGTTCAAGAGCGGTCGCTCGACCAATATTTCTACCAGATCCCGTTACTAGGGCGATTCGACCAGATAGAGATGTATTTGTCATACCGATGCTCCCACGATTGAGGCGACTCTGTCTAAGTTGTTAATGCCAACCTCGAATTCACCCGATTCCACTGCTTTGAGTACTTCAACCACGGCGTTGCTATAAGGGGTATTAATTCCCATTTCGGCGCCTTTATCCGAGACCATTCCGTTCAAGTATTCAATTTCTGTGAGCCTTCCTTTAATAACGTCCTGGGCCATTGAGGGTCTGCCCGGTACAGCGGGTGGTTCCCCAGATAAAACTTTGTCCAGTTCAGGATGTCCGTTAGGTCCTGCGGCTTTCTCCATGTCTTCTAAACTGAAGTCACCCATTGGAGGTACAACGTTATAACCTAGAGCTCGCCCAACTTTTATGGTCTCTATGGCGAGGTTCAAAATTTGCATTCTTGAGACTTTGTTGGCTCTGACTTCATGGCTCATCATCCCAGTCATTGCGGCGGTAGCATTTACCATACAGTTAGTTACCATTTTGGACCAACGTTCTCCCCAGAGATCTTGGGTTGGAACGGTCTTGCCGGCGGATGAAAATAAGTCTACTATTTTTTCTACCCTGGGAGTAATTTCTCCGTGTAATTCTCCGACTTTGAAACAGAGTGGTTCTTTCTGCAAAGACTGAGACACACTACCTGTCCTTGTGATGTGGGCAGGTTCATAGATACCTGCTGAGATTGTTGTAATACATCCTAACGTTCGACTCGCGCCAACAAGAGGGGCGATGCGCAGCTCATTTATGCTGTTCTGTGGACTAATTACCCAGGTGTCGTCCCTCATATAGGGAAGCATCCTCCTAACAGCCTCCTGTGTATCATAAGACTTGACAGCGACCACAACTATGTCGAAAGTCCCTTCGATTGCGGGAATCTGATCAGTGTGAATAGCCTTTACTTCAACTTTGTGCTCCCCTGTTATACCGTCAAGCGTCAGACCGCGATTGTTCATCGCATCTACATGATCTTTCCAGGAATCAATTAAAAGGACATTCTCCCCCTCCTTAGACATAAATCCTGCTAGCGTGCCTCCTATGGCTCCTACTCCTATAGATGCAATTCGAAACGCCATTCTCAACGACTCCTGTAAGTTTTTAGTTATTTAATTTGGGGTTCTATGCGTAAAGACAAAGATTTGTTAGGACTTCCTTCCTTTTCTATCGATGAATGGTTTGAACCCTTCGAGGACAGGGGTCGGTTCTAAGGTGCTGGACTGTGCCTCCAGCTCTTTCTCGTATGTGTCTCTCCATGAGACTCCAACATCTTGTATTAGAAGATGTTTGATTCCCTGTACCATTCTGGAGTCATTTTCAACTATCATTCCTGCCAATTCCCTGGCTTTGCTCATAAGCTCACTTGAGTGGACCACATGATTGAGCAATCCGATTTGAAGTGCTTCATCAGCCTCAACTACGCGTGCTGTCAGCAGTAATTCTTTTGCTTTCGGCCATCCTACTTGCATTGGAAGGCTCCATGTTGAGTTGACTCTTCCATATGCAGCGGCCAGGAAACGAAACTTAGATTTTTCACAGCCCACTCTAATGTCCAGACTAGACGCGAGGACGGCCCCGCCGCCATAAGCCAGTCCATTCATGGCTCCAATAGTGGGCTTCACGCATTCTCCAATATGCCAGGCATACTCGGGTCTTCCTGGATCCGCAGGAGGTGGATTGTCACTTTCCGCGTTTCGAGTCATTTCATGAATGTCGGCCCCCGCAGTGAAAGCGCGGTCCCCTGCTCCTGTGAAAATGATCGCCTTTATGTCATCGTCTGACTCCATGTCAGTAACGGCCCTATCCATCTCTCTGAACAGGGTACTACTCATTGCATTCAAAACTTCAGGTCTGTTTAAAGTTATGGTACCTATACCGTCTTTCTTGTCGATTAGAAGGGTTTCGTAACTCAATTTCTTACTCCTTGAAAATCCCATAATTCCTTGAATTATAGGAATGTAATTTCAGCAAGGTCAATGAATGGCGATGTTACCTGATAATTGCTGTTGCACTGAAACTTTTATTTCAAACTCCGTATACGTTGAGGTCTATTTGGCCATTCCTACCAAAACATACACCTTCGGACTCAAGTAAATCTCTTTGTGATTTCATCTGTTCTTGGGGCCTGTCACTGATTTTGCCGCGACTATTCACTACTCTTTGCCAAGGAGTATTCCGATCATTTGTATTAAGCCTAGACAATGCATATCCAACTACACGTGGGTTAGTCACTCCGGAATAAAGCGCCACTTGAGAATAGGTCATTACTAAACCAAAAGGAATAGAATCCACTACTGCATAAATGTTCTCGAAAGTATTTGGTAACTTGTTGTCAGAATTTGTCATTGGGAGTACTGATAATTCTAGATTAAACCTGTTTAATCATCATTACTCAACTATATCTTGGAAATATCACTTGCAGGGAGAGCCCTAATGGGACGAAAGTGAGTATATAGCTGGTAAAAATATCTATTACCATGCCATAGAGTTTGTTCCTCTGTTATCATCGCCATCCACACGAATCCAAAGTGTGAAGATATTTAAAATCGAAGCCCGAGACTGTAATTGAAAATTGGCATGGAGGATTGAAATGACAGATGAAACTTTTGCTCCTATTCAAAAGCTTTCACCAGATGATATGACAGTGAAGCCAAATCTTCATATGTCTGAAACATATGAAGATTTCTCATGGGAATCAATGTATGGAGAATTAGACTGGCTTCCGGGTGGTGGGTTAAATAAGGCGCATGAGGCAATAGATCGCCATGCGAATGGTAAGAATCGAGATAAAGTTGCCATGATATGGGAAGGGAAAAACGGCGAGCGCGAAGACTACACTTTTGGTGATATGAAACGCCTAACCAACCAGTTTGCCAACGTGTGTCAAAGCCTAGGGATAGAGAAGGGAGATAGAGTTTTTATATTCATGGACCGGCTTCCGGAGCTCTATGTGGCTTGTTTTGGGGCTTTGAAGGCTGGTGCGGTTGTAGGGCCTCTGTTTTCCGCTTTTGGTCCAGAACCGGTTCGGGACAGAATGCAGGACAGTGGGGCAAAGGTTCTTGTAACGCAACCGGACCTTCGTCGAAAAATTTCTGGAATTATCCCCGAACTTTTTGAATTACAGCACATACTGATAGTCAACAAGGATGGAAGAGATCCTCAGCCGATAGACGCACAGGATCTTTCTTATGAAGAAGAGATGGGCAAGGCTTCGAAAGATTTTACAACCGTCGTAACGGGCCAGTATGACTATTCGATAATGCACTATACTTCTGGGACGACTGGGAAACCTAAAGGAGCTGTACATAGGCATCAGGCTGTGGTGCAGCAGATGGCCACTGGTAAGTGGGCTTTAGATTTCCACGAAGATGATGTTTATTGGTGTACAGCAGATCCGGGATGGGTGACAGGAACTTCTTACGGAATGATGGCACCATGGACTAATGGTTTGACCCAGCTAATATACGAAGGTGGGTTCAGCGCCAGTCGGTGGTACGAACAGATACAGAAACATAAAGTCACCGTATGGTATACGGCTCCTACCGCAATACGTATGCTAATGAAGGCAGGTGAGGAGGTCCCCAACCGGTTTGATCTATCTACGTTGAGGTATATGTGTAGTGTTGGAGAGCCCTTAAATCCAGAAGCAGTTGTATGGGGTCAAGAGGTTTTTGGTATGCCATTTCACGACAATTGGTGGCAAACCGAAACTGGTGCCATTATGTGTGCTAATTATCCGTCTATGGAAGTAAGACCTGGCTCCATGGGTAAACCAATTCCAGGTGTTGAGTTGGGAATCGTTGATGAAGATTTCAATCCCGTCCCAGATGGCGAGGATGGCAATCTTGTAGTAAAGCCAGGTTGGCCTTCCATGTTTCATGGTTATTGGAACAACTCGGAAATGTACAACTCCCGATTCAGAAAAGGTTGGTACTTGACGGGTGACACAGCTAGAAGAGACTCAGATGGATATTTCTGGTTTGTTGGGAGGGCGGATGACGTTATTAACACCGCAGGACATTTGGTAGGACCATTTGAAGTTGAAAGTGCTTTAATAGAGCATCCGGCTGTAGCTGAGGCCGGTGTCATTGGCAAGCCGGATCCATTGGCGATGGAAATTGTTAAGGCGTTTGTATCCCTAAAAGACGGCTATGAGGAAAGCACCAAGCTTAGAAATGAAATTATGCGCTTTGCGAGAGAGAAATTATCAGCTGCCGTAGCGCCAAGAGAGATAGATTTTATTCCTTCTTTGCCTAAGACGCGTAGTGGGAAAATAATGAGAAGGCTATTAAAAGCGAGAGAGCTTGGGTTGCCGGAAGGTGATACATCTACTCTGGAAGATGATTAATTTCAGCATGCTGCGGGAGTAAAAACAATGAAAATTTCATGGTTCCATCTGATGCCTTATAGGTATTTGCCGCGGGATTTCCAAGATAGATATCGAAGCGTATGGGTGGACGTTCCAAGCGAGCTTTACGATCCTGAGAGGGGTCATGAACTATACAATGAATACCTTGACGAGCTCGAACATGCAGACTCTGTTGGGTTTGACGGAATCTGTATAAATGAGCATCACAATAACGCTTATGGAATTATGCCTTCTCCCAATATACCGGCTGCGACTCTAACTCGAAGAACCTCTGACGCTGCCATAATCGTCTTGGGAAATAGCTTGGCACTCTACAATCCGCCGATAAGGGTTGCTGAAGAATTTGCGATGTTGGACTGCATAAGCGGGGGAAGACTTGTCGCAGGATTCCCTGTGGGCACATCGATGGATACGAATTTCGCTTATGGGCAGAACCCAGCAACACTGAGAGATAAATACTATGAGGCTCATGATTTAGTCATCAAAGCCTGGACGGAACCAGAACCTTTTGCATTCAACGGCGTTTACACTCAGTCACGTTATGTAAATATATGGCCCCGCCCACTTCAGAAACCACATCCTCCGGTTTGGATACCAGGAGGAGGGAGTTTGGAGACCTGGGAATGGACCGCCCGGATGAACTATGTATATTGCTATCTTAGTTATTCGGGATATAAACGTGGGATAGAAGTCATGAAAGGATTCTGGAAAGAGATGGAGAATCTGAATGTTGATGACAATCCATACAGAGCAGGATTTTTACAGCTAGTATGTGTTTCTGAGACTGATGAAAAAGCTGAGGAAGAATACGGGGAGCACGTGGATTATTTTTATAAGAAGTGCTTGCACGTATTTGAAGGGTTTTCTGAGGCTCCTGGATACCGCACAATCAAGACTATAAAGGCCGGTAATACAAGGCAGATTGGATCTAGGGCTAGTCAGGCTCGCAAGGAACTTACATGGCAAGACTACAAGGATGAGGGCTATATAATTGCAGGTAGTCCTAAAACCGTAGTAAACGAGTTGAGGAAAGCTGCCGAAGGACTGAGAGTTGGACACCTGATGGTACTACTCCAGATTGGTAGTATGCCTAAAGACCTTACCATCAAGAATACCGAACTTTTCGCCTCACAAGTTATGCCCCATGTGCAGGACATGTGGAGTGAATACGAGGATTACTGGTGGCCTCAGCCAATTGAGAATAGACAGGTACCAGGTGAGTCACTTTCTGACGGAGTTATAGCCTAGACTACTTTGGTTTTCTCTGCGGGTTGTGCCGACAGAAGAAGAAAAGGATCCTGTATGAGCGAGTTTGAAACGATAAATGTAGATGTTCAAAATATTCAGGTATCAGTTAGGAAAAAAGGTACTGGTCCACCATTGCTTTTTTTACACGGGGCTTTTGGGTACGAAGGATGGCCAAAGTTCCTAGATCTTTTTTCTGAACACTTTACAGTTTATGCTCCGATTCATCCCGGATTTTTGGAATCGGAGGGAATTGAAAAGATAAACGATCTCTATGATTTGGTGCTTTTCAATCTGGACCTCGTAGACACTCTTGAATTGGATAACCCACATATTGTAGGGCACTATTTTGGGGCAATGATTGCTGCAGAAATTGCTTCTGTCTGTTCTCATAACCTTGGGAAACTGGTGATAGCTAATCCTGCTGGTTTTTGGATTGATGAGGATCCTGGATTAGATTATTTCATTGTTCCAGATAATGAGATTAGGAAACATTTATTGGCACATCCGGACGACTCAAAATATTCAGATATTTTTCCGGAAATTGATGATGAAAGCGAACAAGATCAAAGATCTATAGACAAAGTTAAGGCTTTGAGTACTGTGGCTAAATTCTTATGGCCTGTCCCGGATAAAGGTCTTTCACGACGAATAACCCGTGTTACATGTGAGACATTGGTGGTTACTTCGGAGAAAGATCCTATAGTTCCTGTTTCCCATGGTGAAAAGGCCTCATCTTTGATAAAGAATTCCGAGCATATAACTCTACAGGGTGTAGGGCACTTAGCGCCGTTGGAAGACCCTGAAAATTTCGTCACTTATATTAGAAATTTCTTGAACTAGTTCGACTTTGAATTTTATGTACTTAGGAATGTCTTAATGAATCTGGATGATATTAAACAACTGGCCTGTAAGGAGATTGAAAATCATGGGGATCGACTTATAGGGGTCGCTAAAAATATCCTGGATAACCCTGAGCCGGGTTTCCAAGAGTTCAAGACTGCTGCTCGAGTGGCTAAAGAATTTGAGTCTATGGGTATTCCGTTTGAGGAGAACATAGGAATAACCGGGCTCAAAGCAAGCCTAAACACCCGAAAAAGTAGTGGTCCTAATGTGGCTGTTATTGGGGAACTAGATTCTCTGAAAGTGCTTGGTCATCCGCACGCTGACCCTGAAACTTCTGCGGCTCATGCTTGTGGCCACCATTGCCAGATCGCAATGATGATAGGCGTTGGAGTAGGACTGCAAGCTCCTGGGGTGTTGGATTCGCTGTCGGGTCGAGTAACACTCATGGCGGTACCAGCTGAGGAGTATATTGAAGTTGAATACAGGGACGACCTGAGGCGTGAAGGAAAAATAGAATTTTTAGGTGGGAAGCCGGAATTTGTCCGTCATGGTCATTTTGATGATGTTGATATTGCAATGATGACACATACTTCCGCAGCTCCAGATCAAGGGAAGATATCGTTTGGGGGTACTAATAACGGATTGGTTGCAAAAACTATCAAATTTAGTGGGACAGCGTCGCACGCTGGAGGAGCCCCACATTTAGGTGTGAATGCTCTCAACGCTGCGATGATTGCCATGTCGGCTATCCACGCACAGCGTGAAACTTACAGGGATCAGGACACAATAAGGATTCATCCGATTATTACACGTGGTGGAGTTGCTGTTAGTTCCGTACCTGCTGATGTCAGGATGGAAACCTATGTTAGAGGGGCATCAATCGATGCATTTTTATCCGCCTCAGAGAAAGTTGATAGGGCACTGAGAGCAGGAGCGATGGCGGTGGGTGGGTCCGTAGAGATCACAACACTTCCAGGATATTTGCCGATTCAAAGTAGTCAACCTATGTTAGAAATTTACAGTAGAAACGCTGCGACACTTGTTGGATCTGATGGGATTAACCGGCTGGGGCATCGAACGGGATCAACAGACATGGGAGATATTTCCCAGATGATGCCTGTAATACATCCCTATGTAGAAGCTGCCACTGGTAACGGCCACGGAATAGATTATATGGTGAAGGATTACACACTGGGAGTATTGACCGGGGCCAAAGCGATGGCTATGACAGTTATTGACCTTTTGCATGAGAACGCTGCTACTGGACAGATGGTAGTCGACAAATATAAGGCACCGCTCACCAAAATTGATTATTTATCTCTGTTAAGAGGAATGATGAAAGAAGAGTCCTATACTGAATGACAGATTTACAATTCCTTAAAGCTTCTGCGTGGAGGAGTATCGACTCCAGGAAAGACTGGTTAATAGACATAGCAAAACATATTCTTATTAACCCAGAGCCGGGGTTTTTCGAGAAGAAGACAGCTAGTTTCGTCTCAGATAAATTGAATGAATTGGATATCCCACACGATTCTGGAATAGCTCTGACTGGACTAAAGGGCTATTTGGATACCAAACGTACTGGGCCGACTGTGGCGGTTATTGGAGAGCTCGATTCTCTTCGTGTAGCAGGACACCTTTATGTTGATAAGGAAACTGAAGCGGCTCATGCATGTGGGCATCACTGCCAATTAGCAATGATGCTCGGTGTTGCCGTTGGACTTAGGGCGTCTGGAGTCTTGGAAGGGCTTTCAGGGAGAGTTGCTTTAATGGCATTGCCTGCCGAGGAATTTATAGATGTTGAGCATCGATATGGATTACATAATTCTGGTGATATCGAATTTATGGCTGGCAAACAAGAATTCCTTCGTTTGGGAGCCTTTGATGACGTAGATATGGCCATGATGACCCATACTAGCTTGTTAGGAGAAGGGAAATTTAGTCTCGGTGGAACTAGTAATGGACATGTCGTTAAATTTATTCGCTTTCTCGGGAGAGCCTCCCACGCTGGTGGAGCGCCACATGCTGGTATTAACGCATTGCAGGCAGCAAATGTTGCGCTTAATGCCTTGAATGCGCAGCGGGAAACTTTAAGAAATGAAGATACTATACGGCTTCATGGGATTATGACGCTTGGAGGAGTATCGGTAAGTTCTATCCCAGCAGAGGTCAAATATGAGGGTCGGGTGAGAGGTGGAACCTGGGATGCGATAGATGATGCAAATCAAAAGATGGACAGATGCCTGAGGGCTGGTACTCTTGCCATTGGAGGACAGGTAGAGATAGTTACTCTCCCAGGTTATATGCCTTTGATCAATAATGAACATTTGATGGAAATATTTAGCCAGAATGCCGCGGATTTGGTAGGGGATCATAATGTGAGACAAAATCCCTCACATGTGAATAGAGGAGGCAGTACAGATATGGGTGATTTGAGCCAGGTAATGCCAGTCATTCATCCCTATACTGGAGCTGCTACAGGGTCAGGTCATGGAGTCGATTACGTTATTAAGGATTACACTCAGGCCGTAATAAATCCGGCGAAAGCAATGGCTGCCACCGTTATTGACCTATTAGCTGGAGATTCTACACAGGCCCACAATGTTATAAACAACTTCAAACCAAACCTGAGCATAGATAGTTACGTATCCATGCAGAGGTCAAGATTGACGGAAGAAACTTATAGCGTGACCTAAAGAGATCCTAAAAAGTCTTCAATTTCAGTTGAATATTTACCTAACCATGCGGAGTTCAGTCGTATTCTCTCTTTGGCTTGCTCTATAGTTCTCTCCGCAGCTGGAGTTGGGTTTTTTGAGAAGAAGAGTTCCACTTCTTCAAGTCTTTCAAGAGATGAAAATCCTGAAACAAGAGACACCAGCCTCATTAAAGCGAAACCTCCATCTCCATATCTTCGATCCAATTCATCCCAGTTGTTTCTAACGAAATCCCAGGCTAATGACCTACCAGTACCTGAGGAAGCCACTGAAACTATTACCCTGATTGTGTCTTGCACACGTATATCGTCTGTTAAGGATCTTTCAAGGGTTTCATTTAAGAGGGAAGTGTTTGAAAAATTCGTGAGGGCGGAATGAAAGCGTACCTTTTCTTCCTGCAATTCAGTGGCTTTTTCCAAATTCCACATTAGGTCGTAGGTATCTCTTTTTCCTATTTGGGCGGCCATGTTAAATACTACTGAGCGGATGTCAGGATGCACGGCGTCCGGATTTTCTGCATATGCGGAGAACTTTGCGGATCCCTGATTAAGGGTATTCTCGTCTCCATAATGGCCTAAATTTGATAATGCCGTGCTTCTTAACAGAGCTTGAAGATGGCCTTCGCCCTCTTTCTTATCCCAGCTTGATTTTTCGGCTATGTCTTTGAAAATGCTTCTGCAAAATTTCCTGTAAGCACTATGAAAGTTGGATTCCTCTATTAAGTTTTCTATTCCCCTTAGCCCACTGGCCAGATCGGACAATACGGGCGCTTCGGTCTCTTTTGAGTAGGCTCTAGCCAAACGGAGAAAAGAAGAGGCTGATGAGTATCCTGCTCTGCAAAGTGCGTAGGCATCGCCTTGAAGTCCTAGGCGATCTTTCCCATTTATATCGCCATTTTGAATTGCTTTTACTAGTTTTGATAAATCGCTTGGTTGATAGTTAACTCTATAGAACCCTGTTTGGTCTGGGTTCAATTTAAACCACTCATTAGAGCCAGCATTTAGATCTATCGGTTCCTTGGGGGATTCGATCAAAGCGGCAGAGATATCTTTGGTTCCTTGAGAACTTACTTTGACAGGAATAAACCACGTAGTTTTATCTGAGGCAATTGATGAAGAAATGTTCTCGTATAAAAATCTCTGTTGAGATATAGATAGTTGTCCATTCTCCCTGGCTGGAGATATCACGGGAAAGCCAGTTTGTTTTACCCAAGAATCCATTACTTTGGAAACGGGTTTGCCAGATGACTCCCCTAAAGCATTCCAAAGATCGGAAGTCTCTGCGTTTGCGTATGAATGTTTATTCAAATAGGCGCTTATTCCGGTCCTGAAATCTTTGGCACCTATATAGTCCTCCAGCATTCTGAGTACCGAACCACCCTTGCTGTAGCTGATGGCATCAAATAATTGTCCAATTTCTGCGGGATTGTTGACTTCCTGTTCTATTGGATGGGAATTAGTTAGTCCGTCGAGCGAAAAGGCGGAGGCAGTGTCTGCGGTAAGAAACTGTGTCCACATATCCCATTCTGGGTGAATAGCGTCTACGGCCTTATCACCCATCCATGAGGCAAAACTTTCGTTTAGCCAAAGGTCATTCCACCATTTCATGGTGACAAGGTCTCCAAACCACATGTGGGCCATTTCATGAGAAATGATGGCGGCAACAATTTGTCTTGTTCCAGCAGAGCTGTTGTCGGGGTCCACAAGGAGAGCTACCTCCCTGTATGTGATGGCTCCCCAGTTTTCCATTGCTCCAGCAGCGAAGTCAGGTAAGGCTATGTGGTCGAGTTTTGGTAGCGGAAATGGGATACCAAAATATTCATTATAAAAATCTAAAAGTTCTAGCGAAGTTTCTAATGCGAATCTTCCTTGTTCTTCTTTCCCTTTTGTGGCCCAGACGCGCATGAGAGTTCCACTTTTAGATTCTTGTTGTATACAAGAAATGTCTCCCACAATGAAAGCAAGAAGGTACGTAGACATCACAGGCGTGGTATCAAAGCTAACAGAGCTTCTTCCTTGGTCCACTGGGGTTTGAGCAATGACCGGCATATTTGATATTGCAGTAAGTTCCTCAGGAATAACCAAAGTGACATCGAAGGTTGCCTTGCATTCGGGTTCATCCCAGCATGGGAATGCTCTCCTTGCGTCGGTGGATTCGAATTGAGTTGCTGCGAGGTAACGCTCAGTTCCTTGAGAGTCCTTGTATCTACTTCTATAGAATCCAAGAAGCCTATCGTTTAGTTGCCCGATGAACTGTATAAAAATTTCTGCTGGTCCAGGAGAAATTTCTGACTCAAGTAAAATCGTTAGGGTTTCTTCTTCTTCGTTTAAGGTGAAGTCCCGTATTCCAACTTGATCCTCACTACTTTTTACTACTACTTTCTGGATCTCGAGTTCTGCAGCGTTCAAAACAATCGCATTGGTGGTATTTGATACTTCGACTGTTATTTGGACCTCCCCACCAAAAGTAAATTTTTGCATATCTGGGCTAAGAGATAGACGATAATTATTCGGCGAGATGTCAGTAGGTAGTGTTATTCGATTATCAGTTGTCATTTGGGAAGTCCTGTCAGTTTAATATTTGCGAATTTAAATCTTGCTCTCGTTCTATGAAGCTGTCCAGTTTGGATTTCTCTTTTCAGAAAAGGCTAGTGGTCCCTCTTTTCTATCACTGGATACTATGAATTTAGCCTCCTCAGAATATTTCCTATCAAATGCTATGTCGAGAGGCCAACCTAGACCCTCATAGGCCATTTGTTTTGATGCCCTTACGGAGAGTGGCGCTGCTTCCAAAATTTCTGATGCCCAGCGCTCTGCTGTCGCCATCAGCTTGTCCAAGGGAACGACTTCATTAACCAAACCTAACTCATATGCCTCAGTTGCCGATATCCTTTTGGCAGTTAAAAGCATTCCCATAGCTCGCTTCAGCGGAATATGACGAGGTAGCCTGTGGACTCCTCCTGCACCCGCAATGAGCCCCACTCGTGGCTCCGGTAGTCCGATCTCGGCATGATCTGCAATAACGATAATATCGCATGCCATTGCGAGTTCTAGCCCACCACCGAGTGCATATCCGTTAACGGCGGCAATTATTGGTTTAGGACAGTTAAAATCAGATGTAATTCCACCAAGTGGGGCACGAATAATTGGACTTTCTCTCTCGTGCCAGTTTTCGGCGGTGTACCTTAGGTCATTACCCGCGCTGAAAGCTCTTTCGCCGGTTCCTGTAATTATTGCTATCCAGGCGTCGTCATCATTTTTAAAATTTGTGAATGCCTCATACATTTCTTGGTTAGCAGGTGGATGGAGTGCATTCAGTCGTTCAGGTCTTTCTATTGTCACATACACCAGGTGACCTTTTTTCTTGTAGTCAATAAATTCATACGTCATGATTCCGCTCCTTGCCAATAGATCCTTAAAACGAGAACGAAGAGCATTATATAGAAAGTTGTTAAACCTCTGAGTTATGATTCGCGGGATTGTTTCACTGATTTGGTATTGAGAGTATTTTAAGATGCATTAACGCTCATCTTCTCGCAATATTCATTTCTCACGGAATCTTGGATTGTTTGCATGTATATCGAATCTATAGAGAACTTGAACGTTTCATAAAATCCATATATGGACTAGGAATACGTAGGTCCATTTCAATCAATTGATATTAGGGAGGTATGCAGTGACGGCAATGACAGGA
>CEUS01259196.1_pt1 | contig 14603 bp, 11 predicted proteins | sample 427031 | NCBI WGS metagenome assembly CEUS01 (sample SAMEA2622837, study PRJEB7988) | marine metagenome | biome: marine biome (ENVO:00000447); feature: marine epipelagic mixed layer (ENVO:xxxxxxxxx); material: "saline water (ENVO:00002010), including plankton (ENVO:xxxxxxxx)" | depth 140 m | reverse complement strand
CCGGTGTATTCAAATACATGACCTGTACCACCGCCAATACCAATTTTTGCAATTAGGGCTAGTATTATGTCTTTTGCAGATACGCCTATTCCCAGTTTGCCTGACACGTTCACTTGGAACGTTTTAGGTTTGTGTTGTAGAAGGCATTGACTGGCTAGTACATGTTCTACCTCACTGGTGCCTATCCCAAAAGCCAGAGCGCCAAATGCACCATGTGTTGAAGTGTGGCTATCACCACATACTATCGTCATACCAGGCTGAGTTCGTCCGAGTTCAGGACCTATAACATGTACTATGCCGCGCATAGGAGACTCCATTCCATAAAGTCCTATGTCAAATTCCTCACAGTTTTCAGCAAGTTGTTGCAGCTGCGCAGCTGCTTGAGTGTCGGCCATAGGGATTGAGAGTGGTGTCGTAGGAATTGAGTGATCCATTGTAGCAAGTGTTAGTTGTGGACGTCGTACTTTCAATCCGCGTTCTCGTAGTCCGGTAAATGCCTGTGGTGATGTGACTTCATGGACCAAATGTAGGTCGATATATATCACTGCCGGAGACTTTGGTTCTTGTGTAACTATATGTGAGTACCAAATTTTTTCAAAAAGTGTAAGTGGATTAGATTGCATAAGATAGCACTCCGTGTTTAGTCTTTAGTAATAGTGTTGTTGTGATCATTATGTAAATCTAATGCTTCAATCGCCTTGTTGAGAGCATTTACGTAAGCTCGTGCGCTGGCAACAAAAATATCTGTACTCGCTCCATGTCCTCCGAAAGATCTATACTGCATTTGTTCTCTTTGCGGGGATAGGCGCTTAGGAGCTGATACTTTTTCTGAATCTATTTGTATTCGTACAGTAACCTCACCAATTGCATCGATTCCTTCAGTTACTGCATTTACATTATATTCCGTTAGTTCATTCGGCAACTGTATGATGTGGTCTATAGCACTGTAGCAAGCATCGACTGGACCAGTGCCAATAGACGCTTGTTCTGTTAGTAGCCCGTTTGGGTCAACGATTCGTACAGTTGCTGTCGGTAGACCCAATGTGCCGCACACTACTTGCACATCCTGCAACTTGAATACTTCTACGGGTTGATTAATTTCATCAGTAATTAGTACTTCTATATCCGCATCTGTGACTACTTTTTTCTTTTCGGCTACTCTCTTAAAGCGTCTAAAAACGTCTTTTAGATCTTCATCATCAAGTTCATATCCCAGTTCCTGTAGTCGGACTCGAAGTGCATGGCGTCCAGAGTGTTTACCTAAAACTAGTTTGGACTGTGACAATCCTACTGTTTCAGGACGCATAATCTCGTAGGTCTCTTCGTTTTTGAGCATTCCATCCTGATGAATACCAGCTTCATGTGCAAAAGCATTTGCTCCTACTATAGCTTTGTTGGGTTGTACTACTATTCCAGTGTAATTGCTGACCATACGACTGGTGCGCATAATTTGAGTTGTGTCTATACCGTGCTCAAGCTCAAAGATTGACTGTCGCGTTTGCAAAGACATAACAACTTCTTCTAGGGAAGTGTTGCCAGCACGTTCACCAATTCCGTTAATGGTCACTTCGGCTTGTCTTGCACCTGCTCGAATACCCGCTAGAGTGTTTGCAGTGGCCATGCCGAGGTCGTTGTGGCAGTGTACTGACAGAATTACCTGTTCTATTCCGGGTGTATTAGCAACGATTCCAGTAATAAGTTGCCCAAACTCGTCAGGAGTAGTATATCCTACAGTATCGGGTATATTTAAAGTGGTTGCTCCAGATTTTATTGCTTCTTCTAAAACTGTATAGAGAAATTCTGGTTGGCTACGACCAGCATCCTCTGGACTAAATTCCACATCATTACACAGTTGTTTAGCGTATGCCACTGTGTGTTTGACTCTATCTATTACTTCTTCGGGGTCCATACGCAGTTTGTGTCGCATATGTATTTCAGAAGTAGCAAGGAAAGTATGAATACGTGGATGGTCTGCACTCTGTATAGCTTCCCAAGCAGCGTCAATATCCTGTTCTGACGCCCGAGCTAAACCGCATATTATAGGAGTGCTTTTATATTCTTCTCCTAATTGCGTTAGGGAATCTTTTCTACCTATTTCATCAGCTATGCCTTTTACCGCATCTAAATCATCTGGAGATGCTGCTGGGAAACCAGCTTCAATAATGTCAACTCCAAGTCTAGCTAATTGTCTAGCAACTTCAAGTTTTTCTGAACTAGTGAGAGTTGCTCCCGGTGATTGTTCACCATCTCTTAGCGTAGTATCGAAGAAACGAACATAGTTGGTCATGACAAATTAATTGCCCCGTAAGTTGTTATTACTCACCTGGTTTAATTGTTACTGGATCTATAAATGGCATCATACTACGTAACTTGGCTCCTACTTCTTCAATAAGATGGTTTTGTTCTTCACTCCGTTTCTTGTTGAACCAAGGGCGACCATTTTCATTTTCTTCAATCCATTGTTTTGCGTAGGCTCCGCTTTGTATATCGCTGAGGATTTGCGACATTGCTCCTATGGTTTCTTCAGTTACAATTCGTGGACCTGCTACGTAATCACCATGTTCTGCTGTGTCCGATACTGAGTACCGCATATAATTTAGTCCGCCTTGGTAGAGCAGGTCTACAATTAGCTTGAGTTCATGCATGCACTCAAAATACGCCACCTCTGGTTGGTAGCCAGCCTTAACAAGCGTCTCAAATGCAGCTTTTACCAAAGCACTGACACCACCGCACAAAATGCTTTGCTCGCCAAAAAGGTCAGTCTCGGTTTCCTCCGCAAATGTAGTTTCTAGAGCTCCTGCTCGAGTAACGCCAATTCCCCATGCGTATGATAAGGCTGTATCCTTGGCCTTGCCGGAGGCATCTTGATGTACTGCTAGCAATCCTGGCGTACAACCACCTTCAATAAAGGTTTCGCGCACGCGATGTCCAGGAGCTTTGGGAGCAATCATACTCACGTCTACTTCAGATGGAGGCTCAATTGTGTTGAAGCGTATATTGAAGCCATGTCCGAACATAAGAGTTTTTCCACCCGTTAGATTGGGCTCTATATTTTCAGTATATATTTTTGGTTGGACCGTATCGGGAGCAAGTAACATAATTACGTCTGCCCATCTTGATGCTTCAGATACACTCATGACCTCCAATCCATCCTTCTTTGCCTTATCTATGCTTTTACTACCTTCATGAAGACCTACAATTACGTTAACGTCATTGTCCTTAAGGTTCTGAGCATGAGCGTGTCCCTGTGAACCGTATCCGATAATTGCTACCTTTTTCCCTTTTATAATACTTGGATCAGCATCTTTGTCATAATAAATTGTTGCCATGTGGCCTCCGCTAAATATTAGATATCATAAGTTTGTAATTGTTTACAAAAAATCCATTCTGTACGGCAGTCATTCTTGTGTTATTTGGTTTCAAACATTGGTGGATCAGAAGAATCTTGATCATCCCCTCTTTGAATTGCTATCACTCCAGTACGTTGAACTTCAACTATTCGGAAAGGTTCCAGCATTTGTAGTAAACGGGTAACTTTTTCTGCTGCACCACTAATTTCAAGTATAAGAGTCTGAGATGCGGTATCTACAATATTAGCGCGAAAAATATCCGCTATTTGTACAATTTCACTTCGAGTTTTACTATCAGCATTTACCTTGATAAGAGCTAATTCTCGAGCTACTGGAGATTTGTGTGTTAGATCATCAACTCGTAGAACATTGACTAGCTTATACAGGTTAGCCTCAATTCGTTTTGCTACGTTTTCTTCCTCAGCGTTTACCATTATTGTCATTCGAGAAACTCCAGCCATGTTTGTATGACCTACGGCTAGAGATTCAATATTAAAACCTCGGCGACGAAATAATGAAGCTACTCGATTTAGAACACCGGGTTTGTCTTCTACGTAGGCAATAATTGTATGTATCATATCATCACTGTAAACCAGTACTTACCATTCGATCTCTGGTTTTGGTCTTCTTATCATATCATCCAAGTCGGCTCCAGTAGCTACCATTGGATATACAGAATCTTCCTGTTCAACTACGAAGTCTATAACTACTGCACCTAGCGTACTTTGTGCTTGTCGGACAGCTGTTTCCACATCTTCACGCTGTGATACTCTAATACCAGTGGCATGGTGTGCTTCTGCTAGTTTCACAAAATCGGGACTAAGCATTGGAGTAGCTGAATACCGACCATCATAAAAAAACTCTTGCCATTGCCGAACCATACCCAAATATCCGTTATTAATTATGGCTACATTTAAATCAATGTTTTCCTGAGCTAGGGTAGTGAGTTCTGCTGCCGTCATTTGAAAACCGCCATCGCCGCAGATGACCCATACTTCTTTCTCTGGACAAGACAACTTTGCTCCCATAGCTGCTGGTAGTGCAAATCCCATTGTTCCGAGACCACCGGAAGTAATCAAAGATCGAGGGGTATCATGATGATAATATTGAGTTTCCCACATCTGATGTTGTCCGACATCAGTTACGACCAATGCGTCTCCGTCTGTTAGACGCCAGATGTCATGAATAACATGAGCAGCATACAGATGTCCCATATCAGGCATGTGTTTGATATCACGTACAGCTGAGTCTCCTCTATGTGCTTCTATTGCCCTTATCCACTCTTCACAGTTTCCCTTATTAGTCTGTGGTGTTAGTTTTTCTAGCATTTCTCGTAAATCACCTACAATTGCAACATCGACCTTAACATTTTTGTCTACTTCAGTAGGGTCGATTTCAATATGGATTTTCTTAGCCTGTTTAGCATAATTAGCCAAATTTCCAGTAACACGATCATCAAATCGCATTCCAAATGCTAGCAGTAGATCAGCTTCTTGTATAGCAGTGTTTACCCATGCTTCTCCATGCATGCCCATCATACCTAGATTAAGTGGATGAGATGCTGGAAATCCACCAAGACCCAACAATGTCATAGAGAGTGGAATATTGGTGCGTTCAACAAATTTCAGCAATTCTGCCATCGCGCCTGATGCAATAACGCCCTGTCCGGCTAAAATAATAGGGCGTTCAGCATTGTTTATTAAATCCACAGCTTCTTGAAAAGTTTGTTTGTCCGCACTCATATCAGGACGGTAACCCGGCAGTTTGACAGGTTTATCGGTCCATTTGAATTCTATTTTTTCATTTTGCACGTCTTTTGCAATGTCAACTAGAACAGGGCCTTGTCTGCCTGAACGAGCTACGTAAAATGCTTCACGTAGTGTGTCTGCAAGTTCTTCTATGTCGGTTACTAGATAGTTGTGCTTGGTGATGGGAAGGGTTACTCCTGTTACATCAGTTTCTTGAAATGCATCAGTGCCGATGACTTGTGAAGGTACTTGACCAGTAATACAAACTATAGGTGAAGAGTCAAGCATAGCTGTGGCAATACCTGTAACTAGGTTGGTTGCTCCAGGTCCTGAAGTGGCCATAGCAACTCCCACCTTACCTGAGGCTCTGGCATAACCATCAGCTGCATGTGCAGCGCCTTGTTCATGTCTGGTTAGTACATGATGAATATTGTAGTCCAGCATGGCATCATAAATTGGCATTATGGCACCACCAGGATACCCAAAGATGTGTTCAACACCTTCCTTCACTAAAACCTCCATAGTGATTTGTGCACCACTTAAAATAGCCATCTGCAACTCTCCTCGTAAAATCCGCTTAGGTTATCTCACTAAAACACTCGGATTTTGACTACATTTATGACATTATCTATATAAAAAAAAGCCGCTCCTTTGTGTGGGGCGGCTCGTATGTTTCTCTTCTTCAGCTTGGATATTAGTGTTTGCTGATCCTAGCTGGGGCCATCCCACATGAGTCAGACTCCTCTACAATAACGAGGAGTACAAATAAAAATGATAGCACCAGCAATAAGAAATACATTATTAACAAATATCCTATAAGAATCTAGTCTACTTCAAGCTCAGTGTAATGTCAAGGCTCAAATTATCATACTAGACAGTAAACAATACTGAAGATTATGAGTCAAAATATAGACTAAATTCGTGTGGATGTGTACGCAGACGTACCGCATCTACCTCATTTTCGCGTTTATATGCTATATAGTTCTCAATGAGGTCAGGAGTAAACACATCGCCTTTAAGCAGAAAGTCATTATTATTCTCAAGCTCATTGAGTACATCTGCAAGTGAACCAGGCACTTGTGGAACATTTGCCAGCTCCTCAGGTGGTAAATCGTACAAATCCTTATCCATTGGTTCGCCAGGATCTATCTTATTTTCTATTCCATCTAGTCCAGCCATTAGTAAAGCTGCGCATGCAAGATATGGATTGCATGTTGGGTCTGGAGCACGAAACTCTACTCTAGTGGCGTTCTCAGTTTTAGAAAAAGTTGGCAGCCTACATATTGCGGAACGATTACGTTTGGAATATGCTAGGTTTACTGGTGCTTCAAAGCCGGGTACTAGACGACGGTAAGAATTGGTGGTAGGTGCAGCCAGTGCCAATAGTGCTGGAGCATGTTTTAGCAAACCTCCAATATAGTACAAAGCTGTTTTAGAGAGTTGAGCATAACCATTTTTGTCATAGAAAATGTTTTTACCGTTTTTCCACAAACTAGTGTGCAGGTGCATACCACTTCCATTATCTTCAAATAGTGGTTTAGGCATGAAAGTAGCAGTAAGTCCGTGTCGTCTGGCTACTGTTCTAATCAGATATTTATATTTGAGTAGATTGTCTGACGTATTAAGCAAAGTGTCATAACGTAAGTCAATCTCGCTTTGCCCTGCAGAAGCTACTTCGTGGTGATGTGCCTCTACTGGAATACCTGCTTCTTGAAGAGTAAGCATCATATCGCTGCGAACGTCCTGAAGGGCATCAACAGGTGGTACAGGAAAATACCCACGTTTGGGTTGTATTTGTCCACCTAGGTTGGGTCCTAAATCTTCACCACTATTCCACCAGCCCTCACGACTATCAATAGCATAGTATGAGGAGTATGGTGTGCTCTCATATCTTACATCATCAAAAATAAAGAATTCTGCTTCAGGCCCCCAGTAACTTAAGTCTGCTATGCCACTTTGTTGCATATAGTCATTTGCTTTTCTGGCGACATAGCGTGGATCACGACTATAAGGTTCTAAGGTTATCGGGTCATAGATATCGCATATAATCACTAACGTAGGTATATCGAGTACCGGATCCATGAAAGTTGTGCTTGCATCAGGGATAAGTAGCATGTCAGATTCGTGGATTTGCTGAAATCCACGAATCGAAGACCCATCAAAACCAATACCGTTTACGAAGAGTTCCTCTGTAAATTCATTTACCGGAATGCTAAAATGCTGCCAGGTGCCAAACAAATCAGTAAATCTTATATCAACTATCTGTGCTTTACCTGCTTTTGCAGCTGCTATAGCTTGTTGTGGGGTAATTTGTTTGTCTGACATGTCTTAAATATATCTCCCAGTAATCTAATTATTGCATTGAGCAAATACTTGACTTCTAGAATCATTAAACCTGACACAGTCTACCTTTAGTTAGGAAATATCTTACCAGGTAATAAACCTACCCTTAGCAGTCTGGACCAGATTAATTATTAATTAAAGTATTAGTATAAAAGTCAGGTGTAGTTTTGTCAATAACAAGTGGTTCAGATAGATGTATCAGTATATTTCAATCACTTAATATGTGTTTTGAGAGCCTGGAGGCCAAGCATGTAGGAATTAGTGCCAAATCCAGATATGCTTCCTATACATACTGGTGCCAACAGAGAATCGCGTCGGAATGATTCTCGAGCATGAATGTTGGACAAATGTACTTCCACAACTGGGACGTCTATCGCTGCGATAGCATCTCGTAGAGCTACCGATGTATGAGTGAAAGCGCCAGGATTGAACAATACTCCATTTGCCCACTCACGGGAAGAGTGTAGTGACTCAATTAGTGCTTCTTCGCTGTTAGATTGCTTAATACGGATCGCGATTTTCTGTTCTTCAGCCAGTGCGGTTAATTGAAAGTCGATGTCAGCGAGCGTGTCGGTACCGTAGACATCTGGCTCACGCGTACCAAGTAAATTCAAATTAGGACCATGTAATACAAGTACATTAAGCATTGTTTTGTATCCTCATCTATCTTTTATTCAGTGAGTCTTTCGATAGTTTTTGTCAATATGTTATCTTCTACCTGCACACCATATTCTACTGCACCAATACTGGTTGGCAAAGTGAAGTAAAGATTGCCGGATTTTTTCTTTTTGTCAGTTGACATTAGTTTTTTTATTTCTATTGTGTTCAGTCCGGGACACTTGGTAGGCAAACCTAGAGAAGTCAATTTTTTTTCTATTTTAGATGAAAGATCAGGATCGGCTATTCCAATTTGTTCAGCCAATAGTGCCTCACCATACAAACCTATTCCTATGGCTTCTCCGTGGCGCAGCCTATAGTTGCTAGCTGCTTCAACACCATGTCCAATAGTATGTCCTAAATTGAGTTTAGCGCGTTCATTCTGTTCAAATGGGTCTTGTTGGATTATATTGATTTTGACTTCTAAGGCTTTCTGTAGCAAATCTCTTGACAAAGGTAATGATTTTGATTGTACTAATGAAAATAATTCTGCATCAGCTATTATGCCATGCTTTATCACCTCAGCTAATCCCGCCTTATACTCATTATCTGGCAATGTAGTTAGTGTTTCTGGGTCTGCAAGTACCATTTCAGGCGGATGGAAAGCACCAATCATATTTTTGCCTTGAGGTAGGTCCACTCCTACTTTACCCCCTATGCTAGCATCAATCATTGACAGCAGAGTAGTGGGAATATTGACCCAGCGTATGCCACGCATATAAGTTGCAGCTGCAAACCCAGCTATATCACCTACTACACCTCCACCTACAACTAATACAAGACTACTTCGGTCTAAATCATGTAGCAGGAACTGATTATAAATGTTGTGGACTGTTTCAAGCGTTTTGTGCGATTCTCCATCAGGTATTGAAAATAATGGAATTGATAATTTCCGACTCAATTTGTTACTCCAAAGTGGAGCGATATTAGTATCACTAATTATAAGGTTGGGTTTAGGCAGCCCATGGTTGTTGAGCATTGAGTTAAGGTAGGTCAGTGCTTTGACTCCTAAGATCAGAGGGTAAGCACCGGTATTGGTTGTAATTGCATGATGCCATGGCATTAGTTTGTTGACAATATGTTCTGCCAGCACGTCAGGCTTAGTATCATCAGTTTTTAATTGTAAGTCGAAAGAGTCATAATGTGCCTTGCGTTGAGCTAATAAAGCGTTAATTGATGACGAGTTTTCCTGATTGCTTTGCAGTAAAGGTCTTTGATCACTGTTTGCTAGACGAGCCTCGATATTGGACTCAGAAGCTCTGAGACAAATCAAAACTCCATGATCTTTAGCAATAGATCTATTGATATCTGATAGTAGAGTTCCACCGCCAAGAGATATTACACTGTTTTTATATTTGGTTATCTTCGCAAGAGTATTGCTCTCAATATCTCGGAAAACATCTTCACCTTGGGCAGAAAAAATTTCAGCTATAGATTTACCAGTTTGCTTAGAGATTTCTTCATCTGTGTCTACTAAAGTGTATCCTAGTAACTTGGCACATAGTCTTCCTAGGGTGGTTTTACCTGTTCCTGGAGGTCCTGCAAGTATTAGATTCATATGCAATCTTATATCAGATGTAATATTAGTATGTTCAAGTTTAGACTATAAGTATTGTGTATCATTGAATCTGGACAAATCTACGTAAACTATCACCAAAATATAGTGGGTTCGTCATCTATTGTAATGTCATTCAAAGATGCTTGTGGGAGAGTGTTAAATCTTGGATGCATCTCATCCAATGAATCCCCACCTATTTTGCGCAATAGTTCATCTGAAAGCACAAATGCTACCATCGCTTCGCCCACTACTGCGGCTCGAGGTACTGCACAGAAATCTGATCTCTCGTACGTAGTTGGACCAGGTTTTCCAGTAGCTAAATCAACTGTCTGTAATGGGTTTAGTGTTGTGCTAATTGGTTTCATTGCTGCTCGTAATACTAATGGTTGTCCCGTAGTGACTCCTCCTTCCGTGCCGCCAGCTCTGTTAGTATTTCGTGTAATTGAGTCTCCCTCGAGAATAATTTCATCGTGCACTTCAGTGCCACGTTTGCGTGAGTTATCAAAGGCTGTACCTATCTCTACGCCCTTGATGGCGTGAATGCTCAGCATAGCTTTGGCTAAGATAGCCTCGATTTTGCGGTCCCAATGTACGTATGAACCTAGACCTGGAGGTACATTTAGAGCAACAACTTCGAATACTCCTCCCAATGTGTCTTTATCTTGCATAATCTGCCTGATATGTTTTCGCATCTTTTCCGATGTTTCTTCGTCTGGACAACGTACATCTGACTGTTCGGAAAGTGAAATTCTTTGCTCTATTGGAATATCATCCACTTGTGCTTTAATGCTACCTATTTGTGTAACATAGCTTCCTATTTTTATGCCAAATTCATTCAGTAGTTTTCTGCATATCGCAGCAGCTGCTACTCTTGCTGTGGTCTCTCGGGCTGAGGCTCGTTCAAGGCTATAGCGTAAGTCGCTATAGCCGTATTTGATTGCGCCAGTTAGGTCGGCATGTCCTGGACGTGGTGTTGTCAGAGCTGGAACTGCTTTATCTTTCCATTTAACATGATCGAGATTGTTAATCTGCAAACTGATTGGGGAACCAATAGTGATTCCACTCATAACTCCGCCTAGTATCTGCACCTGATCTTTTTCGATTTTCATTCTGCCACCGCTTCCAAAGCCTTTCTGGCGTCGGGCTAGCTCATGGTTTATGTCGTCTGGTGTGAGTCGTAGTCCCGCTGGAATTCCTTCTAGTATAGCGGTGACAGCGGGGCCATGGGATTCGCCTGCAGTCAGTAATCTAATCATTTAATTCTCTCTCCGCGGCTTCTAGCATAACCGCCATTGGTGGCTGATGACCTGTCCATAATGTAAATGAAAGTGCTCCTTGTCGTACTAGCATCCCTAATCCTGAGTGAGCTTGTATTCCGTTTGAACGTGCCTGTTTTATCAACATAGTCTCTATAGGATTATAGACTAGGTCATAGACAAATGTTTGGGGTGGAAAAGGCACACTTGGAAACCAAGGAGTATTGTTTTCATTGGGAACCATTCCAATTGGTGTGCAATTGACTACTAAGGCACAATCTTGTGATGCTTGTTTAAGATTAGTGGGGTTCCAGTCAAATCTTAGTATATCCCCACCAGTAATTTGCTGAAGGTCATACGCAATTTGTGTTCCCGTCTGTATATTTCTTCCGAGTAATCTTACCTCCGAGGCACGCTGAAGTAGTGCGAAAGCTACGGCTCGTGCCGAACCACCTGTACCAAGTATCAGAGCAGGGCGATTGGTTAGATTGATTTCGAGCGAGTCGATCTCCATAAGAAATCCTTCAATGTCAGTGTTTTCTCCATGTATGCGATTATCAACCCGAATTAGAGTATTGACTGCCCCTACTGCTTTGGCTGTATCTCCTAATTTATCAATCAATGGTATAACCGCTTTTTTGTGGGGTATTGTCACGTTTGCACCAACCCATTTACCGATTCGTAAATTGGATATTGCATCGCTTAGCAATTTAGGGGTTATATCTTCAGCAATATACTGATAATCCAGCCCAAGTTCTAAAGCAGCTGCATTGTGCATTGCGGGAGATACACTATGTGCAATTGGATGTCCGAGTAATGCTAGCGTTTTCATTGTACGGATATGTTTGCCCCTAATTGGCTAAAGGTTTTTGTAAACTCTGGGAAAGATTCATCTACTACTTTTGATTGCATAATTTCGGTACATCCTCGGGTAATCATTCCAGCTATAGCTAACGACATAGCCATACGATGGTCACCGTGACTTTCTAATTGAGCTGGATTTAGAACCTGGGGACCTACAATTGTGTAACCATCTGTATGTTCTGTAAATTTTACACTCATTTTGTGTAGTTCTCCAAGCAAAGAAGAAATACGATCAGATTCTTTGATTCGTAACTCCGCAGCATCTTTGACAGTGGTTTTACCCTCAGACTGGGTAGCAATTACTGTGAATATAGGAAATTCATCAATCATACGTACAACTGTTTCACCTTGTATAGTAGTTGATTTGAGCTTAGTATGTTTGACAATTATGTTGGCTATGGGTTCACCACCGGATTCGCTATTATTCATGATAGAGATGTCAGCTCCCATATTTGTCAGAACGTCAAATATGCCAGTGCGTGTTGGATTTATTCCCACATCATGCAATGTTATGTTGCTTTCAGGCACTAAGATGGCAGATGCTACAAGAAATGCTGCACTTGAGCAATCTCCAGGAACAGATATTTTAGTGGCTGAAAGCGATTTGTCGCTAGGTTGAATTGTTACTTTGTGGTTGTCTGTTTGCAACTTTACACCAAGCTCACGAAGCATTCGTTCGGAATGATCACGTGATGGTCCAGGTTGGTGAATGGTACTTTCTCCTGTGGCTTGAAGTGCAGCTAATAGCAAGGCGGCCTTGACTTGAGCAGATGCTACCTTTGGATGATGAATAATTCCATGCAAGTTGCCTCCTCTAATTACTAGAGGCGCTTTATCAGCAGAAATTGAAGCACCCATTTCACGGAGTGGTCGTGCCACTCTTCCCATTGGTCTGCGCTGCAAACCTTGTGTGCCAGTGAGTTCAGCAGTTATAGGTTGTCCTGCTATAGCACCCATCAGTAATCGCATAGTAGTAGCAGAATTCCCACAATTCAGTGGTTTGTTTGGCTGTATCCAATTCCCACCACGTACAATCAAATCGCCATTCTTTTCTTTAATCTGAACACCTAATTCACGCAGACAATCAATCATGGATGTTGTTACACCAGCCCGTAGAATGTTGTTGAGACGCGATTCGTGTGGACTTAGTGCGGCGTGCAATAGAGCACGATGAGAGATAGATTTGTCTCCTGGTAGTCGCACCTCTCCTAATAGTGGGGCAGTAGGACCTTTTACTTTCATGACTAACCTGATGGAGGGACAGAAAAATGATTATTTCTGATAGATTGGATATCACTTAGCAATGCTTGTAAGGATTGCAAATCTTCGTCAAGAGCAATTTCTAACTTATCCATTGCAATACGTTGCTGATGTAATGCGTTTCTGATTCCGTCTTTATTAGTCGCTATGATATCGACAAGCATTTGCACATCACTAGAGGCTACTCTAGTAGTATCCTTAAAACCGCTGGAAACCATTTCCCAAATGATTGGATCAACGTCTCCCTCTGAGTTTACAGCTGATACTAAGCTACAGGCTAAGAGGTAAGGTAAATGACTAGTTAATGCTGCCAATTTGTCATGTCTTTCTGCATCCATCTCGATGGGGATAGAGCCAACCGCAGATATGATTTGTCTTGCTAGATCAAGCATATTATTGCCCGGATTGTTTGTGGGAGTTAGTACAAAAACTGCGTTTTGATATAGTGAAGCATCCGCATATTTGAGTCCACCCGTCTCTTTACCACACATTGGGTGTCCACCTATTCCGATCAAGTTATTTGGCAGTAACTTCATAGCGGACGTTATCTCTGTTTTTGTCGATCCTAAGTCTAGCACTAGCACTGCGTTATCTAAATCCTCAGAAAGCTCCTTAAGCTCCATCAATGTTTCTAGTATTGTTCTTACAGGTGTGGCTAGAATTAGGATGTCTGCAGACTTTAAACCATCAACCAGACTTTCTGTAGCATAATCAACCAATCCTCTTTCTAGTCCAATGCGCCGAGTATGCAAATCAATTTCGACTGTTGTAATTCCGGCACATTTACCTTGCAGGGCCATTGCTAATGAACCCCCCATTAGCCCCAAACCTACAATGGTTATGTGGCTATCTGATAGCAAATTCACGGATTTATTCATTGTAATTTTGCTTGCGAATAGCTATTCTCTTCCAATCGTCGTAGCTATTGCTCTGGTTTTTTGTACGAGGTCAGCAAATCTTTCAGGCAGCAAACTCTGTCCTCCATCGGATAACGCCTCCTCTGGGTTTGGATGAACTTCAATTATGAGACCATCTGCTCCAGCAGCTATACCAGCAAGTGCAACAGGAGTGACAAAGTTCCATTTCCCGACCCCATGACTTGGATCAAGAATGATTGGAAGATGCGTAAGGCTTTTTAGAACAGGCACAGCATTAATGTCGGTCGTATTCCTAGTGTATTTTTCAAAAGTACGTATCCCACGCTCGCAAAGTATTACATTGCGATTTCCCTCTGCTAGAATGTATTCTGCACTCATCAATAGTTCTTCCAATGTGGCCATCATTCCTCTTTTGAGTAGTACGGGAAGAGTACTACGTCCTACTGTTTTGAGTAACTCATAATTTTGCATATTGCGCGCACCAATTTGCAGCATGTCTGCATATTCGCTTATCAATGGCAACTGTTCTGGTGTCATTATCTCTGTGACAATGGGTAGACCAGTTTGTTCGCGTGCTTCAGCAAGGATTTGTAGTCCTTCTTCTCCAAGTCCCTGGAAACTATATGGAGAACTTCGTGGTTTGAATGCTCCACCACGAAGCGCATGTGCGCCTGCCGCTTTTACTACAT
>CEUS01068603.1_pt1 | contig 14603 bp, 8 predicted proteins | sample 427031 | NCBI WGS metagenome assembly CEUS01 (sample SAMEA2622837, study PRJEB7988) | marine metagenome | biome: marine biome (ENVO:00000447); feature: marine epipelagic mixed layer (ENVO:xxxxxxxxx); material: "saline water (ENVO:00002010), including plankton (ENVO:xxxxxxxx)" | depth 140 m | reverse complement strand
CTCGGCGGGCGCTGTCGGCTGGACAGTTGCCGCACTGGAATCCTAACAACTACGGTGGGATGCCAGGTCTCGCTGATGTTCAGAATCAGACCTTGTATCCCCCTCTTCTATTGTTGCGCTGGTTGCCTGTCGCCCAGTTCTTCTCTTGGGGGATTGTTTTCCACTTGTGGGTTGCCGGAGCTGGGGTCTTCCTGCTTTGTCGGCAACTTGGCATAGCTCGTGCGGCTGCCACAGCTGGTGCTATCGGGTTCGCGCTTTGTGGGAGTCTCCCGTATCGAATTGAAGCAGGTCACTTCAGTGTGTTGCACACCGCCAGTTGGATTCCTTTTGCTCTAGCGCTGACCGTTCGGTCTGTGGCGAGTTGCCGGAATTTACCGCACCCAGGTTTGGTTGTGGTGATGGCGCTACAGTTTTTGTCTGGCAATCCACAAATTATCGTGTACACCGGGGTCTGCGTCGCCACCTATTACCTCTTTTCGATGGTCTTGCCGAGTCGTGGCGATCGCCAGGCTTCAGCCACCGTCCTGTGCCGACAATTTATAGCCCTGATTGGACTCGCTGGTGGCTTGGCCGCATTCCAGTTGCTGCCGACGGCACGCTTCGTCCAGCAGTCTGGCCGCCTTATGGGATTGAGCTACGAGGATGCCATCAAGGGGTCACTAACTTGGTTCGACACATTCAATGTCTTTTTCCCTTTTCCCAATCCTGGTCCCAACAGTGCATTGTTCGTTGGGGTCGGGCTGGTGGCGTTTGTACCTCTTGCAGTGTGCTTCAGGGAGCAGAGACGGCATGCGCTCTTTCTGTTTTTGATGTCCACCATCGCGCTCTTCCTGGCCCTAGGAGATGCTCTGCCGCTCTATCAATTGCACCACGCGGTTCTGCCGTCATTTCGGATTCCGATACGTCTGCTCTTCTTTTGGTCTCTTGGTATCACCGTCCTTGGGGCCATGGGCCTCGATGTGGTTCTGAGACGTAAGGACAATCAGCAAGGTTTAGTGGGGAGGCTGTTGCCATGGCTACCCACATTCGTGGTGATTCTGGCGTCGGTGACTACGGTTGTGTTGGTCTTGCCAAGAGGTGGTCCAGTTGCTACCGCCGGAACATTCCTGGGCACCCCGTTTTGGTTAGCTGGGTTGGCAACAGTGACGGTGGTGGTAACTGGTCTCACCGCTCAGCGACAGGTTCGCTCGGCGGTTGGATTTCTTGTCGTGGCTTTGCTCGTCTGCGAAGGTGTGGTTTTCACTGGGCGGGCGGTTACCCAAAATTCTCCCAACGACGTCGAAGCGATATCGGCATTAGACCGCCGCACCTCCGGGCGAGTGATGACGTTCTGTGAGGGAGCTCTCTCGGTCACGGATGTACTGCTGGCCGGGGTCCCGACGGTGGCTGGAGCTGGGCCGCTTAATTTGGCGTCTTACAGTCGGTTTTTATCGCTCATGAATGATGCTCCCTTTGGACAAGGGAATATGCAAAGCGCCAGACCGCGGAACGACCTGCTCAATCTACTTAATGTCACGCATGTCTTTACCTGCGAACCAATGGACGATCCTGGTTTCTATTCCGTGGGCCAGTTCGGTCCGATTTGGGTCTACAAGAATTTGAACGTGAAACCTCGGGCCTGGTTAAGCTGTCAGGCCGACCCGTTACCGGCTGGCGTTGTTGTGACCCGGTTGTTTGAACATCTCTATGATCCGCAGGGACGGCTTATCCCGCGTCCACCACCAGTGCATGTGACTTGGATCGAGTCCCTCGGTCCTGCTGCCCGCAGGGGAAAGGAAATGCATTATGGACTGGGAAGTGGTCGCTATGTGGAAGGGACCCGCTGGATTTACGACTTGGTGAATCAGAATCCAGACAACGTCTTGCAACTTCTGGCGGATGAGGCGGTGGTTGAGACAAACCGTATCCACCCTGATGGCACTACTGACCGACGCGCGGACTCTGGGATGGCCACGGCCACAGCGTTTGCGTCAGCACCACCATCGATTCTGGTTGGTGGAGACCACTGTGATGTCCAGGGAAATGTGGTTGTCGAAGCAGCGGATCGACCTGATGGGGTCATGCGGTTACTGACTGAAACCGCAACCGGAGGATTGGTGTTTTTGAGCGAACCGTATTATCCGGAACGGGAGGGTTGGCTCGATGGCTTGCCAGTTCGCATCGAACGTGCCGATCTCGCCTTCTCAGCAGTAGCCGTCCCTCCGGGGCGACATGTGATTGAGCTCCGCTATGTTCCCAGAGCCTTCTACTGGGGAATGTTCTTGACGGTGCTGACTGCCGCTGTGTGGTTGTGGATGATCCGGGGGTAGGGTAGGGGGTGGCTGGAGAATGCGGAGGTTGCGTGCTATTTCAGCAAGAGATACGTCGTGTCGGTATACCGACCCTGATCACTTTTCATTTATCGGGAGACACACGTGCCGTCGACTGGTGTTTCGTAAACCCGGTTTCCTCAGGTCACGGGGTGGTGGAGGTGCCCGGTTTTCGACTGAATGTGTAGGATGTGCGAGAACGCACAGACACGCCTTCGCGTTTGACACTTACGTCGAGGGCGCGGGTGCGACCCTCCAGACCTCCGGGCTCGGTGGTGTAATACCCTACGATGTAATAGTCACTAGTTTCGGCATCGATCTGACGAAGTAAGTCGTCAAAGTTGTTCGTATTGACAATCGCCATGCCGCCGGTAAGTTCGGCTAGTGTTTGAAGACTGGTCCGGGTCTCCCGCATATGTTCGGTCCAATCTTCGAGTGGCACGTCGACGTCGATGTCTGGCGTAGAGACCAACCCTCGCGGGTCTATGGTGTAGACAGTCGTGTTGGCTCGGTTCGCAGCATCTGTCACTTCGGTGAGTTCTTGGACGAGATCGCCGTCTCGAAACACAGCGCCTTGACGTTGAATTCTAGTGATCGGGTCTTCCAGTTCAAACCCATTGAAGTCTGGCGCGTCACCGAAGCCAAGGCGACGGGTCGATAAGAGCGTCCGGTACTCACGCTGGTACGAATAGGGGTTCAGGTCGTACCCGGTGCTTACATAGATTAGGACTTTTCGCCGGTCTTCTACTTCCCGAAGCACGTCGAGTGAGTCGCGTACTGTCCTGAATGCTTGGTGCGCACGCCAGGCTAACTCTCGGGGGCCTGCCGGGCCACGCTGGAGATCGAAGATCAGTTCCCGGGGAGTCAACCCGGTGCCGAGGAGTTTGTCCGCGGCTGCGTTAAGGAACTCGCGGTCATAGGTTAGATTGACCGTCACGCGGGTCGGGCCGTTTGTAATCATGCCGAACAGGTCGCCCTCGTGGACCAAGGTTTCACCCACCTCCTTGATGAAGTGGCGAACCTTGGGTGTCATCTGTGGGTCTAGGTGCAGCTCGTCGATGAAGAAGATGAATATCCGGCCTGCCGAGTTATTTACGGGCCGGCTCGAGGGTAGGATGATCCCTTCTTGAACCGCAGCGCCTGGAGTGAGCATGTTTTGGACGCGTCCCCCGTGCACGAGCACCAACGAGGCCACCTCTTGTGGAAGCCCCTCCTCCTCAATGACGAAGTCTTCGGGCACCAGGTTGGGAACAAAAAGACCGTTCTCGTCCCTCACGATGACGTCTGTTCTGACCAGCGTGGTGCCTGACCGGAAGAGCGGGACTCCATCGGTCTCGGCTTGGTCCGTCTCCGGCGGCGAGGGGGAGGTTTGTGACTGCGCGTTTACCCCAAAACTACTAGTGAGCCCAATCGCGGCGGTGAATGATAACAACCTCACCCACATTGATGCCGAGCAGCTCGAATTCAATAGGAAGCATCGCATAAGCCCACTCCTTAATCTTTCCACCTGTATCCACTATAACCTGAGAGGGGAACTTTCTGATCGATTCTTGCCACGCCTTAGAGATCGGGGCAGGTGTTTGTCTAAATCGATCGCATCGGTTCACCTTGTGTTTTAACTGGGTACACGAGACTTGATAGCAAGGGGAAGTACATCCATCATGCCGCTGTAAGTTGAAGGCTGGTCTTTGGCAGACCTGGTTTGTGGGTGGCAGGCCCGAAGTAGCGTTACCTGCTAAACGGTAGGGGCAACCATGACCAACAAAACTCGGCCCGCCGCGCCCACGCCCCTAGTGCACCACCGGAACTCCTGCTGTGGAGCTTTTCGGGTGGCCGGTGGTGGTCATCTCCAAAATCAGATACCGAAATGGTGGCGCAAGATTCAAAGTGTTGAATTTGAAGGCCGCGAAATTCAATTTATTGGATAATCGAAGTGCTGATTGAGTTACCAAGCCTCTCGACAGTCTGGTTAGGAACCCAACTCCGTAGCATGATATTTCCCTGCAGAAGAGCGGAAACACCAACAAAATCGGGCCATTATGCCTTGTGACGGGCTAGCCACTTGCGTGGAAAATTTTCCTCTTGGTGATAGAGGTTTTGTTTTGGTATCATGTTTGCATAGTTATTGACCGAAATCTCCGGTAGCAGTCTATCTAGACTGCAGGATGCTGAGAGTGCGGGGCCCAGGGCTGAACTTAGGTGTTGACGGTTCAGTGTTGAATGCCTGGCTTCAGTCGAGGGGGTACCGTAGGATGGCGAGAGCGTGTAAATCAATGACGTCGGTTGTAGAGCTAACACTAAGGAGGTCAAGCGTGCGGAAGGTTATGGCATTAGTAGCTGTCGTGGCGCTGGTCGGCATGATGCCGGCGATGGCGTTGGCGCAGCAGGGCCGGACCGAGATTCGTGGTTCGGTTACGGACGAGCAAGGTGGGGCCCTCCCGGGTGTCACGGTCTTGCTTACCAACGAAGCGGACGGAACGTTCCGCGAAGTTATCACTGGCGGGGACGGCTCATACTTTGCTGCCCAGCTGCTGAATGGCTCCTACACGGTATCGGCTTCACTCCCTGGCTTCTCGACCTTCGAGCAGAATGGGTTTAACGCTGCTATCGGTCAGACGCAAACCCTTCCTATCGTGCTTACGGTGGGTCAGTTGGAAGAGACCGTGACGGTTTCCGGCCAGGCGCCTCTTGTCGACCTCACGTCGGCTGAGGTCGGTGGCACGGTTGCTGCAGCGGAACTTGTTGACCTCCCGCTCGTTAACCGCAGTGCGTTTGCGGCTATCTCGATGTTGCCTGGATTGCAGTTCCAGCCGTCGAGTTCGCAGGGCAACGACACCATCATTGCTAATGGCCAGACCACATCCGGTAGTTCGCTGAACCTTGACGGCGGTAACAACGCCGACTCGACCAGCGGCGGCGGCGGCGGTAGCCAGGTGAAGGTGGCGATCGAAGCCGTGTCCGAGTTTCAGGTTATTACTAACCAGTTTGACGCCGAGTTTGGCCGCGCCAGTGGCGCGATCGTAAACGCGGTGACGAAGCGTGGCACGAACCAGTTCAGTGGTGCTATGTTCAGTTACTCCACCGGAACTGCCATGACCGCGCGGGACTACTTTAATGTCCAGAAGAATTTGACCAAGCCCGAGAACAGCAAGTACGAGTTCGGTGGCGTGCTCGGTGGTCCGATTGTTCAGGATCGTGCCCACTTCTTTGCGAGTGTTGAGCGCCGGATGGCCAATCCTGGTCGGACGCGCGTGTTCAACACCCGTCCTGACCTTGACCGCTCCAGTTCAGAAGTCTGGCGAGCGTGGAACACTATGATCCGGGCAGACCACCAGATCAATGGTAACCACTCTTGGGCCATGCGGTGGATGCGGGAGTTGAGTCCTGAGTCCAACACCTTCGGTGGTTCGAACCGTACGGCGGTTGCGAATCGCGACATCCTCGATGATGAGTGGATCGCGGTCGGCACCTACACGGCGGTTATTGGCAATAGCATGGTGAACACCGCCCGGGTAACCCGGATGGAAGAAATCTACAGCTATGGCAACCCTTGCTGGAGAAGCTTCCAGGGTGGGCAAAAGCGAAATGGTCAGATGGCCAACTGCTATCCCAGTCTCCAGCATGACAGTTTCCGTGACAACACGGCGCCGTGGGCCGGTGGCCGGAACGACTTGAACTGGCAGTGGAACAACACCACGTCGATATTCGTCCCAGACAAGGGTGGAGACCACGACTTCAAATTTGGTGCTACCTTTCACCAGACCACGATGGTCGACTACAACGAGAGCCTGTTGGGTGGAACGTTCCGGATGGCTGGCGATAACCCGTTCGATATCGACGACTACTCCACTTATCCGGATAGGCTTGAAATTCGTGTCGGCGCGGAGGCCGGGCGTGCGTTTGACTATCCCATCGATACCTGGGAGGCCTTCTTCCAGGACAAGTGGACCGTTAATGACCGCCTGACTATCGGACTCGGTATGCGCTGGGACGCGGAGATGTTGAAGGCGAAGCGGGTGGACAATCCGCTGATGACGCCTGGCACCGACCCGCGTGACTGGAACAACTTTTCCCCACGAACCTCCATCGCCTACGACGTCAATGGCGACGGGCGTTCAGTCTTCCGCGTTGGTTACGGACAGTTCTATGATAGAACGCTGTTCAGCGGGTTGGACAATGTCATGCAGGACCCTGTCATCAACGACTCGTTCGAGGTGACCTTCCCGCGGGCGTTTAACCGTGACCCGGGTCCGACAGCTGGCCTCCCGATCACGGACGCCGAATTGCTTGGTGCCTTGACTTTTGGTACCGGCGCGGCGTGCGGACCTTGGCTCTCGCGTGATGGTGGCACACAGTGCCCGTTGGTCAACCATGCTTACATCGACGCCCTCTACCCGAGTACTTCCACTCTGCGGAACGAAGCCCGGGTCTATGTCGATAACAACCGGCGGAAGCAGCCGTGGTTCCACCAGTTCACCGTGGGCTATGAGCGTGAAGTAATGCCGACGTTGTCCGTATCGGTCGACTACGTGAACATGCGTGGCCGCGACCTCCTCGGACGCATCAGCTACAACATGGCGTCACGTGATGGCATTGGCAAAAGCGACCCCCTTACCTGGAGCGACGTGTTTGGGGAACTTTATAGTCGAAACGACACGGTGTTCTATGAGCCGGACTCCTTCGTTAACCGTGTGTTGTCCATCCAGAGCATTGGTAGATCGTCGTATGACGCGTTTAACTTTGCGTTGGAGAAGAGGTTCGCGAATCGCTGGGGTGCACGTGTATCGTATGCTCTCGGTCACTCGCGTGGCGACACGTTCGAGCAGTATGGGACCAACGGTCCTAGCTTGAATGGTCTCCAGACCCAGGTTGGCTCAGACCTCAACATGGACGAGAACTGGCAGCCTTCCGAGACGGACCGTCGGCACGTGCTGACGCTCAGTGGTCGGACGGAGTTCCCGGGTGGGATCACCGCCAACGCGATTCTGCGTTACATGACGAAACTACCGTTCACGCTCTTCAACAGCACGATTGACACCAACATGAACGGTTCGTTCTGGGATCCTCTCCCCGCTGGCACCTACAGTGCAGACCCCAGTGGGAACAACCCGATTTCGGGTATGGTGCATAACGGTCGTCAGGGTGGAGCTCGTGGAGCTGACTTCATGCAGCTCGACCTTCGGTTCGGTTACCGTATCCGTCCCTCAGGGATTCAGACAATCGATATCTACCTCGATGTCATTAACCTAACCAACCGGGTTAACTTCAACAATCCCAGTAATGACCAGAATGCCGGTAGCTTCTTGAACTACACCTCACTCCGGTCCGGAGGGTTCCCACGTCAGGCGAACTTCGGTGTCCGGTATGGTTTCTAGTTCTAGCTACTAGAAAGCTACAACCGCGTCTCGTCGGAGCCGGGTGCCCTTATGGGTGCCCGGCTCTTTTTTTGTGGTAGGGAACGGTCGAAGGGTCGGCCGGCGGCGCGATATGAACACATGCTGGTTGAACACAGGTCAGCTATCTCCCAGGAACCACAGCGACGACTTCTGTGTCGCGGCCTGGAGGTTGTTCCACCTACTGATGCCGTGCCGGCGGCAGTTTCTGCTGCCATGGCAAGCAACTGTCTCCGGTGCTCTGCGTTTTATGGGACGGGTGGTAGTGCCCATGGCCTTGTGGACCAATTTTCCCAGGGTGGTGACTTTGTGGGTGTGTAACCAGAGGGCGTTTGCGCTGCTTGAAAAGGGAGTGGCACACTACCCAGTGATGTTTGGGGCTTTGATTGAGTCGGGACGAGAGTAGGAAAAATAGCGAGTTGAATATGTGGCGGATGCTTCGCAGCCGGCTCAGTGAAAAGGAATCGCTTCGCTGGACAACAGTGCAATGTCACTCAATGTTTGAGCATCACCAATCAGCTCTGGACGGCAAATGTCCGGGGATACGTCAACTCACAGAAGAACTCGATGCCCCCGCCCTGAAATGCCGATGGGCCTGGTGTTCAACGACACGGCCTAAACCCTGGAGAGGAACTTTAGTTGCTCCCAACTCGTGCTTAGGTGATGGGGTTGAGACGATCATGGTAGGAAGAACTATCACGATCGCGTCTACGGACTGGAAAGGAGCAGTTCGGTGCCTTATGGTCTTCTCATCCTGTCCACGAAATTCTAGGTGTTGCGGAAGAAGGTGTCCAAGACTGCAGAATCTGCTCCTTCTTGGGCCGACCAGCGGAAATATCTGCGAGAATGGGTTGTGTCGTAATTAGTCGAGGGCAAGTAGGAACTTTCTGCTCTGAGAGACCGTCTAAATGAGTATGAGACCTGTGCGTGCCGCAGTCGAACACCTTAGACGTTTCCTTGCTGGTAGAGAGGGCGCATGAGGCAGCTGTAGAGAGGGGAAAATCATGTCGGCTCAATCAATTGGATGGGATAGTAGACCGAGGCCTACTATGGCTATTGTGGTCGCTTTGTATCTCATGATACCGCATGGGGTGTCGGCGGGGGAGGGCCAGCCAGCCGTCCAGGCTGAAGTGGAGAAGATGTTGCGTGATGACCTCGACCTAGAACAGGTTGCGGTAGCGCTCGCGGGCAGCGAGGTCACGCTGACGGGGCCCGTTGCGACGTTCTGGGATAAAAACGAAGCAATTAACCGTACTCTGGCGTTGGACGGGGTGGAGACCGTGGCAAGTGAGTTGACCATACCTGGCGCTGAGGATGATGCGGGAATCGCTGAAGAGGTGGTTGAGGCCATCAGGACCTATCGCTTCATTACGATCTGGGACTATGTTGGTGGTGGTGTGATTGACGGTGTCGTGACCCTAAACGGGACAGTGACGCCTGATCGGGACAAGTCTGGTGACCTGTTTGAGCGGGTGGCGAAGATTCCCGGCGTCCAAGATGTCCAGATGCGAATCGTACAACAGTCGGCCTCTCGCCGAGACAACGACCTCCGTCGAGGGATCGCTGCCAGGGCACTTCGCCACCCCGCCCTGTCACATTACACCCTTGTGGCGGACGTGCCTCCCTTTCGGATCGTAGTGGATCAGGCGGTGGTTACTCTGGTGGGGGCGGTGAGGAGCGGGGTCGAGAGCAATATTCTAGAGTCAATTACCAGACAATCTTTCGAAACGCGGGAGGTCGTGAACTTGCTGCAGTATCCCCAGTAATCGACCGTGGTGGCGTCCGGATGGCCGCCACCACGGTGGTGTGTCGTCGTTCTACGGATCCAATTGGCCCAGTAGCGCGGTGGCTTGGTCGGCGAAGCGACCGCTTGGTTCCCGCTCGAGGTAAGTCCGCATGAAGGTAACGGCCTCGGGGATTTGCCCACCATTGAGGCTTGCCATGGCCATCCAGTAATTAGCTTCGCCGTGGTTCGGATCCAAGGTGAGGGTCTGTTCGAACAACCCGCGGGCTTCGTCCAATTGCCCAGCGTTCCAGGCGATGAGGCCGGCATCGAACAGCGCACTGGGGTCGTCGTTTGAGCCGCCACCCGATAGGCGGCGTGCCTCGGCAGCAGCCTCACCGGCCTCGTCAAATCGACGGGTTGCATTATACAGGTCGGCCAGGGCGTTGAAGGAAGCTGCGTCATCTGGAGCTATGGTAGTAGCTTGTTTGAGGGCCGTCTCGGCGGCTTCGTAATTTTCTCGTTGAATTTCAACGATGCCGAGGTTGCGGTAGCAATCGTAGCATTCCGGCAGTCCGGCGATGGCTTCATTGAAGAGGTCGATCGCTTCCTCCAGATTGCCGGCCCGCGAGGCTTCCAGTCCGTTTAAGAAGGCAGCGTCAGTGGCTTCGGCTGCTTCCAGTCTCGCGAGGTCCTCCGCAGAGAGCCCAGCCCGGTCTACTTCTCCCTCAGCCAGGAATTGCACGTCCAGTTCAAATTCCATGCCGACCATGAGTTCGAGATTACGCCGGGTGACTGTATTCCCAGTCGTAAACGTCACGTCGTAGGGGCCGCGAGCTAAACCCATTTGACGGTATTCACCCTGGTCATTCGTGGTGGCTTCGTAGACAAGGTCTAGGTCGCCGGTGAATTCGATTGTAACGGTGGCACCCTCAACCGGGTTGCCCTGGTCGTCGGTGACTACACCGAAGATTCTAGCGGTATTTTGAGCGTAGGTTGGCGGTCCGACAAGAACGACGGTAACCGCAACAAGAAGGATTAGGCATGATCGGATCATTGGTGGAACAGGCATATGTTTCCTCCCAGCTGTGGCTGGTTTGACAGTAAACTACGACCTTGTGTTCTGTGCGCGTAAAGCATATTTTGTCACTTATGACATAGTAACACCATGCTTTCCTGGTGAGTCTGGCAAATATTTTGTTTGCCAGGAAGCATTAACTTGGGATCTAGTGCCAAGCTGACTACGGGATGGAATCGAATAGTTGGCAGGGGCAGTTGGTCCTGTTTGGGGTCAGACGCGAAAGGGGAGACCGATGAAGATGATGATTGCTGCGTTCCCGGTGTTTGTTGCGCTTTTGGTAGTTGGAGTGACGCCGGTGGCCGCTCAGCCCCAATGGTCTACTCAGGAATTCCCGAATGGCCAGACGGAGTTTCGACTCCGTAACGACAATGGAGACTCCATCCTGCTTGTTTGCGCTTCGCAGGGCCTTGTTGCCGGGTTTGAGTTTGCAGAGGCGATCGAGCCAACCGATCGAGCAGGGGTGCGTGGTATTCCAGGTGAACGTCAGAACGTATCTGTCAGTGCTGTCGGCGACCGTATCCTGCAGCTAAATGGTGGCCGTGGGCTCGACTTCACCTTAAACACGCTCCGTGAATCCGCGACTCTCGAGCTTCGCGCAGGCGATACACGTGCGTCATTCGAGGTCTTTGGGAGTGCCTCTACGGTAGCTGAGTGTATTGAGCAACTGGAGGATGCTACCCAGGCGCCGGGGCGCTGACCCTGCCATTAGAGGTTGTTAGCGTGAGCCTTTGCCTTTGGGGGCATACGGTGTACTGCGTGCTCGCTAACGGCTTTCCAGCGGTTGGTGTTTGTTGGGAAGAAAAGACCGTTATTGGAGGGGAAGAAGTAACCCCTTGGATATGGTGTCAGTCACACAGCTGTCGTAAGTATCGTGTAACTTCGGAGTGTTGGGCGGTGAGGACGCGTTTGAATAGAGACGCAGCGGCTTATCAACCGCCTGCAGCTAGTGCCACGGTGTGACCTGAGTCCACCAGTGACAGAAATATTGCGTGAGCCTAGGAGGAACTAGTGAAGAAAACTGTTGTTGTCGCTATCGCCTTTGCCGTGTTGGTGCCTGTCTTGGCTCAAGCTCAAGGAGCGCTGCAGGTCGTAACTGTCAATACCGACGATGTGCCCGGGTATCTGTCCTGGGTGGAAAGTTCCGCACCGGTCATGGCCGGAGTTTTCGACAATCCGGGAGCGATAGGTGCGTGTGTTCCGGTTCAAGGGGCGGAGCAAGAGGGAGACGTGTTTTGGTTCTCGAGTGCCACTAGTCATGAGGCGCTGTTTTCTGGTGACCCGACTAACCCCACGATTGCCAATGAAATTGCGAAGGTGGCGTCTTTGCGTGAGGTTCGAGCCAGAGATGTCTATAGCGTTCTAAAGGCAGGTGGTGCCTTGGTGAATGGCGCCACTTGGGCTGCGTGGAACCTGCTCATTAAGACCGATGAACCGAGTAGGTATGTCGCGGCTATCGCCGACCTAGAGGAAGCCGCACATGCGAACGGTTTGGGCGACGTCAATCTAGCTGCTTTTCGGATCAACACTGGTGAATGGGCGGGTCTTATCATGTCGAGCGTGTCTGCGCCAACGGCGCAACGCCTTGGTGCTGTATTTGATTCTTTGTCTGAGCCGTGGGCGGTGGAGCGCCTGGCAACGATGAGCGGTTTTCGAGAATATGTTCGGGGATGGACACTGAATTGTCGCGTGTATGCCGCAGAGCAGTAACTGCCACGCCTGTCATCGGTGCAGTGGAATAAAGCCCTCGTTAGAGGGCTTTATTTCTTGGGCCTAAGGTTCTTGCAAGCTTGCGCATCGAGCAGCTCGTAGGTGTGACTGATGTTGAGCCGATCGGGCGCACGGTTGCCAGGCCGGTGGGGGCTACCAGTAATCCGGTGGGTCTCGAGTGTCTCGGTGGAGAGAACTACCTAAGAGAACTACCTATATGTTGACGGCATGGACTGGAGAAGGTGCTGGCCAGTGATGGTCTTCGGGTTCGGGTTGGATTTTGCAGTTTGCCTGTCTTTGTGCTGATGTAGATGTCTGACTGACCTTGGAGGGTGCATGAGGATTTGCTGTCGTGTTGCCTGTGTGTTGTTCTGTGGGATCGCGTGCTGGACGCCGGCTGTAGGTAATGCCCAAGATTCGTCATCGGTCTGGCAATTGCCGCGTACGGCCGATGGGCACCCTGATTTGCAGGGTGTTTGGGCCAATAATTCTGTGACGCCTCTTGAACGGCCCGATGAGTGGGCCGGTAAGACGACATTGACCGATGAAGAACTCGCGACTTTTCAGGCAGCTGCTGCGGAGGTGACGGCAAGCGGAGCTGATGCTGTCTTTGGCGATCAGTTGGCTTTTGCAGCTTTGGCTGGACTGAAGGATGCTGATTCCTACGACCCGGCAACTGGCAATTACAATCAATTCTGGATGGTCGAGCGTGACTTCGACAACCGGACTTCCCTGATTGTTGACCCTCCAGATGGCCGTCTCCCGGCGAGGACGGTTGAGGCGCGTAACAGAGGGTGGGGGCTACCGCCATCGCTGATTACCGAAAAAGCTGACAGCTGGACGGACCGGCCGTTGAACGAGCGGTGTATTACCTATGGGGTTCCGCTATTGTTTGCTGGTTATAACGGCTACTTTCAGATTTTCCAGAGCCGGGAGTATGCAGTGATCCTCATGGAGATGATTCACGATGCTCGTGTGATTCCGATCGCTAGATCAGGTCACCTGTCTGGTGATGTGCGCCAATTGCACGGTGACCCTCGTGGATACTGGGACGGCGACACACTGGTCATCGAAACCACTAATTACTCGAAGGTAGGGACCTTCTGGAATTCATCAATTGGCCTGCGTGTGACCGAGCGGTTGACTCGAGTCGGACCGGACACTCTGCAGTACGAAGTCACGTTCGATGACCCGGTGACATGGTCTCAACCTTGGACCGTCATGATTCCACTAAAACGCACCCAAGACCCCCTGTTTGAATACGCGTGCCACGAAGGAAACCTTGGTATGACAGGCATCCTTGCCGGCTATCGTGCTGAGGAGCGCGAAGCCGGCCAATAGATTCTGGGAGACTGAAAGCCGTTGGCAGGTGCCAGACGGTCACTTTCAGGGCTCGGAACAGAGGCGGGCGGGAAGCGGTTCGGAGTAAGGCCACCCTAGTGGGTTTATTGCCGGATGCTGTACACCTTTGAACGAGTACGGATGATAAGTCGGTCTCCCACAATTGCAGGAGAGGCCATTGCCATCTCATCCAAGCTGTTGACGCCGAGCACTTTGAACTCGGGACCGGCTTGGATGACATAGGTGTCACCTTGTTCGCTCAGGGCGAAGATTTTGCCATTGTAGGCCCAGGGGGATGAGGTAAAGCTGGCTCCCACGCGGATACGCTGTCGCCCGTAGACTGGCTCGCCAGTGAGCGCGTTGTAGGCCTCAAAGAAGCCACGGTCGAGCAGGCTGTAGTAGGTGTCGCCATAGACCAGAGGCGACGTGTTGTAATTGCCAGCTGTTGGCTGATACCAGGCAACGTATTCGTTTGAGTTAGCTTGGTCATGCAGAGAGATGTCTCCGCTAGCGCCAGGACGAATGGCGTAGGCTGGTCGGTGCTGGTCGCGGAAATACCCAGAATTGACATAGACCATCCCATGGCTGGAAAAGGGAGTTGCGATGGAGGCCCACGACATTTGTCCGTCCATTTCCCACAATAACTGGCCATCTAGGTCGTAAGAGCGAATGCGGTTTACGCCTGAGGTAACGATTTCCGTGCGTTGCTCGTGCTGCCAAATATAGGGAGTCGCCCAAGTCGATACTTCGTCTCGGTTAGTGCGCCAAATCTCGTCCCCAGTGGCCGCATCGAGTGCAGCAAGCCACGAGGCTTCTTCGTTGTCGTAGAGGATGATCAATCTTCCCTCATGTAACACTGGCGATGAGGCCGACCCCCACTCTGACCTAGTTCGCCTATCTGGAATTTCGACGCGCCAAATCTCAGTGCCATCCATGTCGAAGGCATACAGGCCTAGATCGCCGAACCGGACATAGACTCGTTCTCCATCTGTAGTTGGAGTTTCGGACGCATATGTGTTCTTCATGTGGCGAGGGAACGTCGGTTGGCC
>CEUS01264495.1_pt1 | contig 14613 bp, 16 predicted proteins | sample 427031 | NCBI WGS metagenome assembly CEUS01 (sample SAMEA2622837, study PRJEB7988) | marine metagenome | biome: marine biome (ENVO:00000447); feature: marine epipelagic mixed layer (ENVO:xxxxxxxxx); material: "saline water (ENVO:00002010), including plankton (ENVO:xxxxxxxx)" | depth 140 m | reverse complement strand
AAAGACAAAGACAAAGAAATGAAATTAGCTGTTTACGGTACACTTCGAAATGGAGATAATAATACTGGCAGGGTAAAGAATACGTCTTTAGTATATCCAGGCCACCAAAGATTCCCAGCTATGATTCAAGATTATAAGGGTAAAGGAACAGTGGTTGAAGTTCATGATGTAACTAGTGAAGATATAGCTCAATATGATATGTATGAAGGTATTAATATTGGATTATACGATAGGGTCAAGGTTGATGTTGAATTAGATTCTGGAGATAAAGAAAGAGTTTGGGCATACGTTGCTGGGCCAAGGCTTTTGAAGATGGTCGATGTGTTTGAAGAAATTCCAAATGGAGATTGGTACGATAGAAAAGTTTAATATAATTCCGAACGATTTAGATGAAAAAGAGAGAGTCCTTAATATGGTATCTCAAGACTTGGTAGCTTTTGGTCAATTATTTTTACCAGAAGACTTTATGAAGTCTAAGCCAGCTCCTTTTCACCACGAGGTTGGAGGTCTTTTTTTAGATGATACTATAAGAAGACTTTGCCTAGTGCTTCCCAGGGGTCATACTAAATCTACTATGGCTAAAGCTGCTCTTCTTCATAAAATATGTTTTAATCCTCAAGGTAAGAATGAATTTGCTGCATGGGTTTCTGAGGAGCAAGGGCAGGCGGTAGATCATCTTAAGTATATTAAAAGTCATATAGAATTCAATCCTGCATTGAATTATTATTTTGGTGATATGGCTGGAACAAAATGGACTGAGAAAGAGATTACAACCTCTAAAGGTGATAGGATTATAGCTAAAGGAACTAGTCAAAGACTCCGTGGTCGATCAGAACTTGGGCTTAGATATACAAAGATTATACTTGATGACTTTGAGTCTGAGTTAAATACAAAGACTCCTGAAAGACGCAAGGAAATTAAAGAATGGCTTATGTCTACAGTTTACCCAGCGCTCGAGGAGTCAAAAGGAAACGAGGGAGCTATATGGTTAATTGGAACTATTGTTCACTATGATTCTGCATTACAAGGAATATATGATGGGTATCTAGAGGCTAAAGAAAGTGGTGAGGATTATACTTGGGAAATGGTTTTTCATAGGGTAATAGAGAATGATATTCCATTGTGGCCATCTTATTTCCCAAAAGAAAAAATAGCTAGGATAAGAAAAGATTATGAGTATGTTGGGCAATTACATAAATTTGCCCAGGAATATATGAATGATGCTCGTGACCTTGAAAGTGCAAAGTTTAAAATAGATAAAATAAATTATTATGATGGTCAATTTAAAGCAAAAAATAACCAAGCATATATTATTACGAAAGAAGATGCAATTCCAGTCAATGTATATATGGGTGTTGATTTGGCTTACGAATCTTCCGCCCAACATGATTACCAGGTTATTTTGGTTATTGGTATTGATAGCGATAAAAATATCTATGTAATAGATATTTTCCATGAGCATATTCCTTTATATGATATGCCAAGAAAGATATTTCAGTTTGCTAGAGAATACCAACCGATAAGAAGGGCAAATGTAGAACATGTAGGTGCTCAAGGTATTATACGTGATGCTGTGAATGAGCTTTCTGGTAAAGATAGAAAGATGGCTCCTGGAATAGCAAGAGGAGTAAGACCTCCAACGGGAATTAAGAAAGAAGATAGGCTTGAATCTCTATTATGCCCAATTGTTAATAGGGGTAAATTATTTATTAAAAAACAACATAGCGATTTGGTTGATGAAATGTTTCATTTCCCAAAAGGTAAGAATGATGATATACTTGATGGCCTATGGTATTCGGTTATAAATGCAAGATCGCCAGTAAGTAGAAAATTTGATGCTGAGAATTTTGAAGAGACAATTGAGGAGAAGAAAGAGTTTTTAGGTAGAAAAATACTTAGAAGTTGGGTTACAGGACAAAGAATATAAGAAAAATATTAAAAAACACTTGACAAGTGGTACATTAAGCCTTATATTATATTTAAGGCAAATTGTATTAATTAGGAGATCTTAAAATAGCTAGCGAAAACAATAACGTCGTACAAGACGAAGCTCAAAACAATTTAGACCTTTGGAGAAGATGGCGTGATGCGCGTGTAGACTGGGAAGTCGAAGCCAGAGATGCTATTGATTTTGTCCTTGGTAATCATTATACTCAAGACGAATCTGATGCATTAAGCGCAGTAGGGCAGGGTGACTTTATTATAGATAGAGTCTACGCAGCAGTTGATAAACTGAAGTCACTTTTAACATCTAAGAATCCAAAGTTCTCTGCTATCGCAAGAGAAGATTCTGATAGTAAAATAGCACAAGTGTGGAAAACTATTCTTGAATACTGTTGGGATATATCTGATGGCGATACAGAATTCAAACAAGCTGTGCATGACTATGCAATATCTGGGCTTGGGTATTTTTATACTTATATAGATCCAGAAGCTGATTTTGGTCGAGGTGAGGTTAAGTTTACTCATGTAAATCCATTTAGAGTTTACGTCGACCCAGCTGCTAGAAGCAGATACTTTACTGATGCATCTGCTATATTGCTTTCTACAATACTCACAAAGAGCCAGGTAATAAGCCTTTATCCAAAAATAGAAGAAGTTATTGACGATATAGATACAATGACTAATGAAGATGATTATCCATCTTCCACACTTAAGAACTCCTCGCAATCTTTTACGCCAGATGTTGTAAAAGATAAAGATAGAGCTGGCTATGAAAAATATAGAATAATAGAAAAATTTGAAAAAGTAAAGATTCCATTCTACAGATTGTTTAATAAGCAAACTGGGGAAGAGAAGATTGTTACCTTAGAAGAATACCAGTCAATATTGGAAGACAGTTCTCATTTATTAGAGTCTGGTCTGATTGAAGCGGTAGAAATATTACAAACACGTATCAGGGTGGTTGCTACAATGGGTCAATATCTTCTATACGAACAATTACTTAATACTGATATATATCCTATCATCCCAGTTCCAAATATTTGGACAAATACCCCATATCCAAAATCAGATGTGATGAAAGTAAAAGACTCACAACGTCTTTTAAATAAATTGTTTTCATTAACATTAAGTCATGCGCAAGCATCAGCTGGTCTTAAGTTGCTTGTTCCTGAGGGAAGTGTTGATGATGTCTCGCAATTGGAAAAAGATTGGGCTAATCCGAATGCTGTTTTAGAATATAATCCAGAATTTGGAGAGCCACATTTCCCATCACCTCAACCATTGGCTAATGAATTTTATCATTTAATAGATAGGGTAGAACATTATATAGATTTAAATTTTGGTATTCCAGAGTTGATGCAAGGATTTCGCGACAAAGCTCCAGATACCGTTCGCGGTACAGCTATGCTTTCCGAAATGGGCGAAAGTCGAGGAAGGTCTAAGCTTAAGGACATAGAAGCAAGTCTAAATCAACTTGGAAGATGTATATATAATCTTGCAAAAGGTCATTATACATTCCAGAAAACTTTTAGAATCGTGCAACCTAATAACGATCTTACTGAATTTGCAGTAAACAATAGGTTGTATGACGATAAGACCAACGAGCTAACTGCAATAGATAATGATATTTCTATAGGGCAGCATGACGTTCGTATAATATCAGGTTCAACATTACCCTCTAATAAGGTAGCAGAATACGAAATGTACCTTGAGGCTTATAAGTTAAACTTGGTAGATGATGTCGAGGTCTTGAAGAAAACCGAGATCTTTGACAAAGAAGGCGTACTTACGCGCAAAGGTATGATGGCGCAAATGCAGTCGTACATCCAACAACTTGAAGGGCAAGTGAAGGAACTCAAGGGTGACTTGCAGACAGCAGACCGTGAGGCGGTACATGCTAAGAAGCAGGTTATTACTGAGAAATTCAAGAGTGATTTAAACGAAGTTGTTTCTGAGGCTAAATTCAAAGAAAGAGCTAAGATTAATCAATTGGAAGGTGTGATTGATAAAGCGCAAGTTCGTGCCGAAGCTGCGTTGAAAGTAGATAAGGCGAATAAAGGGAGTTCCTCTAAGAAGGGGAGCGCACAAGCAAAACGATAATCATAGGTTAAGCTTCTTCGGGATATCGCACGGTATTGTCCGAATATAAGAAGAAATCTAAAGGAGGTTATATGGAAGAACAAGTGCAAGAAAGTGTAGTAGAAGCACCAGAGGCAGGTGCTGCTGTTAATACAAGAGAGGGCTTAGATGTTTCTATGCCTGATGTTGAATTGGCTTCAGATGTGCCAAATGTGCAAGAAGCTGTAGTAAATGAGGCTAATAAAAGACCACCTAATTTAATTACTAAAGAAGGTGATGAAAGCCAAATAGACTACGGTACTGACTGGGAAAATGAAACTCGTAAATTTCAGTCTATGTATGATAAACAGAAATCTGATTACGAGAGTCTTAAGTCTCAATACGAAGAGCTTGCTCCGATGCAAGACTTACGAAAGGTTCTTGACGAAAGACCTGATGTAGTTGAGTTGATGAGAAACAAGCTTGAGGGAAAACCAGTTCAAGAAACTATACAACAACAGGATGATACTGATATTGTTGATGAATCATCTTTTGACCCGTGGGAGGCCTATTACAAGCCTGAGTCTCCTTCGTATAAAATGAGAATGACTCAGGAAAAGGCTTTGGTAGATGAGGCTGTTGGACAACATATGTCTCAACTTCAAGGTCAAGTTGCGTTGCAAAATTTACGCAATGAATTGTCTAGCAACTATAACATGCAAGATGAGAAGGATATAAATGAATTTATTGAATTTGCAACTACACCAAGAGATCAATTACCAATGGATTTGTTAATTGACGTGTATCGTAAATATTATAATAAAGGCTCGGATAATGTTTCTCCAAACATGGAAGCTGTAAAGGCAACTCAAAGCATCCCTAAGACTGCTGGGATTCTTCAAGGTGGCGAACCACCTCAAAAGAATGAACAGGATTCTGCGTGGGATAGAATTTTGCAAGCAGGGCAAGCAGGGAGAATTCCCTAATTAATATAATCAAATAGGAGGTAACACAAATGGCTGTTACAAGTGGAGTAAAATCCAGTTATGATATCACAGCTGCTGCTACCAGTGCTGGTGTAGGAACCGCTCCTGACCGCAGAAGATTATACGATTTTTCAGATCGAGTTGCCGAATTGGCACCAGAGGAATCGCCGTTTTTTGTATATCTTTCAAAAGTTGCAAAAGTACCAACGGACGATCCTGTATTTCGATTCTTAGAAAATCGTTCCAAGATTGATTGGACTACCCGTAGTTTTAAAACAGCTGCTGCTGTAAATGGAGGTTCTGCTGTTAGTGCAGGAAGTTCTTATACATTTACAGTTGACGCAGATGCTGCTACTGGTGGAACATCTTCAGGCGGAGCTTCAGTAGATTTCCTTGTAAAAGGAATGGTTTTTGCAGTTAATACTGTAAGTGGCGCAAGTGGATATTCACAAACTCTAGTAAGAGTTGATTCTTCCCCTCAAGATCAGGGTACATCAACTACTTTTCAGGGTAAAATAATTGACATTTCCAATACAACTACAGCTGGCGATAGTGCTATTACTGGCGAAGATATTATCGCTGATAATGATAATTGCCAAGTAATTGGTACATCATTTGGAGAAGGAACAGGTTCACCAGATGCATGGTCAAACGAAATTGAAGATGACTTCGGTTATACTCAAATTTTTAAGACTGCAGCTGAAATGTCAAACACAGCAATTGCTACTCGCTATCGCGGTTATGCAAACGAATGGGAGCGCATTTGGGCTCTTAAACTTCGTGAGCATAAAGTAGATATTGAGCGTGCAATGCTATTTGGACAAAGAGCTCGAGTGAGTTCTGTTCAGTACACAGAGGGTATTGTGGGGCATATTTTAAAGAATGGTCAAGCAACTCTTGACGATTCTGCTTTCTCATATTCTTCTGGGTCACCTTATTTTAGAAGTGTTGCAAGTGCAGAGCTAACATATGACAGATTGCTTTCAGATTTAGAAGTAATCTTCGATCCAGCTCGCGGTGGCGCAAGTGAAAAACTAGTTCTTGCAGGTTTACCTGTAGTGAGCTTTTTTAATAAGCTTGGATCAACATCATTCTTGAGTCAAAGTATGGCTTATAATGCCAATGCTGCTTTAAGTGGTGGTGCGACTACAACTAACCAATCACCTCATCGTATGAATATGTCAGAGCGAGCAGGTGCTTTTGGTCATAAGGTAATGACTATCGAAACAATTCATGGCACAATGCACTTAGTGAAAGAACCACTATTTCGTGGTATTTCTGCTAATATGATGGCTATGGTTGATATGAGTAAAGTATCTTATCGCCCATTGGTTGGTAATGGACTTAATCGTGATACTGCAATTTTAACTAACGTACAAAACGCTGATGAAGACTTGAGGAAGGATATGATCCTTACTGAAGCTGGTTTAGAAATTTCTTTACCAGAAGCTCACGCTCTTTATCAGGTAGAGCTATAAGGAGGGATTAAATGTATAACAGTATTAATAACTCTAGTAGTGGTGACTACGGCGAATATAAACGTAAAATTGTCAATGTAAACGCTTCAACATATAGTGTACTAACTAAAGATTCTGGTTCTATTATTACAATTGATGTAGCTGGTGGGTGTGCAATCACTCTTCCAGCAGCAGAAGCTGGCTTAGAATACGAATTCCATGTTGGCACAACTTTCACAGGTACTTGGTCAATTACAGCTGCTTCAAGCGCTGATACTTACCAAGGTGTTGTATGGACTCATGATAAAGATGAATTGGGTGCTGTAACTGCAATGAATGAAAACATTGATACTTCAGCATTTAACTGTCCAGCAGCTGCTGACTATGTTATGACAGCAGACGCGGATACTGATGGTAGATTCATTGGTAGTCATGTTAAGTTTACTGCTATTTCTGATTCAAAGTGGCTCCTTTCGGGTAACTTGTTCGGAGACGGTACAGTAACACATATCTTTAGCTAATAGTTAAAGATAACAGTTTTGGATACTGTGGGGCTATTCAAAAAAAGTTTAGCCCCAAACATCCTAAAAATTTAAACTAAGGAAATAGAAATGGCAGATTATAACTCATCAAACACAGATGTAAAAGTATTTATTCACGATCCAAAACCTGGAACTAAGACGCAAAGTTCTGGTGAGATAGCTAAAGATATATATGATTATATAGCTGGATTAGATTCAACTAATAATAAAGTTATATCTATATCACATTGCGCACTAAAGGGTGATAAGATTATGACTATGGTTGTCTCTGGTGCGTAAACCTAAATGTCAACATTGTGACGAGCCTAACCCAGAACATTGGTTCTATTGTAGAAGTTGTGGTAAAAGAGCTGCTGAGCGAAAATTTACAACAAATTCATGGATGCGATCTGAATCTGGAAAGAGGACTGATATAGAATTTAATAGCATTTCTATCGATGAAAGCGCAGAACGATTAAACAAGGTAGATAATCGTTGGAAAGGATTTTAATATGCCTTATGGCAAGGGAACTTATGGGAGTAAGAGAGGAAGACCTCCCAAGAAGAAAAAGGCAAAGAAGAAAAAATCTTCCAAAAAGTCTAGGAGATATTAATGGCTGGTACATTAAAAGTTAAGATTGAAGAAAATATTATACTTGACAATCAAGACTATAGCTCTAAAAGAGTATTAGAAGTTGGAAGCATTGCATCTATAGTAAAAAGAATTGTTAATATAGGTACTAATGAAATTGGATTGCTTGGATTTGGAACAGCTTATAATACTGAATTATCTAAATCTTATTTAGCAGGTCAATTTGATGAAGACAATGTTAGATATATAAGAATTACGAATTTAGATAGTACTAATCATATTGCATTAGTTTTGAAGAATGAAAATAATGATGAATTTGGGGTAAAAGTTGACAAAGGATGTTCTTTTTTATATTGCGCTGATTTAGCGGGTGGCGTTGTAGATACCATGGATTCCGCAGATGCCGCTGGAATAACTCCTAATTCATTTGGCGATTTGGTTGATATCACTTGTGCCGCTGACACAGCTGCTTGCGATGTTGAAGTCTTTGTGGCAAGCACCTAATGGCTACTTTCGAAGCACAAGTAGAGGGTCTTACTAGTCTATCTATTGATGGCAGTAGTGCACCTACTCAAACAGAACTTACACAATTTCTTACTGACGGAGCTAAAGAAGTTATAAACTCACTTCCTCCAGGATTACTTCCTCTTTGCGCAGCTCAAGCAACATTTACTTCTACTGCTGCTGGAAGCGAATCTGAAACATTAAACACTGGTAATATTCTTAATGTTCTTAGAAATGATGGAGATATAGATCAGCCGTGCAGGCAAATTAGTGCTGATGATAAAGGAAGAGTATCAGATCCTAAAGATATGTCTTATGCGAAAATATCTGATCCTGTTTATTATGTTGAAAACAATAAGATAAACGTTTTACCAGATGGAGGTTCTTGTAAGTATTCAGAAGTTCAATACCCAGCTGTTGCCTATGGTGATTCTACTATTAGTGCAACTTCATTATCTGGAGTAACTGCAACTGCCGCTGATCCGACGGTTTTTACTAAATCAAGTCATGGACTTTCTACTGGCGACGTAGTTAAGTTGTCTAATTTTAATGAAATGACAGAAGTAAATGGAATGACAGGTACAGTTACTAAACTTGATGCAAATACATTTGAAGTTAATGGTGTAGCAGCAGATCCAGCTGAGACTACTGGTGGAAATGTTGTTAAGATGGGAGGTTTTCCAGACGAAGCTGAATATTTAGTTCCATTATATGCATCTGTCAAGGCATTGCAAAATAAGATGGGAAGTATGTCAGCTGAAATACCTGTAAATTCTGATCAAGATGGAAGCTTCAGTAGTTCTAGCTCAAGTTCCCAGGGATATGAGAAGGTAAGAAATTTATTAGAATCCCAGGAAGATATAGAACTTTCAAGCGGAACTATAGCTGCCTTGAGTAGCGAGATGCAACAGTTTGTAGCAGAATATCAATGGTATCAATCGCAACAAGCAAAATTAGAAGCTGATTATGAAAAAGGCTTACAAAGATTAAGAGGTTAATATGGCTGTTCATGGATTAACTGTAAAAGAAATTCTTTCAAGGGTAAGGCAAGTATTTCCTAATGTAGCTGAAAACTATGTTATTAGTTTGATAAATGATGGTATAGTTGAAATGGGAAAATATAATTCTAAAGTAGTTACAGCTAAAATAACAACTGTTGCTGACCAGATGTATTACGATTTAAGTGATGTTGCGGAAGATTCATCAGGTAATAAACTTGAAGTAAATAAAGTAACGCAAGTATTCTTAATGGATGATGATGGTGATTATATAAAAATACCAAGATTATTAAATACAGATTTATTATTAGCAGACGCAAGTAGTGAATCTAAACTAAACGTACCGGACTCGAAATAATGGCAAGTAATATTAAATATCCAGAAGATCAATCATTATGGTTTTTAGAGGGTGATAATTTAGCTCTAATAACAAACGTAGATAGTTCTGGAAATGCAAACACGACAGATAGAAAAAATTGGAAGGCTATACAAGAAGCCGTTACTGATGGCATTATGGTTAAGTATAATGCAGAACCTAATTCAGTATCAAATCTTTCAGATGAACCCGACATAGACAACACATGTCATTCTGCTTTAGTTGATTATGTAAAGTCTAGATTATATCTAGATAGAGCTGGGGGTACAGAAGACCCTAATGCTGCTGGAGCATCTCTTAGCTTATCACAATTACATAGTGGTAAATGGAATGATATGGTAAAGAGAATGGGTATGAAAAAACGAGATAAAACTGGAGGAACAAGATCGGTTGTTCCACATGATTTAACATAACATATTAAAATAAAAAGGAGTAAATATGAAAGTTAAACTAATACAAGTTGTGAACAGTTCGGAAGCGTTTGGTAAAATAGCGCAGCAACCAATGAAAGCCGCGGTTAGCTTTAAAGTTGCAAAGAATATTAAGAAGCTTAGTGATGAGTTATCTGTCTTTGAGCAGTCAAGGGGAGATTTAATTCGCAAGTTTGGTAAAGAAGATAAAGAAGGAAATGTAGCCATTGAGCCAAATACAAAGGAAATGGCAGAATTTCAAAAAGAATTAAGTGATCTACTCAATGTTGAAGTAGATTTAAATGGGTTTAAGAAAATAAAACTAAGCCAGTTATCTAAATGCGAACTTTCGCCACAAGAAATGGCAAGTTTGGAGTTTGCGATACAGGAGTAAAATATGGCAAATATAAATAAGTTTAAAGCAAATGAAGCTGTGAACATAGAAGCTGCTGCTGAGTGGAATGTACAGTCAAGACTAGATATATCAAGTCAAGATGAGGTAACATCCAATGTTACAGGTGTCCATCAGATTGGAGTATATAGTGATTCTGATGTAAAATTTAGATTTGATAATTCTAGTTCAGATACAATCAGTGCGAATAACGATCTAGTCTTACCAGCTCAGACGCTTACATTTGTTAAGGTACCGCAAGGTGTTGGAGGAACTATGTATGTTCACTTTAAGCAAGTGTCATCAGCTTCTTCTAAATATCTTTGCTTAGTACATATGTAAGGAGAATTTATGGGTTACGGACAGGTAATAAGTAAAAACTTTAGTGCTGGTGGAACCATGGGTGGCGACCTAACGCTTGATGGTGATTTAATCGTCAATGGAGATGGTTCTGGCAATTATGATGAGATAGTTAATGGCAATTTAACTGTATCTTCAACTAATAAGTTGGTACTTGGAGGAGATGGTAGTGATAGCTACATTTTTGAATCAGCAGCTGATGCATTAGATTTGTATGCAGGTGGTGCACAAATGCTTCAATTATTAGAAGGATCTTCTGATTACGTATGGGTTCCTCTTGATACTACAAAATTTGCGATAGGCGCAGGTAAGGATTTGCAAATATATCATGACGGAAGTCATAATTATATAGATGCTGTAACTGGAGATCAGGATATTATATTTAAAGGAACTGATAGTAGTAGCGATATTACTGCTTTAACTTTAGATATGAGTGAAGCAGGAGCAGCTACATTTAATAGTGATGTTACAGTTGGTGCATTATTGAAGATGCCTACTAATACAGCAGCTAAAATATTAGTAGCAGATGGTACTAGCTATGAAGAAGCAAGTATGTCAGGTGACGCTACAATAGCAAGTGGTGGCGCAGTTACATTAGCTTCTACAAATACTAATCTTACTACATTAGCAAATGTTACAACCGTTGGTGCTCTCGATGCGGGTTCTATTACAAGCGGGTTTACATCAATTGATGTAGGCGCAGGAGCTATAACAACAACAGGTACCGTAACAGGTGGCCAGTTGTCGGTAGATGATATTACTATAAATGGTTCTACTATATCTGATGGTGGCGATTTTACTCTTGATATTGGTGGTGATATAACATTAGATGCAAATGGTGGTCAGATAAATGTCAATGATGATGGTGCAACGCATTTTTTATTAGACTGTGATGCTACTCAACTTGTTATTTATGACGACCAGGATACTGGCGATTTATTTTCAATTACAGTAGCACAGCATGGAGCAACTACAATAGCTACTACAGATGATGATGCAACGGCAGGTCACCTTACATTAGATGTTGATGGCAATATTACTATGGACGCAGATGGTGGAACAATTACGTTTGCTGATGCAGGTTCTAGTTTAGGAACTATTACAAGTTCAGGATATTCAGGAACTTCAGCAGTCGCTACAGCAGTAACCGTTGCGGATGAGTCTAGTGACACATCTTGTAATGTATTATATGTTACAGCAGCTACTGGCGATCTACCACCTAAGAGTGGAACTAATTTAACATTCAATTCAAGTTCTGGTGTACTAACTGCTACAGGATTTGCAGGTGCGCTAACAGGAGATGTTACAGGCAACTGTAGCGGAACTGCAGCTACTGTAACTACAGCAGCTCAAAGTAATATTACTTCCCTTGGAACATTGACTACGCTAACAGTAGATAATGTTATTGTTAATGGCACTACAATAGGACATACTTCTGATACAGATTTAATGACACTTGCAAGTGGTGGATTGACAGTCGCAGGAACTATTGCTGTAGGTGCAAATACAGATGGGCATGATGTTACCTTTTATGGAAATGGGAATGGTAAATATATGCTTTGGGATGAAAGCGAAGATACATTAGCTGTGGCAGGTACATTACAAACTCAAGACCTTGTATTAAACAACGAAAGAGGTCATTACAAAATTGTAGAAGAAGAAGAATATTTATCTATAAAAAATGAAAAGACAGGAAAACTATATAAGTTTGTTCTGGAGGAAATAGATGGCTAACGTCAAATTTGATACTAATTCTAGAGTATTTTTATCTAATGATGGTACTGGAAGTGGTAATACAGTATTTGGAAAGAATGCTGGAGCAAGTATAGATAGTGGAACAAATAACAATGTATTCATAGGTGAAAATGTAGCAGATGCAACATTAGTTGATGCTATTGAGAATGTTGCAATAGGTTATGGGGCATTGAGTGCATTAACGCAAGGTGATAAAAATATTACTATTGGATACTCTGCTGGTGAATCTATTACCGAAGGATATCAAAATGTTTTAATAGGAGATAGAACTGGAGATTTAATTACAGATGCAAAAAATTGTGTAATTATTGGTAGTGGAGCTGGAACAAGCAGTATTACAGACGCTGCAAGTGGAACTATTGCTATAGGAAGTCAAGCATTAGAAGACCTTACAAGTGGAGACCAAAATATTGCTATAGGATATCAATCTTTAAAAGGTGTAAGAACTGGAGGTCAGAATATCGCTATAGGATATGAGGCGATGGAAGATTCTGATAATGGAGAGAATCACAATATTGCAATAGGTACAGAAGTTTTAAAATCTGCAAATAGTGATAATTTGTCAGCTAATATTGCAATAGGAACAAGGGCTATGGGGTCTGTTGATTCTGGAGAGGGAGTTGCAAATTGTGTAGCTATTGGATATCAAGCTCTTCGAAATGTAGAAGATGAAGGCGATGGAACTGTTGCTATTGGAAAAGAGGCATTAACAGCACTTACAACTGGTATAGAATGTATAGCTATAGGACAGAACGCACTTGCTAATATTACAACTTCTACTGGTATGATAGCCATAGGTGACGATGCTGGGAAAGATTGTGATTCTACTGGCTCAACTCCTGATGGTTGTATTTATATTGGAGCGTCTTGTGGTCAAAATTTAGATGATGGAACAAGAAATACAGCCGTTGGATTCGAAGCGATGACGGGTAATACCGAGAATGCGAATACTCCTAATTATAGTGTTGCGGTTGGATGGAAAGCTTTGACATCTATAACAGATGGAGACAGGAACGTTACGATTGGAGCTGAGTCTGGTACAAATCTTGAAAGTGGTAGCTACAATGTCCTTGTTGGATATGGGACTCAGGCAAGTGCTGCTGATTCAGAGAATGCAGTAGTTATTGGTTACGATATATCAGGTGGTGGAAATGAAGTTACGATTGGAAAAGCGTCTAATGTTCTAACTAATAATTTTACTTCTGGTTCAAGTTGGGCTCAAAGTTCAGACGAAAGACTAAAAACAGATATTAAGGATGATAACTTAGGACTTGACTTTATTAAAGAATTAAAAACCAAAACTTTTAAGTGGAAACCTTCAAACGAAGTGCCTAAAGAATTAACAGAGCATTACAATGAAGTAAACCAAAAAAATACAGATGTTGTAATGCATGGAATGATAGCACAAGAAGTAAAAGCAGCCTTAGATAAATCTGGAGTTGATACTTTTGGGGGCTGGTCGGAAAAATCAGATGGTTCACAAAATATATCAAGGGAAATGTTTGTAATCCCATTAATAAAAGCAGTACAAGAATTATCAGTAGAATTAGAAAATTTAAAGAAGAAGGTAGGATAATATGATAGGATATAGAAAAATGAAGTCCAAAGGTCTTTGGAAACTTAGTAGAAGTGGTGATGATGTTGTGTATACTCGCAAATCATTCGACAAAGAGACTGGTGAAGAAAAAAGTAGTAAGGTGCGAAAAATTACTTCTAAAGAAGTAGAGGTTGCTGAAAAAGCACTTAAATTTCAAATAAAGAAATTGCAAGAAGATTTAACTGATCTTACTACAATTAAAGAAGATATTAAAAAACAAGAAGCAATTGTAAACCCAGACTAATATGGCTGATATAAGGTTAACAAAAGATTCAGATAAAATAGAGATTGGCGCTAGAAGTGGCGGTGATTTAAATCTTTATCACAATAGTACTAATTCATTTATCGAAAATGAAACTGGTATTCTTTACGTTACAAATAAAGCTAATACAAGTTTAATACTTGGTACTAATAATACTACTGCTGTCACTATTGATAATAGTCAAAATGTAACAATAGAAGGCAATCTTACTGTAAATAAAGCAATTACATTTAATGAAACAAGCGCAGCTGCTGATTTCAGAGTAGAATCAGATGATAATACTCATATGTTATTTGTTGATGGTAGTGAAGATAGGGTGGGAATTGGTACTGATTCGCCTGCAAGTACGCTTGAAGTTGCAGGAAAATTAACTGTTGATGATTCAAATGCATATATTGACTT
>CEUS01182999.1_pt1 | contig 14616 bp, 12 predicted proteins | sample 427031 | NCBI WGS metagenome assembly CEUS01 (sample SAMEA2622837, study PRJEB7988) | marine metagenome | biome: marine biome (ENVO:00000447); feature: marine epipelagic mixed layer (ENVO:xxxxxxxxx); material: "saline water (ENVO:00002010), including plankton (ENVO:xxxxxxxx)" | depth 140 m | reverse complement strand
ATTGCGGCAGGTATCGCGAAGCGCCCACCACAAGGCGCAAAATGCTGAAGTCATGCGGAATGGGCTTTGGAGCCGCTGCCTTTTCGGCCTTGCTCCAAAACAAGTCCTTCGCGGGTTTGGATTCCGCGGGTAAAGACCGTCATTCGGCCTTTGACCCGTTGAAACCACGCCGTCCGCATTTTCAACCAAGGGCCAAAAGCGTCATCTTTCTCTACATGGACGGTGGGGTGTCGCACGTCGACTCCTTCGACCCCAAGCCGATGCTGAACAAGCACAATGGACAGGATCCACGCAAGCTCATGGACGTCCAACCCACCCAATTCAACAGCATCGGCAAGGTTCTCGCCAGCCCTTGGCAATTCAAGAACTATGGCAAGTCCGGACTCCCGGTCAGTGACCTCTTTCCTCACGTTGGAGAGCACGCGGATGATCTTTGCGTGATCCGTTCCATGACCTCCAATTTCTCCGAACACACCAACGCCAACTATTTCCTTCATACCGGCAGTGGCTTGCAAGGTCGGCCCAGTATGGGAGCTTGGGCTGGTTATGGCTTGGGGAGCTTTAATCAGAACCTGCCGGGCTTCGTGGTCATCAATGGTGGCCTGATCCCACCAGGCGGCTTGGACAATTTCAACGCTGGTTTCCTGCCGGCGGCCTACCAAGGCAGCGTTTTCAAGGCGGCGAACCCTCCAGTCTCAAACGTCGTGCGCAGCGATCGCACCGACGCCATCCAGCAGGCCAAGCTTGGCCTCATGCGCAAACTGGATGCCGAGAACTTGAAGCGGGCGGGCGAACACGATGCCCTCGAGTCGGCCATTTCGAATCACGAGTTGGCCTATCGTATGCAAATCGAAGTGCCCGAGTTGATGGATTTGTCCGATGAGCCTGAATACCTCAAGGAAGCTTACGGCTTCAACCAGAAATGGAAAGGCACCCAAACCTTCGCTCGCTCTTGCCTAACCGCTCGCCGTTTGGTGGAGCGCGGTGTTCGCTTTATCGAGCTTACTTGCCCAGGTGGTTCGGGCGACCGTTGGGATCAGCATGGAAAGTTGCGAGACGGGCATACCAAGAACGCTCGTTCGGTAGACCAACCCATTGGCGCCTTGCTCAAGGACTTGAAGCAGCGCGGCCTCCTCGAAGAAACCCTCGTCGTTTGGACGGGAGAGTTCGGGCGCACGCCCTTTGCTCAAGGCGGAGACGGTCGGGACCATCATCCTTGGGGCTTTTCTCTCTGGATGGCGGGCGGAGGAATCAAGGGAGGCACGACCTACGGGGCTACCGACGAATTTGGCTACCACGTGGTGGAGAACAAACTGGAAATTCATGATCTGCATGCCACCATGCTGCATCTTTTAGGCGTGGATCACGAGAGATCCACCTTCCGATGGGGAGGCAGGGATATGCGTTTGACCGACGTTCACGGCCATGTCATTAATGATATCATAGCTTAATTTCGGATTTATGGATGACCTAGTCGAGCATGACCCCCAAGCAGTCTCTGCAGAAGGTGTCGTTGACGGTGCCTACGACACTTCGATGGAGGAGTACGCTGAGGAAGATTTCCTTTATCAGGAAAATGCATTCCAGCAATACTGGCGGCAAAACCGCTTGCTCAACAGCATGCTCATTTCCTTGTTGTTCATGTTGCTCATTTTCTGGGTTCTTTGGGACATCATAATTTTTGCGGCCCAAGGAGGTGAGCAGGGCTCCGATTTCGTCGATGCCGGCGAAAGCACCGTTACGAAACCGAGAGAAAAAGAGAAACAGGTCAAGCTCAAGCAAAGGCAAAAGAGCAAGGCCCAACCGAGTGTGAAAAACACTTTCAAAACCACGGCGATTTCCGATATCGTGATGCCGGAACTCAACGAACTCGACGTGAAGGACATTTCTCCCGTCGTCTCCACTACAACTCCCTCGACTGGTGACGTTGGTAAAGTGGGTGTAGACCTGTCCGCGCTCAATAATGCCTTTAACTCCAGTTTCATGGGCGTGCAATCCCAAGCCAACCGCATCGCGTTCATAATCGACTATTCCGCTTCCATGAGAGGCAAGGACAAGGTCATGCGTAACGAACTGGATGAAGCCGTAAACAAGTTGCCACCCGCCGCCGAAGTATGCCTTATTTTCTTTTCAGGCCCTAGTTGGTTGGCTGGCGAGGATGCTAAAGCCATTGAAAAGAAATGGAAGGGAGATAACAAGACTGGCTGGAGCCCCGTGGCAGGCTTCAAGCCTAAGTCGCCGAAGTGGATTCCGGTCACTCCCTCAACCAAGAAAAATCTGACAAAGGCGATTTGGAACACGCCACTTACCTTTGGTTCGGTTTGGGACAATTCCTATCGCTGGGCCTTGACCAAACTCAATCCCAAGCCCGACGTCATCTACTTCATGACGGATGGAGCGGCCTCCGTGAAGGGCATGGAAATCATCAAGAACAATCGCGGGCGCACGAAGATTTATACTATTGCCTACGGAACACCGGAAAAAGCAAAGGTTCCCCTGCAGGAAATCGCCGCCATGACGGGCGGTAAGTTCAAGTTCGTCAGCATGGACCAAATCAGGAACATGGAGAATAAGATCAAAAAATAACCTACTTTTCTTGATCTCCTTCGAATGCCTTGCCTTCCTTGTTCGCATAATCCTTTTCCCAAGTTTTTCTCTCTTTCCTGCAAGAGGAGCTTGAAATCCCTCTGCTGGGCAAAGTAGGTTTGGCTTGCGGAACGTCGATCTTACGGCGAACCAACGTGACTTTTTCCAGCGCCAACCCAATATTCTCATACCATGAAACCAATTCTTTTCCTCGCTGCCTGCCTTCTTCTCGCCTCCACCAACGCATGGGCCGGCAAATTGAAGGTTCTTCTCATTGACGGGCAGAACAACCACAACTGGAAAGCCACCACGCCTGTGTTGGTGGATGCCCTCGAAACCTCGAATCGATTTACGGTAACTGTTTCCACCAGTCCTGCCCGCAATGCCGCCAAGGAAGAATGGTCCCAATGGAACCCCGATTTTTCCGCTTTCGACGTTACGCTCAGTAACTACAATGGACAACCTTGGCCGGAGGGGGTTCGCAAATCTTTGGAAAGCTACGTCGAGAAGGGTGGGGCGCTCGTGGTGGTGCACGCGGCCAACAATTCCTTTTCCAACTGGCCTGAGTACAATCGAATGATCGGCCTAGGTGGTTGGGGTGGTCGAACCGAGAAGCACGGCCCTTACCTGTATTTCGACGACAAGGGAAAGTTGATCCGCGATCCTCGTCCGGGTCGAGGCGGAAGCCATGGTCCGCAGCATGAATTCATCGTCAAGCTTCGGCAGAAGGATCACCCCATAGTGAAGGGCATGCCGTCCGTCTGGAAACATGCCAAGGACGAGCTATACGATTCCTTACGGGGACCTGCCGATAACGTGCAAGTGCTTGCCACCGCATACAGCTCAAAGAGCAAAAGACACGAACCCATGATCATGACGATCTCCTATGGCAAAGGACGTGTTTTCCACACACCCATGGGGCATGCCGATTATTCCATGCGCTGCGTGGGTTTCTACGACGTCGTGCGACGCGGGTCCGAGTGGGCTGCCACCGGAAAGGTCACCTTGCCACTCTCGAAAAACTTTCCCACCGAGGAAAAAGTCGTGTCGGTAGCCAAGAAGCAAAAGTAGCTTTTGTTTGCTACTCTCACAACCAGCTTTCGTATTCGGGCAACAAAAAGGCCGCGTCGTTAAACGCGGCCTTCTTGAAAATTGAGCGTTAGTACTACTCAGTCTTGGCGGCTTCAGTCTTACCGCTTTCGGTCTTACCGCTTTCGGTCTTACCGCTTTCAGTTTTACTTCCTGACTTGTCACCTCCGCAACTGGCGAAGAGGGCAAGGGACAGGATGCTCAGAATTACTAGAATACTTTTCATAGCTTGTTTCCTGGTTTGGGTTATGTTTCTTTTTTACTAGTTTTTAGAGCGACCTTCCCTCCCCGGGAAAATCGTTGCGATAAGAATCTAGAATTAGCTCAGCAAGTCAAGGGCAAAACATTCGATTACGGATTCACCGTTTTCAATCGTTTGGAACTAATTCTTACAGCTAACCAAGCTCGATTGCGATGGAGCTCTTTTTTTCCGTTTACGTTCGCCCGTCATTTGGTTCCTTTGCACTTTGGCTCAATAAGCAAAGTAGATTAAATTTCAAAGGAGAAACCAAATGGCGACGTATTTGATAGGCCTAGACGTAGGGACCTCATCGACCAAGGCTTTGTTGATGGACGAGGCGGGAGAGGTGGTGGCCACCGTTGTTCCCACCTACGACTTTCAAACCCCTCGTCCTCTATGGGCTGAATCAGATCCGGAAGATTGGTGGGTCGCCACCATGGAGGCGATTCGCTCTTTGGTCGATAAAGTGGGAGCGGAGAACGTCGTAGGTATTGGTCTGACAGGTCAAATGCATGGTTTGGTACTCTTGGACCGAGATGGAAAAGTATTGAGACCTTGCATCATGTGGAACGATCAGCGCACCGCATCCCAATGCGAGGCGATCACGGCAAGCGTAGGCCGCGATCGGGTCTTGGAAATAACGGGCAATCCCGTTTTACCGGGATTCACCGCTCCCAAAATTGCTTGGGTTAGGGAAAACGAACCCGAGGTTTATGCCCAAGTCGACAAGGCGCTTCTACCGAAGGACTACGTTCGCTATCGTTTGACCGGCGAGTTTTTCACCGACGTTTCGGATGCATCCGGCACCTCCTTGCTCGACGTTTCCAATCGACGTTGGTCCGAGGAAATGACCAATGCCTTGGGTATCCCTGCCTCTTGGTTGCCGGAAGTGACGGAATCACCCGTCGCTTCCACGAAAATTTCCAAAGAAGGCTCTGCGGTCACTGGATTGCTGGAAGGGACTCCCGTGATTGCAGGAGGCGGCGACCAAGCATCCCAAGCCGTCGGTTGCGGTATTGTCAGCGAGGGCGTGGTCTCGGCAACGATAGGGACAAGTGGTGTGGTTTTCGCCCACAGTGACGAATATCGGGTAGATCCGGAAGGCAGGCTGCACGCTTTTTGTCATGCCGTTCCAGGACGCTGGCATTTGATGGGTGTCATGTTGTCTGCCGCTGGCTCTTTCCAATGGTATCGCAATGAATTGGGCAAAGCCGAGATGGAAGCCGAATCCGCTGGAGGTTCCGATGCCTATGACGCGCTGACCCAATTGGCGTCGGAGGCTCCCGCTGGATCGGAGGGCTTGCTTTTCCTGCCTTACCTATCGGGAGAGCGCACGCCATATCCGGATCCCAACGCGCGTGGGAGCTTCATTGGCTTGAGCCTCCGTCATGGAAGGGCTCACTTAACTAGAGCTGTTCTCGAGGGCGTTTCGTACGGTTTGAACGATTCCTTGTCCTTGATGAGAAACTTGGGTATTGAACCGGACCGTGTCATTTTGTCCGGAGGAGGGGCTCGTTCCATTTTTTGGCGACAAATGTTGGCCGACGTGTTCGCAATTCCCTGTGAACTGCTGAACGCGACCGAGGGTGCTGCTTATGGCGCCGCCTTGCTGGCTGCCGTGGGAGCGGGAGTCCATGATAGCGTGGAATCCGCTTGCCAAGCATGCATTCGCGTTACCGACCAAACTCCAGTAGGTCCGGAGCAACGGGTTTATGCGGACTTTTATCCTCGTTTCAGAGCCTTGTATCCCGCCCTCAAGGGTGAATTCGAGGCTTTGGCTGAATTATCCGAAAAATATCCTGGCTGATTCGTGAATCAAGACGATCCCTATGAGACGACTCGCGTTTTGCGTGAGTACCTGCTTTTTCATTATGGATCGGAGCGTGAAATTCTTTCTTTGGGCATTGGCCCTCGGGATGCGCTGGGATTTTGCCTCCGAACAGTCGATCTCTTGTTGGATGCTGACTCACTTCGGCAAAAGGATAGGGCTTTGGATCTCGGATGCGCCGTAGGTGGATCCAGCTTCGTTTTGGCCAAAACCTTCGGCGAAGTGATCGGCATCGACAAGTCCCATGCCCTGATCGAAGCGGCCAAGGTTTTGAGGACAGAAGGGGAATTGACCTACGAAAGTAGGAGGCAAGGGGCTTTCATGGATACCTTGCAGGCTCGAGTAGACCCTGGGGTGGATCGTTCCAGAATTCATTTCCAAGTGGCTGATGCTTGCGAATTGGACAGCTCCTTGGGTCCTTTCGACGTCGTTCACGCCGCCAATTTGCTTTGCCGATTACCGGATCCTCGAGCTCTTCTCTCCCAGTTGCCCGACCTTGTTCGTCCGGGGGGGCAATTGCTCTTGGCAACCCCTTTTACCTGGTTGGATGAATTCACTCCATCCTGCAATTGGCTGGGAAAGGGAGAAGAAGACTCCTTTCAGGATCTCAAATTAATGATATCCAATGATTTCGAACTTCAATTTGAGATCGATATACCCTTCTTGATTCGTGAACATGAGCGCAAGTTTCAATATGGCATCTCACTAGGGACTCGTTGGCGTAGGAAACGTTGATTCGGCTTGCTATGAAGCGATCCTGAAAGTAAAGCTTCAGGAGATGAATGACGTGGAGGAACTTTTGGCCTCCGTCGATGGTGTGAAGGAGGCACCTGGCGGGTTGGCCCCGCCTGTGCTGGCCTTGTGGTTGACGAAGAAAGGTCGCTGGGAAGATGCCCATGACGTCGCTCAGGATATCGCAACACCGATGGGTGCTTGGATCCATGCTCACTTACACCGTATTGAAGGTGATTTGGGCAATGCAGGGTATTGGTACAGCAGGGCGGGTAAACCGAGAAAATCGAATGCCGAGGGATTGGATGATGAATGGATTGAAATCGCAAAGGAGCTTTTTCAGTCGTAAGGTTGTGAAACTATTTCGCTTGGGATGGGCTTTCCTCTCAGGCGACAAGTGGTATGGGGCTGAATTTGGGGGGTATTGTGGATCAAGCCGAGGTAGCGACGGCAGTTGAGGAGTCGAGAGCGGAACCGAAACTTGTAGCCGAGGTCAATCGTTTCGATTGGGTGAATCCCTTGGCTATCCTCGTTTTGGGGGTCATGAGCACGGCCTTCATCTATTCCGCCCAAGCTTACACCCAAGGCGGACATTGGAAAATGCAGATCATATGGTTTTGCTTGGGATTTGCGGCCTATCTGATGGTTTCCTTCACGGACTACAGGTTGCTTTTGAGGTATGCCCATTACCTGTATGGTGCGGGAGTTTTGTTATTGTTGTTGGTCTTTTTTGGTCCCGAGGTCTACGGTTCTCGCCGTTGGATCAACTTTGGTCTTTTCAAGGCTCAGCCGACCGAATTAGCTAAAATAGCGGCCTTGGTCTTGTCGGCCAGCATCCTTGCCCGCTCCGAAATCGGGTCAGTTAGAGATTCCCTCAAGGGTATCATAAAGGTAAGCGGTTGCTTTCTTCTGCCAATGTTCTTGATTTTTTTGCAACCGGACTTAGGATCAGCTCTTGTATTTCCACCAATGGTGTTCTCACTCTTGTACGTCGCCAAGGTGCCCGTTCGCTTCTTTGTTGGAGCATTTGCAATTTTTTTGGCTTTTGTAGCGGTGATTGGCAGCGACGTATACGGCTATTATCAATATCTAAACGAAAAAGGAGCGTCATCAGACGACCAAGGCAGATACGAAGATCAATCTCTGATCCCCTTGAAGGATTACCAAAGAAAAAGAATTCTATCCTTCATTGCGCCCGAAGTGGCCGACCCACGAGGAGTCGGGTCGAACTGGAACCGCAACCAAGCGTTGATCGCGGTAGGTTCGGGCGGATTAACAGGCAAGGGGTATGGGAATGGTTTACAGGCTGGATTAGGTTACTTGCCACCAGCCGTGGCCCACAACGATTTTCTTTTCGCGGTAATCGCGGAGGAATCGGGATTTTTGGGCGGCGGCTTCGCACTTATCCTATATGCCGTCATTCTATGCAACTGCTTGCGGATAGCAAGCATGGCTCAAGACCGTTTCGGCGTTTTGCTGGCAGTAGGGGTTGCCGTGTTGTTAATGGTTCACGTTTTCATCAACGTGGGCATGACAATCGGGATCACCCCAATAACAGGATTACCGTTGCCATTTTTGAGCTACGGCGGATCCTTTCTGCTCAGTTGCTGCATCATGTTGGGTCTTGTCCAGAGCGTGTATCGATTCCGCAAGGATTTCTCGTGAACGAGTCAAGCATGCCATATCACCAAGCCTAGGTCGTTCCGTTGATATCCTCCTCCTTATCTGGAGAGGCAGTCATGGAACAAACAGAAAAAAACGAAAAACAAACCGAACTTCCTAAAGTAGACCGGGACGAACTCCGGAATCCTCCCAAGGAAAAAAAGCCCATTCGCATTTCAAAGGGTGAATTGCGAAAAAAAGCTCGAGAGCGCGCCAAGAAGCGGCCGATACGCGAGCGTATCATGCAGAAATTGTTTTCTCGGGGAGAACAGAAGGCTTACAAGGAACTGATTATAAACTACGAAGCGCTGGAAACGCGCGTCGCCTTGCTCCAGGAAGGCATCCTCGAAGACTTTAATCTCGAGCGGAAGGAGGACGACCGCATGGTCGGGGCGATATTCAAAGGCTTCGTCCAGAATTTGGAACCCGGTCTCAAGGCGGCTTTCGTCGACATTGGCCAACCCAAAAACGCCTTTTTGCATTATTGGGACATGTTGCCTGCGGCGGCCGATTCCGGTGTGGAAATCGTCCGAACCAATGAAGGTTCTTCCAAAAAATCACGTCGTAAACCGGGTAACATAAAGGATATCCCTTCCATGTATCCGGTGGGTTCCGAGATTGTACTTCAAATCACCAAGGCCCAAATCGGCAGCAAGGGGCCTCGCACTACGACGAATATCGCGCTTCCAGGGCGATATTTGGTACTCATGCCGTATGCGGGCCAATGTGGGATTTCCCGGAAAATCGAGGATAAGCAAGAACGCACTCGCTTGAAGCGCATCTTGAACGGGCTCACTATCCCGGAAGGCATGGGAGTAATCATCCGTACGGCCGGTGAAGGAAAAAAAGGCCGCTTTTTCATTCGTGATTTGCATCTCCTGCTGAAAATTTGGGACAGCGTGATTTCCAAGATCAACGCCAGCGACTCTCCTACTTGCCTCTATCAGGAACCTGGTTTGATCGGCATCACTGCCCGTGACTTTTTGACTGAAGACATTGATCGTGTTTTGGTCGACGACAAGGAGGCTCATGCCAAATTGCTTGAAATCGTCTCCCGGATTTCACCTCGCTCGAAATCGAAGATTCAGTGTTTTGACGAAAAAATTCCTATCTTCGAGCGGTTCAACGTGGAAAGACAGATCGAACAAGTCTTCATGCGTCGCGTGCCTTTGCCTTCCGGAGGTGAGATCGTGATTGAGGAAACGGAAGCCTTGGTGGCTGTTGACGTGAACACCGGAGGGCACAAGGGGAGCAACAAGGATGGGAAGGATTTCATCCTGCAAGCCAATATCGAAGCCGCAGTTGAGGTGGCTCGTCAAGTAAGACTCCGCAACATGGGGGGGTTGCTCATCATCGATTTCATCGACATGAAGCAGAAGCGCGACCGCAATGCCGTCCACAAGCGGATCAAAGCGGAAATGGCCCAGGATAAAGCCAAGCACAACATTTTGCCCATTTCATCTTTGGGTATCATGCAGATGACTCGACAGCGCCATGCCGAAAGTACTATCAGCGGCATCTACGTCGGTTGTCCTTACTGCAACGGTCGCGGCAGCGTGAAATCACCTAGAGCCGTTAGCATCGAGGTGCAGAGACGGATTATCAGTGGCATCAACAGGCTGCAAACTGAAGGTGATCGTGGAGCTTCCGTCAAACAACTCAAGATTTACGTGCATCCCGTTAATTATGATAGACTCACTGGAGATGATGCTGACTTGGTTCAGGAGATCGAACGCAGTTACGGAGTAACGCTCTCATTCAGTTCAAACGAGGCCTATCACGTGGAGAATTTCAAGGTGTTGGACGAAGCTTCCGGCAAGGAGATCTTTTGAACAAGCATTGATTTCATCTTGTTCTTCGTTCTCGAAACATGATGAGAGTCCTCGTCGCCTTCGATAAGTTCAAGGAGGCCTTAACTGCAAATCAGGCTTGTGAAACCGCCTGTCTCGAGTTTCGGAGAAATTCGAGGGATTGCGAGGTTCACGCTGCCCCTCTGACAGATGGAGGAGAAGGTTTTTGCGAAATTCTGACCACCGCTGCCGAGGGCGAGTTCCACAAAGTAAAGGCGACGGATGCTCGTGGTCGAAGAAAGGAAGTCAATTTGGGCATCGTGCAGGCCGAGAAGCTTGCGATCCGCGCTCGTGAACTCGGGGCCTTTCCCGAAGCAGGTTCGATCGCCGTGATCGAGATGGCGTCCGTTGCCGGCTTGCATTTGCTTGGTTCGGACGATCGTGATCCTTGGGAAACTTCAACTCATGGAGTCGGAGAGATGATTTCCGCGGCCATCGAGCTTGCCGTCGATGGCATTCTTCTAGGTATTGGAGGGAGTGCGACCAATGACTTGGGTTTTGGCGCCTTGCAAGTTCTAGGCCTTCGTTTTCTGGATAATGAGGCACAACCCATCGAGAGGTTTCGACCAGCGGTTTGGCATCGTCTGCAAGATATCAAAGGCAAGGTTTCCGTTCCCCCACTCCTGAAAATCGCTTGCGACGTCGATAATCCTTTGCTTGGGCCATCTGGAGCAACTGCAGTTTATGGTCTGCAGAAAGGTTTTTCTCCGCAAGAGGTTGAAAGAGTCGAGGCACGGCTTCCCGCATTGATATCCTCTTTCATGAATGCGACCGAGGCTTCACCTGACCTTGTCACTGAGGCAGGAGCAGGAGCTGCTGGCGGCTTGGGCTTCGGATTGCGAGCAGCTGCCGAGGGATCTTTCGTGCCCGGGTTTGAATTGGTTTCGGCATGGCTCGGCTTGGATGAACGCATGGCGCAGGCTGACCTGGTTGTAACTGGAGAGGGCAGGTTTGATTCTTCCTCTCTTCGGGGAAAGGGACCGTGGGCAGTCGCCAAGAGAGCCGACGAACTTGGTAAACGGACGTTGATATTGGCAGGCTCGATCGACCCAGCCGCCGTCGATGAAGTGAAGAAGAGCCATCCCAAGGTTGAAGTACACGCCATATCCAGAGAAGAACTGACTTTGGAGAAGAATATTCGTCGAACTGCAGAAAATCTCGCGAAAGTCTTGCATCGATTAATCGAAAACGGAAACTGACCGTCGTGACGACGGATTTAATCAAGGAACGTCGCCGCCGAATTAGGTTGGTGAAGAAGTGGCTCAAGCCTTTGCCGCGCCGTTCCAACATACACCGATACCCGGTTTTGAAGTGGTTTGGTAATTCCGCCAGGAAGCGAACCTATCTTTGGTCCTTTCGCTCCAGGGAGATGATCCCCGCGATTTTCCTAGGCCTGATCGTAGCGCTCATGCCCTTGGTAGGCATACAGATGCTCGTGGTTACCTTGCTCGCGCTTTTTGTCGTGCGAGCCAATTTGCCGGTTTTGGTCGGTTTGCAATGGGTTTCCAATCCTCTGACGATGGGTCCGATTTATTACGCAGACTATCAAATAGGAATTGTAGCTCTCGAACTTTTTGGCATTGATCTGGATATCGATACCACACTCCGCGATTTTGATTGGAGCGAGTTTAAGTGGAAGGACATCTGGGGTTTGATCGACACCTTTCCGCCGATGATGTTGGGTGGCTTGATCATTGGCTCCTTCGTAGGTCTTGTTGGCGTGGCTTTGTACAAAATCCTCGCCTTGAGAGCACAAGCTCGTTACCCCTCCAGTAAGTATGTTGAATCCAACAATGGGGAGGACAAGGAGTGAGAATGATTCATGATCGTTGTGTTAACTATTTGGCAGCCTTAGCCAAACTATCCATCTTGATGGCATGCCTGTGGTCTCAGTCCGCCAATGCCAAGGATCGCATACGCTTGGGGATTGATCATTTGTCGGACAAGGGTTTTTCCATCTTGAAGGACAAGCGCGTTGGTTTGCTCACTCATCCGGCCGGCGTGAATCGAGCCGGGGTTTCCACCGTGGACGTACTAAGGCGAGCGCCCAGCGTCCGTTTGGTGGCCTTGTTTGGACCCGAACATGGGATCTACGGCGACGAGAAAGCATCCGTGCCCGTGGAAGACAAAATAGATGAACGCACGAAGTTGCCGGTGTTTTCTCTTTATGGGAAATTTCGCAAACCCACTGTTTCCATGTTAAGGAAAATCGATGTTTTGGTTGTCGATTTGCAAGACGTCGGGGTGCGTTGCTACACCTACGTCAGTTGCATGCGTTACGCCATGGAGGCTTGCTTTGAAAACGAAGTGGAAGTGGTTGTGCTAGACCGACCCAATCCTTTGGGAGGCAATAAGGTGGATGGCCCGATCATCGACCGTAAATGGATGAGTTACGTGGGTGCCTTTCCGATTCCTCTCGTCCATGGCCTGACCATTGGTGAGCTTGCTTTATATGCAAAGACAACTCCCGGGGTTCTCGCAATCAACGAGAATTTTCGCCGTCGCGGCCGATTGACCGTCGTTCCCATGATGGGCTGGAAACGTTCCATGAGATGGCCGGATACCGGATTGAAATGGATACCAACGTCTCCCAATATCCCATCTCTCCCATCCGTCGCTGGTTTTCCCATGACCGGATCGGGGGCCCAATTAGGTGACTTTCGCCACGGCATAGGCACGCCTCATCCCTTTCGTCTCCTCACCTTCAAGGGCAAGACCGCTTCCGAAATCAAGACCGGTCTAGACAAAAGGAACATACCAGGTCTTTCCTTTTACCTCAGAAAAGCTAAAAACAAGCAAGGCAAGGTCGTTGAAGGAGTGTACGTGCAGATCAAGGATTGGGATCGTTTGCAACCCACTGCGTTGGCCTTTCACATGATGTTGCTGGCATGCGAATGGCAGAATCCCCAACCCTTTCTGGCAGCCTCGGAACAGGAAGGGGTTTTGTTCAACAAGCACGTCGGTTCCACTCTTTGGTGGAAGGAGATCACTAGTTTCGGTAAAAACGCTAGGTTGAAGGAGTACCTTCAAAGTTGGTCACAGGCCGCCAAAGGTTTTCAACGAGACAGTCGCAGATTCTGGCTTTATACAAATTGAGTCCGCGCGGGATTCAACTTAGCGGGCGATATCCTCCAGGGAGAGTACGCGTATTCTTCTGTGATTGAGTGTTTCAATCGCTACGTCGACGTCTTCCACTCGCATGACCAAGGCGCTTTTACCGTCCGGTCGAGCCAAGAATGGATAGAGGTAGTGGATGTTGATTTCCGCTTCCAGAAGAGCCGAGGTAACCGTGGGCAGGTCCTCTTCTGTTTTTAGCTCTACCGCGACAATCGGACACTCAGTGAAGGAAAATTGTTCGGCCCGTAGAACTTCTCGGGCTATATCAGGATAATTGGGAACCAGTCGAACAATCGTGACATCCGTGGTTTCCAACGTTGTAAGCGCCATGATATGGACACCATTTATGCGCAAGTTGGTTATGACGTCATTGAGCCGCCCCACCTTGTTCTCGGCGTATATTGCGAATTGCCTGACGCATTCCGCTCCCTGACTTTTGGCAATCGAGAGATTCATCACGCTGTTCCTAATCCGAAATGAAATTATTCGGTAGCGTTGTTTGGAGCAAGTTTATACTTGCTCGAGGCCTTTGCTCTCTATGCTTTAATTCAATGACCTTCCTACCTCTTGACAGGCTCGGAACCAGGTTTCGTATTTCCCTTTTGCCAATCTCTTGCTTTTTGGGCGGGATCATTGTCGAGAGTCGAGCTTCTCCCATCGTGGAAATGACCCACGATGCCATTCGATTGAAAGCGGAAGCGGGTGATCCTTATTACCAAGCTGCGCTCGCGCTTGTTTATCTTCATGGGGACAAGGGCCAGTCGAAATCTACGGATCAATTCAAGGATTGGGCCTCGAGAGCTTCCATACATCATCCTCTTGGGCTTTTCGCAATGGGTTACGCTGGTGAAATCGAAGGCGACAAGGATAAGGCAAAACGTTATTATCGACGAGCTTTCGGACCCGAAGAAGGTAAACTCATTAAAATGGCTGCGGAAGGAGATGCGCTTGCCTCTTTTTGCTTAGCGGAAATTCTGCTTCATGAATTCCTGTCTCAAGGACATTCCAAAGATGAACCGCTCCCTCCTAACTTGAGTAAGGATCTTTCCCTGGTGGTTCAACATTATCGAATTGCCGGAGAGCGCGGCTATATGCCAGCGCTAGTCGAATATGCCTTTTGTCGGTTGAACGCCTGGGGGGTCGAGAAAAATGAAGGGGAAGGCGTTGCGTTGCTCATGAAAGCTGCAAATGAAGGTCTTCCCATGGCGCATTTTTATTTGGCAAGGGCTTTTTACAAAGGATTGGGAGTACAGAAGAACCATCGCAAGGCATTGGATCACATGTTGCTGGCGGCGGAACGCAATCTTGGAGTGGCTCATAAAACATGCGCCCAATTTTTCGCTCATGGCGTGGGTCATCCCGACAGACTTCCCAACTGGCAGAAAGCCTCGGAGCATGCTGGACGCGCCGAGGCATTAGGCGTGCCAGGAGCAGCTGACCTCTTTCAGCAATATGATCGCAAGCGACAGGAAGCCGAAACCTCGTTCCCTGAGCCTGAGATTACGCAACCT
>CEUS01159110.1_pt1 | contig 14620 bp, 11 predicted proteins | sample 427031 | NCBI WGS metagenome assembly CEUS01 (sample SAMEA2622837, study PRJEB7988) | marine metagenome | biome: marine biome (ENVO:00000447); feature: marine epipelagic mixed layer (ENVO:xxxxxxxxx); material: "saline water (ENVO:00002010), including plankton (ENVO:xxxxxxxx)" | depth 140 m | reverse complement strand
AGAACAGTAGGTAATGCTGATGGTTTGAAATATTATAATCCTGATAAATATGCTGGAAAGCACCAAATAGATTTTGAACAAGCAAAACCACTCCTGAAATTCATGGTAGAAAAAGGTCATGATATGGGTGAGAGTAGTGCTCTTGAACTTTATGCAGCTTTACAAATGATATACAATAATGGTGGAAAATTTGTTGTGATGATTTGTGATGGAATTGATAAATATAGAAAGAATTTTGAAAAAATTGGTAATACTGTTACTCCTGCACAAGTTAGTCAGGAAGAAGTTGCTTCAAAAGCAAGTGAATATGATAAAGTAATTTGGGTACACACTCAGTATACTCCACGTGAAGAAGGGATTGAGATACTTGCAAAATCCCTTGGTATCGATAAAAGTAAGATTGTTGTGCCAAATGCCAGAACTGCGCAACAATTGTTGTCAGGCCAGCAAGTTCCAGAAGAAATTGACCAAGTATTACAGGAATCTAAAGGAAAATCACTGATGGTATGTATGGCTGGAAGAACATCATTAATGGCTGCTAACGTTTTGGCTGAAAAGGGTATTCAAACTGATAGTCTGACTGGAGGAATTACTGGTCTTGCTGAGACTAAAACCAAAGATCTCTCACAGATTATTGAACAAGTATCCCAATTTTGATATTTATTAAGACACTGTAAATAATGAAAATTTATGAAGTGCCTTTCAGTTTGTCAACCATTTGCTGAATTGATAATCCAAGGTAAAAAAACAGTAGAGCTAAGAAAATGGAATACAAAATTTCGTGGTGAGTTTTTAGTCCATGCTGCAAAAAACATACTTCTGGAAGATTGCAATAGAATGAACTTAACACCAAAGTCAATGATAACAGGTGCAATTATTGGAAAAGTTAGTCTAGTAGATGTGAAAAAATATAATTCAGAAAAAGAACTTTTTGCCGATAGAAAAAAACATCATGCTGAAACAGATTATATAAAAAATAGATATGGTTTCATTTTAGAAAAACCAAAACAGCTCAAAGTTCCAATCCCATATAATGGTCAATTAAATTTTTTTGAATTCAAACCAGAAGTCCTTACAACAGATGAAATCAAAACAGACCTTTTTGACGAAGAGCATCGTTACATGTGGATTAATCATCATTAGTACAAGGGCAGAAAACAACCGTCTGTATATATAAAGGGGATTTATAAAGTCGATAAATGCCAGAGACAAAACCAATTGTAAGTGTAGAAAATGTAGTGGCATCAGCATCAGTAGATCAAAAAATTGATTTGAATGATGTTACAAAAAAATTTCCAGACACGGAATATCATCCGGATCAGTTTCCAGGATTAGTCTTCCGATTAGAAAGTCCTAGAACTGCAACCCTAATCTTTAGAACAGGGAAAATGGTTTGCACTGGAGCAAAATCAGAAGAGATGGCAATAAAAGCAGTAAAAACAGTTGTTCAGAAACTTCGAAAGGGAAAAATAAAAATCAAGAAAGATGCAGTGATTACAGTTCAAAATATAGTAGCCGCAATTAACCTTGGAGGCAAAATTCATCTTGAACAAGCTGCTAGAAAATTACCTAGAAGTATGTATGAACCAGAGCAATTTCCAGGTCTTATTCACAGAATGCTGGATCCAAAAACTGTCATTCTCTTGTTCGCATCAGGAAAACTAGTATGTACTGGAGCAAAAAAAGAGGCCGATGTATATCGTTCTGTTCATAACTTACACGCAACATTAGAAGAAAAAGAATTAATGATCTACGACGCGTAGATTAATCCATTCTCTTTATTTTTATTACTAGATATTACCCATTTTTTTCAATTCATCTTCTATTTCTTTTAACGCTTTGTTTTTTGGATCAATTTCTTTTATTTTTTCACAGCATTCTTTCACCTGATCAATTTTTTTTAGATGTAGGTAAACACTTGCCTTAATTGATAAGGCATCTATATCGTACTCACCTACTTCTAAAGTCTTGTTCATATATGATAGGGTATTTTTTATATCACCTTTCATGAAATATACAGTTCCTATGATGAACGCTACATCGGGATCATGTTCAAGATTTTTTTCAATGTCATGTCCATATTTAAGTGCCTCATCATACTTTTTTTGTTTAATTAACTTTCTAAGATGTCTTCTTGGGTTGCTTTTGAATAATCCAGTCAAATAGTTTCAGAAATCTATTTAGATGAATTTTGTGATTGTAATTTTTCCCAGTCAGCTAAAAATGCTTTCAAGCCCTTATCTGTTAGTGCATGTCCTAACATCTTACCAAGTACAGCAGGCGGTAATGTGACAACATCGGCACCAGTCTTTGCAGCATCAATTACATGTTGTGGATGTCTTACGCTTGCAACAAGAATCTGTGTCTTAAAATCATAATTTAGAAAAATCTGCTTGATTTCTTTGATAAGATCCATTCCAGTGTGACCAATATCATCTAATCTGCCAATAAATGGACTAACATATTTTGCACCTGCTTTTGCTGCCAAAAGTGCTTGGTTTGGAGAAAAAACTAAAGTAACGTTAACAGGTATTCCTTGTTCACTCAGACTTTTACATGCTCTCAATCCTTCTCCTGTCATAGGACATTTGACAACTACATGATCACCATATTCACGAAGTTTTTTTCCTTCTTCCATCATGCCATCGTAATCAGTACTTACCACTTCAAGACTAACATCACCCTTGATTATTCGGGTAATTTCCTCCATTGCTTCATGTGGATCGCCACCTTCTTTTGCCAAAAGAGAAGGATTTGTAGTAATTCCATCAAGTAGTCCCATATCATTATACTTTCTAATTTCTTCAAGATTAGCAGTATCTAGGAATATCTTCATTGCTTTTTACTCCGAACTTCTTTTACCATATTTGCTATATTAACTGATGTTATCCCGTGCTTCTCAAGTAAGTCTGGAATCTCATTGTCACGCGCAGATTCACCAAACATATCCTGTGCACCGATTCTTTTTATTGGAACAGGGTAAGTTTCAGAAATTACTTCAGCCACAGCAGAACCAAATCCCCCTAGAACATTATGCTCTTCACATGTTACAATTGCACCTGTTTCTCTAGCAGCTTTTTCTAAAATTTCTTTGTCAATAGGTTTGACAGTAAAACAATCAATAACCCTACAAGATACTCCTTCTTGTTTTAGTTGTTCTGCTGCATCTAATGCAAATTTTACTGTAATACCACATGCTGCTATTGTACAATCAGAGCCATCTCTAAGAGTTATGCCTTTGCCAATTTCAAAATCTTGTGATTCATTATGCACAATTGGAACTTTAGAGCGCGCCATTCTCATATAAAATGGTCCATATTGTTGTGCTATCGTCCAAGTTAGTTTTGATACTGCAATAGAATCAGCAGGGATCAGAACTCGCATGTTTGGTATTGCACGCATAATTGCAATATCTTCTAGTTGTTGATGGGAACCACCATCAGCACCAACTGTTAATCCGCCATGTGAGACCACTAATTTTACATTAAGACCTTTTTTATCTCCACGTGATGGATATGCAATAGCATTTCTTATTTGATCAACGCATCGTCCAGGAAGGAATATTGCATATGTACTTGCAAATGATGTTTTACCAGAATATGCTAATCCAGCAGCAACAGACACAAGATTTGCTTCTGCAATTCCAACATTAAAGAAACGTTCAGGAAATTTTTTTCCAAAACCTGCAGTCTTTAACGAATCAGTAGTGTCTGCACCTAAAACTACGACATTTTTATCTTGTTCACCTAACTCAACTAAAGATTTGCCATATTCAGTTCTCATATCACCAAAATCATCAGTACTCATTGGTATCCTAACTCCTGAGAAATTTGTAGTAACTCGTCCTTTTTCTTACCTACCACATGCAAATCTATCCATTTATTCACTAAATCTGTTCCACCAAGTTCATTTGCTTTTTCGATTAAAAGTTTCCTTCTAGCTCTTAGAATCTTGTTTCTAAATTCTCTAATAACCACTCTTACATCATTCTGACCAATTATTGCGTTACCACCAACAAATGCTCTAGCCCCATCAGTAAAACATGCTCCAACATTATCTAGTGTGACGCCTCCATCAGCCTCGATATAGCCCTCAAATTTCTTGTCTTTTAGAGTTTGAATAAGTTTTCTGATTTTTTCATGGGAGGATTCGATGAATGTTTGACCAGACTTGCCTGGTATTACGGACATTACAATAAGCTGATCTAATGAAGGAATGAATTTTTCTGACCAAGTAGGTAGCTCTGTATCGGGATTTATTGCAAGACCAATACCAACTTGGCTTGATTTAAGAAGATCATGTATCTCACCAAAACTTGATTCGTCACATACTTCTGTATGAACTGTAATTATGTCACTTCCAGCATCAATGTAATCCTTAACGTATCTAACTGGTTCATTAATCATAAGATGTGTATCAAAAGGAATTACAGTTAGTGGTCGTAGTTCTTTTATTTTTTCATTATCAAAAGTTGTATTTGGAACAAATTGTCCGTCCATGACATCCAAATGAATGTAATCTGCACGACCATCAACACACCGTTTTACTTCATTCTCTAGATGGGTCATATCACCTGCAATAATAGATGGAGAAATCATAAACTGTGATTCAAGTTCTTCTTCAATAATTGGAACAAATTCTGGTTTTGCAGCTTTTCCATGCCACTGTGGATTATCTTCCATATGCTCAACTGCTTTGCCCTTTATTGTTCTAGCAATAATGATTGTTGGTAATCCTTTAACTGATTTTGCTCTAGTAATTGCATTAGAAATTTGTTCTATTCTATGACCATCAACTTCTATAACATTCCATCCAAATGAACGCCATTTATCACCAGTCTTCCATCTACTTGCATCCTTCCACATCTCTGACAAATCATCACTTTCAAGATGTTCATCTAATGGCATGATTTTTTCAGTGTAAGAATCTTGTTGAATAAAATTTCTGTCTAGAATAACTGTAAGGTTATCAATCTTATATTTAGCTGCAGTCATTGCCGCTTCCCAAACTTGTCCTTCGTCAGTTTCCCCATCCCCCATAACCGTAAATATTCTAGTGTCTTTTTCATCAAGTCTTGCAGCTAATGCATTACCTATTGAATATGAAAGTCCTATTCCAAGTGAACCTCCACAAAATTCTACACCGGGACATTTTAAATCTGGATGTCCTTGAAGCTTTGTTCCAAATTGTCTGAGTGTCTCCATTTTGGATTCCTCAAAATAACCTGATACTGCCATATTTGAGAAAAGACCTGGTGATGCATGACCTTTTGATAATATCAGCTTGTCTCTGTCTTCCCATTCAGGGTTTTTAGTATCGTGTTTCAAATGTTTGTAAAATAAACACCCCATGATTTCAGCCATTGAAAATGAACCGCCTGGGTGACCCGAGCCAGCAGCAGTCGTGCCTTTGATTACTAGTTTTCTAGCTTTGAGAACGTTTTTTTTAATTTGGTAATAATTTAGCCCCATCCCAAACAGAAAATCACCAAGATTACATAAATAGCTATATCTGAAAATTTTAATCCGGAAAGATCCTACGTATGGTATGGATTTGGAAAAAAAACTGCCCCTAATGATCTATGATGACAAATGTTATGTATGCATACAATTTGCAAAAATGGTTAATTTCTTTGCAAAAGGAAAATTGAGAATGGTTGGGCATTATACCGAATTTGGCAAGTCAATTAGAGACAATTTTCTTGATTCTAATGCATTAGAGATGTTTTGGTTTATCAATAAAGACACAGCATTTGGTGGACGAGCTGCAATTTGTCCATTGATCTCAGCGATCTTTAATCTTGGTGGTACCAATTCTAATAAAATACCAATTCAAGAATCATGTGATATTGGTTGTAAAGATTCGTTGGCAGTATTTTTCAGATCTGCCAGTCTTATTACTCATAGTAAAAAAATTTCTCTTAGAAATCAAAAAAACTAGTAATTTCATCCAAAAATCATACACTGTTCACAATCACAGTTTGGCTGCTCTTTAGTTTTGGCCAGACATTTTTTATGTTGACCAGCTTGACATTGGACACAAATTTTTTCTAGGTTTTCAACATTAGAATATTTTTTTGACTGATCAAACCCAAATCCGCCATCTTGAGGACCTACCATAGAATTACTATATACTGCTAGTATTTTTAGATCACTGAAAATATTGTCTAATTACTCTCGTTTTTTTGCTACCTGCATGTACAGGTCAACTGTTCCACTTCCAACTGGTATTTGACTTCCAACTATTACATTTTCAGTAATACCTTTGAGTTCTTCTGTTTCACCTGTTTTTGCTGCACCAGCAATTGTTGGTACAGTTATTTCAAATGCCGCACGGGCAAGTACACTATCTTTTGTTCCTGCAATTCCATGACGTCCAATTTGTTGCATATAACCACGGTGACACATCAAGTCAGCTACTAACATAAGGTATCTCTGATCAACTTCAAGACCTTGATCTTCAAGTGTTGAAGAAAGTTCATTAATTAATGCATTTCTAGCTGCCTCAATACCAAGACTCTCAGCAATTTCAGACACATTATTTGTTCTTACATTATTTTTGTCAATTCCAGAAACTTTGAGAACGTCGGATAGATTTGAACCAGTTGTTTGAATTACCCACTCGTTGTCTTTCTTTACAATTGTAACTCTCTTAATGTCTTTGACACCTTTCACAGTTGTCTTAAGCACTTTATTTCGCAATGTAATTACAGTTGGTGCATCAGATTCTTCATCTACTAATTTTAAGAGTAATGTCTCACCAAGACGTTCAAGTTTGAATTTTTTATTGGTTTCTAATTTTTCTACGACGTCATCAATTGTAACACCTCGATCTTTGAGTTTTCTTTCATTTAGATTTAGACTTATTTTTGTAGCATAGTCAGTTTCGGTATTAATTATCAAATCATTAACTGACGTTTCAAGAATATTTCTTGCAATCTCTACTGCTTTTTGTTGATCAGTCTTAGATTCAGCATCAAGGTAAACATCCATCGTTGGTGTAACTGGTTTTTTGCGTGCATCAACTAGCTCAATCAATCTTGGTAGACCTAATGTCACATTTCTTTCTGCAATTCCTGCAAAGTGGAATGTTCTTAATGTCATTTGTGTGCCTGGCTCACCTATAGATTGAGCAGTTACAATTCCAACTGCTTGACCAGGTTCTGCTTGTGCGTTATTGTATAGTTCCAAACCTTTCTTTGCAACTTTTTCTATTCCATCTTTGCTTAGATTTGAATTTTCAAGACCATCTTTAACAGAATTTGCTAAGCGCGTGTTGAATGTTTTGGTATATTTTTTGATGGTATTTGCGATTTCATCCTTTGTTGCTGCTTTTCCCGAATCTACAATTCCCTGCGATTCAATTAATCTATGAACGTTAAATGCCTCACCATGGTCACTTTTTGCAACATCAATGCCATCCTCACCGTATAAGAATTGGATAATGTGACCATGTGGATCCCTAACGGTTCCATCATATTCCAGTCTTATGTGCTCTAATGCATTAATCAATCTTCTTTGCATGTATCCACTTTGTTGTGTTCTAACTGCAGTATCTACTAATCCTTCTCTACCTCCCATTGCATGGAAAAAGAATTCTAATGTGGACAAACCGTCACGATAATTCGATTTTACAAATCCATGTGCATCAGGATTGTTATCATGTTCTTTGAAGTGGGCTAAAACACGGTTATTGTAACCTTTGTGTAAACGATTTCCACGTCTAGCCTGTTGACCAAGTGCTCCAGCCATCTGACCTACATTCAGTGAAGAACCTCTGGCTCCAGTTGTTGCCATAATTTTTCCAGCATTATCATCATTAAGTGAACTGTTAGCAGTAGTAGCCGCTCTATCTCTTGCTTTTCCTAAACTATTAACAATATAGGCTTCTAGTGTTTCTTTTGTTGTCATGCCTCTTGTTCCTTTTAGTATACCCTTCTTTTCTTCGTCAATTAATTTGAGAACTTCATCATATGTTTTACTAATATCATCGGTAATTTTTCCTCTATCTTTATCAGATAATTCAAGATCACTATAGCCATAACTAAAACCATAATGTGTGATGAATTGTTTTATCATAATTAATTCTGAATTAAGAAATGTTTTTGCTTTGGCGTTACCATAATCCTTTGCAATTCTATGTAAAACACTTTCAGGTTCTTCTGCACCAATAGATGATTTATCAATTACGCCGCTAATTAATTCACCATTCTTAATTACGATATCTTTCTCTTTTCCGCCAGTTCCTTTAGACCATTTAGAAGTCATTACATAATTAAAATCATCTGGCAAAAATAATGAGAAAAGTTGTTTTCCTGTATATGTCTGAGCTTGTTTATCATTAGGCTGTGGTAAAGTGCCAGTGAAACCTCCAAGCATTGCAAGATTTGCAAATTCTTGTTTTGTTAGAATTGTATCATCCTTTGTCATTAGATATGCACCTGTAATGAAATCACGAAGTCCTCCAATAATTGGTCCACCAAATCTAGGAGAAATTAATTGATCCTGTACACGCATAAGAAGGACAGCCTCTGAACGTGCTTCTTCACTCTGTGGTACATGAAGATTCATTTCATCACCATCAAAGTCTGCATTGTATGGTGGACACACAGAAGGATGTAACCTGAATGTCTTTCCAGGCAAAACGCGTACAAAATGTGCCATAATTGACATTTGATGGAGTGAAGGCTGTCTGTTAAATAATACAACATCACCGTCCATAAGATGTCTTTCAACTAGAAAGCCAACTTCTAATTGATCTGCAATTAATGAACGATCTTCAACAAAATCAAGTCTAATTTTTACACCGTCAGGACGTGTAATGTAATTTACACCTGGAAAAATGGTTGGACCATTAATTACTAGTTTTTTCAATTTTTCAATGTTCCAGTCTGTTACAATTTCAGGAATGGTTAATTTCATAGCTACTGCTTCAGGGACACCAACTTCGGATAGGTCAAGATTTGGATCAGGTGATATCACGGTACGACTAGAAAAGTCAACACGTTTTCCAGATAATGAACCTCTGAATCTACCTTCTTTTCCTTTAAGTCTCTGTGTTAATGTTTTTAGAGGTCTTCCAGATCTATGGTGGGCTTGTGGAATTCCAGAAACTTCATTATCAAAATAAGTTGTAACATGATATTGTAACAAGTCAACCAAATCTTGAACGATTAGAGGTGGAGTTCCAGCTTCCTTACTTTCTTTAAGACGTTGATTAACCCTGATTATATCGACTAATTTGTGTGTAAGATCATCTTCTGATCTAATTCCAGTTTCTAGAATAATAGATGGTCTAACTGTTACTGGAGGTACAGGAAGAGCCTGTAGAACAAACCATTCTGGTCTTGCTGTTTTTGGATCATAACCTAATAATTTCAAGTCAGAATCAGTAATCTGTGATAGTCGTTCCCTAATTGTAATTGGTAATAACCTATTTTCACCAATTTCTGTTTTTTCTATGAAGATTGTTGGTTTTGTAAAAATTAATTCATACTGTGATTTTCCACAATGTGGACAGTCTTTCTGTTTTTTGGCTTTTTCCTGAATTTGTTCAGGAATACGTTTTTGTGAAATTATAGAATATGAGGCTTCACGTTCAGTAATTTTAGAAAATTCTTTAATGTCTTGTGGTGCAAGTTTAATTCTGCCACAAGATCTACATGTAGATTGTAATAGTTTGTATATATTATCAACAAATGCAATATGAAGAACAGGTTCTGCAAGTTCAATATGACCAAAATGTCCGGGACTTCTAGCAGCAGTATTACCATCAGTAACACATTTTTGACCAGGTTCAAGTACACCTAATCTACCGTCCATTAGTCCTCCCTGAACAGACATACCATCTTCATCGTATGTCTCTGGCTGGGTAATTTCAGCAACTGAATACTTTCTAATTTCTTGTGGGGACCATACTGAAAAAATAATTCCGTCTATGATTTTTGTAGTGGTAAGTGACATTATACACGCTCCTTTAGTTTTAATCTAGGTGCTATGTTAAGACTAAGAATCTCTTGTAAAAGCAATTTGAATGCATATGCAACAGATACCGATGATATTGGTGCAGTGTCACCACATTGTGCACAAACAAATTTTCTTTTTCTTGCATCATGAAAACCTGTTAAGCCACATTTTTCACATACAAGAACTTCAGTTTTATCCGATTCATCTAATAATCTATCTTTCAATAACATTGAAGCACCATAAGCAATTAGACAATCACGTTCCATTTCACCGAATCTTAAACCACCACCCCGGGCTCTTCCCTCAGTAGGTTGTTTAGTAAGCATTTGAACTTGACCTCTTGCTCTGGCATGAATCTTGTCAGAAACCATATGATGAAGTTTTTGATAGTAAACAACACCAATAAACACATCAACTAAGAATGATTTGCCAGTTCTACCATCATACATTTTTTCTTTACCAGAATATTTGAAGCCAGCTTTATCTAGAATTTCTTTTACAACATCCATCTTTTCTCCTACAAATGCAGAACCATCAAATTGTTTTCCTCTTACCGCAGCTGCTTTACCAGTAACTGATTCCATCATCATTCCAACTGTCATCCTAGATGGAAATGCGTGTGGGTTTATCAGTACATCAGGACTAATGCCTTGTTCAGTGTATGGAAGGTCTTCATTTTTTGCTAGAATACCAAGTACACCTTTTTGTCCATGTCTAGATGCAAACTTGTCTCCAATTTCTGGAATTCTCATATCCCTAACTCTAATCTTGTACATTTTTCCACCTTCATGTGATTGTGTCATTACAACTGTGTCAACAACACCAGTTTCTGATGGACGTACACCAATTGATGTATCTCGACGATATGGTCCACTTGTTTCAAATTCTTTATACTCTTCCATAAATCGTGGAGGGCTAGTCTTTCCAATCAATATATCACCACCTATGACTGATGACTCGGTGGCAACAATTCCATCTTCTTCTAGAACTCTATAGGATTTTTCACCTTTGTATCCCCTTATGTTATCATCAGCATTTGGAATTTCAAAATTATCTCTCATACCTCCAGGGTATTGTTTTGCTTCAGCATCGTAAATTCTATAAAAGAATGTTCTAGCTAATCCTCTATCAACTGATGATTTACTTAGTACAATTGCGTCTTCAATATTATAGCCATCAAATGGTAGAACAGCTACAACACAGTTCTGTCCTGCAGGCCTTTCTTCCATTCCCAATAAATTCAAAGATTTGGTTGTTACAATTGGAGTCTGAGGATAAAGCATAAAGTGTTGACGAACATATGTACTAGTATTCATCATAGGAGTAGAAAATCCAAGACTTTGTTTTGCCATTGCAGATTCATATGTATTTCTTGGAGATTGGTTGTGTTCTGGATATGGAATAATTGAAGCACCTGCGCCCAAAATTGCAGATGGGAATATCTCTAAATGTGTAAATTTCTTAGTGCCACCTTTGTCAAATGCAACATAACAATTCTCTTCCTCATTTGCATCAATTAATTCAATTATTCCCATTCTAATCAAGTCATTCCAAGAAATTAACTTCTTAGAAATCTTGTCAAGAAACTCGTCTGTCAGAAGTGATTTATCGTTTTCAATTATTATCAATGGTCGAAGAACTCTACCTGCATTGCAGTTTACATATAATCTACCTGTGGCACCTTCTTGATCTGGTTCATATATTGAAATTCCAACGTGTGGATGGATCTTGGAAGTACGTCTTAAAGTACGCAGTGTTTGTGTTAATTCCTGACCGTTTTTATGAAATCCAATAAGTTTTCCGTCAACGAATATTCTAGTACCGTCTTTTTTGATGTCATTATTAGCCGAGTTTAAATCAACTACTCCAGAATTATACAATGTTTCAACTACCTCCTCAGATGGAACGTTTTGTGATATGATTGCTGACAATGCCAGATTTTTTACAAGACCACAGTTAGAACCTTCAGGTGTTTCACTAGGACAAATTCTTCCAAAATGAGTAGAATGGAGATCTCTTGCCTCAAAGTTAGGCTGTGTACGACTTAATGGAGATTGTACTCTTCTGAGATGGCTGATTGTGGATAGATAATTTGTTCTGTCTAATAATTGGGTAACCCCAACTCTTCCACGTCCCCAATTTCCAGTTGCAATAGCATTGTTTAGTTTATCTGAAATAATTCCGGGTCTAATTGCAGCTGCTACAGCATTTAGTCCTCTCTTTTGTCCAGAACGTTCTAGCTGATACTTCATGTCTCTAACTAGATTTCTAAATGCAGTTCTAAATAGGTCAGCAAGCATCTGACCTGCAAATTTGATTACTTTGTTACCATAATGATCTTTATCGTCAGGTTCAATCCATCCTAGTTTTAATTCAATTAATTTACATGCTGCTTCACCTAAGAAAAATGCTTTTTCTTTTCTATTTTCAGGATGTTTACCTAAATGAGGTAACAGTCCCCAATCAAGTAAAGTCTCTGCTCTCTTGATTTGAAATTCTTCTAGCATTCCCGGTGCAATTCTTTTACTAATGTAGACAATTGCATCTTTAGGTGTAGGTACATCACCTGCCTTTTCAAAAGAACCTTCTAATTGATTTTGAATAATTTCTACTAGAGAAACTACACTTGCAATATCTTTGTCTGATTCCAAACCAAGTGCACGTATTAATGTGACAACTGGTATATCAACTGGAGAGCCAGGAATTTTTGCAACAATTAATCCATCCTCTTTCATTACAAGTTCAAGTTTTGCACGATACCCAACAATTGATGAATAGACCTTAGCCTTATGTACTATTTTTCCACCAATTTTTTCTGCGTCAACAATTATTTTATTATAAGAAAGATCCTCTAAACCAACTATTACTCTTTCAGAACCATTGATGATAAAGTAACCACCTGGATCTTTTGAATCTTCACCATGATCAATTAATTTTTGATCTGTAAAACTATGTAAAATACATCCATGTGACTTTACCATAACTGGCATATCACCAATATGTACATATCGTGACTCCAAAGTTTTTCCATCTTCTATTACGCTTGCTTCCATCATTATTGGTGCAGCGTATGAAATGTTACGAAGTCTAGCTTCAGCAGGAGTAATATGGGTTATTGATCCATCTAATTCCATCATTCTAGGTTGTTGTAACTTTATTTTTCCTAGTTGAATCTTATATGGATACTCTGCGTTTTCAATCTCAACTTTTTCAACTTCATGAATTATGCTTTGTAATCCAGCATCAACAAACTCGTCAAATGAATTGAGGTGTTGTCTTGCAATACCTTCTGTTTTTAAAATATTTTGAATTACTGACCAGTTTCTATTTGGAGATTTCATTATGTTTCCACCACGTATCGATAATAGAAACTCTCACCAGCAGTTCCACTTTTTCTAGTAATTTTTATCATGTCACCAGGTTTTACACCAAGTCCTAAAATTGCAGGATCATTTACAAAGATAAATGGTAATTCGGTCGGATTGCAATTAAAATCTTTTAGAACTTTTTCGGCATCTTTTTTTGTCATAATCTCGTGTTTTGGGACATATACATGATCAGGTACAAGTGTAGGAATTTTTTTAGTTGCCATGAATTTTACCTCCATGCATAACATTAGTTATTTGAAAAAGCAAACGCAACAAACTAACCAAAAGTCTATGTGAGGTCAATATATATTTAATTAGAAATCTAGCATGAAAAATCAAAAATTATCCCACTAATCTGTTTTTTTTATTCTATGTTGGTTAAATACAACAAGATAGTTGAAGAAATTGTTGGTATTAAGCATAAAAATAATTTTTCTGATTTTTACTATAGTAATTTCGCCATTGTTTTTGACTGAAAGTTTTGGTAGTTCACACAGCGAACAATTATCAGGTAGTGGTATAACACTTGAGATATCTACTGACAAAGAAGCATACAATCCGGGAGAAACAATTTTAATTTCTGGTCAAGTCTATCCACAAGTTCCTGGAACTGATGTAATTCTGCAAATAGTTTCTCCAAGAAATAATATAGTACAAATAGAACAACTCGAAGTTAATTCTGATGGTGAGTTTAGTGGAAGTATCGAAACATCATTTGGTGGATTATGGAGAGCATCAGGAACTTATGATATAAGATCATTTTATTGGAATGATGTAAGAACTGACATACAATTTGACTATGGGATGACTTCTGTTGGTACACAAGAACAACAAGCACCAGAACAAGAATTAAATGAATCAGTACAAAGTGAACAAATGCAATCGTCTGAAATTGTTGGTGTTGAAGTACAAGATTCGGTCTTAGTTGTAGACGGAATTGATGTTAACTATACAATCACTGGTGCAAAAATTATTTCAATGACGCCTGATCTTGATGCAAAATCATTGATCATTAAAATCAGCACTACAAACGATGGTGAACTTGTAATTACACTTCCAAAAGATGTAATTGATACGGATGAAGAAGGATTTTTTATTCTAGTTGATGGTGAAGAAACTGCATTCATTGAAGACTTGCATGATAATTCCCGGACTTTGACAATTCCATTCTATAATGGATCTGAAGAAATTGAAATTATTGGTACGTTTGTAATTCCAGAATTTGGAGTGATAGGTATGCTAGTCTTAGCACTAGCAATTATTGCAATAATTGCAGTAACTTCTAAA
>CEUS01056893.1_pt1 | contig 14638 bp, 12 predicted proteins | sample 427031 | NCBI WGS metagenome assembly CEUS01 (sample SAMEA2622837, study PRJEB7988) | marine metagenome | biome: marine biome (ENVO:00000447); feature: marine epipelagic mixed layer (ENVO:xxxxxxxxx); material: "saline water (ENVO:00002010), including plankton (ENVO:xxxxxxxx)" | depth 140 m | reverse complement strand
TCATCTAAAGTTTCACCTATACAGACAATTGGTGTTATGCCATTAGCCATAGCTGCATTCATCTTCGCATTTACTGAATCACTAGTTTCGCCAAGAAGCTGTCGCCTTTCTGAGTGACCAAGGATAACATACTTGCATATACCAACCAGCATTTGGGAAGATATCTCACCAGTATAGGCACCTTTATCTTCGGCATGCATATTCTGGGCACCCAATTGTATGGTAGAGCCGCTAAACATACTCGATAGAGCCATGAGGGAAACAAATGGAGGGCATATAACTTTCTCTATACCGAAGACCTTGTCTAATTCATCCTTCATCTGAGCCGCTAGTATTAGCGCTTCGGGCACAGTAGTATTCATTTTCCAATTCCCGGCTACTATGGATGTTGGCATTTGAGGGCCTCCTATGAAAACGTTCTTTTGTTTGAGTCTGTCAATTGTAGAGCCATTATGGCCCGAATTTAGTCAACTTACCTGCATGAGCTAACGCCAAGAACATAACATTTGTGGCTGATATTTGCCCTATCGAACCCAATGAACAGCTTCTCTCGTCAAATGCTTTGATCCCTTCTCCAGGGGTTAGACTGGAATTTATCAACAATGGTACTGGTTGCCATCCGTGACTAGCCATGATAGAGGGAGTAGCATGGTCACCAGCTACTACCAGGACGTCAGGATTCATATTAAGGATATCTGGTATGAATGTATCTAATTCCTCCAATGCTCTTACCTTTGCGTCAAAATCTCCATCCTCTCCTGCTGCATCCGCTGGTTTATAGTGGAGATAGAAGAAGTCATGTTCATCTATATGCTCTCGAATAGTATCGATTTCATCCCTAAATGTGGACCCAGTCTTTATAATATTCATTCCTAAAACCTTGGCCAATCCCCTATACATTGGATAGGCTGCGATCGCTGCGGGGTTAAGCTTATAGCTATCACCAAAATCAGGAAGATCTGGCAATTTTGAAAAGCCACGGAGCATTATCATATTGGCTACATCTCTATGGGACAGAAGCTGTTGAGCCTTTTCTATTAGAAGGTTTGCCGCTGCAGCTGTCTTTTTAGCATTTTGGTTGAGGGCTTCAACAGATCTAGGTGGGACACCCGTTATCTGTGGGTCGGTTTCAGTTATGTTCTGGTCGAGTCCGTCCCCTCTGAATAGAGCAACGAAGCGGTAATCCTGAACCGGAAATATTCTAACTTCCACTCCTGGAATATCAATGGTATCTAATGCCTCACATAAAGGCATAGAATATTCAGATTTAATTCTCCCAGCTCTCCTGTCCAAAAGATTACCGGCTTTGTCGACAGTACAAAAATTACCTCTGGCAGCAATATCTCCATCTCGAATCTCTATGTCAATTCCCAGTCCCTCGAGGATTCCTCTACCCATTAGGTATTTTACTGGATCATATCCAAACAGAGACAAATGTCCGGGACCGCTACCTGGTGTAATGCCAGGAAAAACAGGAGTAGTAAGACCGCATGCACTTCTACCCGCCAGATTATCGAGATTTGGAATATTAGCAGACTCTAATTCACTTTTGCCAGTTTCAGGATGCGGGGCTCCACCTAATCCATCCGCAACTAACATAATTACCTTCGAAGATGTGGATTGGCATATATCCTGAATATATGGAAAATCTATCATTAGTAATTACTCCTTATCAATTAATGCATCTATTCCTGGCAGGTGTTTACCTTCTAAGAACTCTAGCGAGGCTCCACCACCTGTAGAAACATGAGTCATCATCGGTCCGAAACCGAGTGATTCCACGGCCTCCGCTGTAGATCCTCCACCTACCACAGTTACAGCGTCTGTAAGACTAGCCATAGTAGCAGCCAATTCCCGTGTACCTCTTGAGAACGAGTTGAATTCGAACACACCAGAAGGTCCATTCCAAAGGATAGTTTTACCATTGGCGATTGCAGCCCTATAAGTATCTAATGTCTTGTGTCCTATATCCATTATTAGCCACCCGTCTGGAATTTGGTTTACATCTACAGTCATATTTTCACTGTCATCAGCAAAAGACTTAGCCACTACAACGTCTATCGGAATATTCAATGCGACTTGGTTGTGTCTCGCCCTTTCTGATATATCTCTTGCTAAGGCTACTAATTCATCTTCAACGAGAGATGAACCAACAGAGTTTCCTTCTGCTTTGAGAAACGTAGCAGCCATACCTCCCCCTATTAGTATGACATTGACCTTGTTGATGAAATTTTCTAATACTCCAATTTTGTCACTCACTTTAGCTCCTCCCAGCAATACTACTAGGGGTCTTTGGGGATCTTCAAGTAGGGTTCCCAGTATCTCCAACTCTCTATGCATCAGAAACCCAGCTACTGAGGGCAAATAATGAGTTATACCTTCTGTAGACGCGTGTGCACGATGTGCGACAGCGAATCCGTCGTTAACGAATATCTCAGCCAAGTTTGCTAGCTGCCTCGCGAAGTCGGCATCATTACGTTCTTCCTCTATATGGAACCTCAAGTTTTCCAAAAGCAGTACTTCTCCAGGTTCCAGTTTAGATACTGCTTCCTCCGTACTTTGGCCTACACAATCTGGAACGAATCCTATATCAATCCCCATTAGTTTGGAAAGTTCAGCAGCCACTGGTGATAAGCTCATACTCGGAACGATATTGCCCTCAGGTCGCCCCAGATGCGAACATAATATAACCTTCGCCCCCTGCCCCCTTAGATATTCTATCGTCGGTATCACTGCTCTTATCCTACTGTCATCCGATATTAGACCTTCTTTGATGGAGACATTAAAATCTACCCTCACAAGGACACGTTTATATTTAGTATCTATATCGGAAAGGGTTTTCTTCACGGTCAATATTCTCCGTACCTTATTCGCAATCCCCATTTGATACAATTGTTGCAAGTTCAACTAGAGCATCTTTTCCAGATTTGCTAATATTCAGATTATCCAAGGACGATAAACACTCTTTCTTGATCGAGTCGAGGATTTCTTGGGAATACTGCCTAGCACCCATACTATCCAAAACATCAACAAGTCTCTCTATATCACCATTCTCCATAGTCCTCTTAAAATATATATCTCCTAATATATGCTTCTCATTTCCTTTTGCATTCTGCAATGCGTAAACTATCGGTAATGATTTCTTCTTGTTCAATATATCTCCAGATAGTCGCGATTGATGGTCCGTACACCATAAATCTAGAATATCATTTCTTATCTGGATAGATAAACCCAATTTCAAACCATATTCTGCAAGATTCTCAAGGTTATTGTCCTCGCATCCTGCCGACATGGCTCCCAGCACTACAGATGACTGTACCAATGCCCCGCTCTTTTTGGATATCATTGCCATATAATCTTCCAGAGTTACATCCACTCTTTCTGTATAGGTGATGTCTACAAATTGACCCTCACAGATATCTAAACACGCTTTATCCAGGATGGAAATAGCTTTTACAAGTGTTTTCGCTGACCAATTCTGGGAGTCGTTTTCTAAGAGTGCTAACCTCCCTAGAGCATGCATACCATCTCCAGCATTTATAGCCTGGGCAGGACCCCAATGCCACCATAGTGATGGTCGGCCACTGCGTTCTGGCATACCATCCTGGATATCTTGATGTATTAGAGCTGAGTTTTCAACCAGCACGATGGCTACAGCCGAAGACAGAGCGTCCTGGGATTGACCACCAAAGATTTCATTTATTAGTAAAGGAAGAGCCCCAATGCAGTAGAGAGCCGGGTCGGTTTGTCCAGATAACGTAGGAGTTCCGTCCTTTTCTATCCATCCCAGATGATATTTCATCATTGAGTACAGAGGAAATTCTTCGTGTAAGATGCGATCACGTAGCTGAGACTCTATTATATGATTGTATTTAGCAATATATTCCGAAAAATTCATGTTCTCTAATCGACCTCTGTTATATCAGATTCGATCTTGTTTACCCTACGCTGGTGCCTGCCCCCTTCAAAGGTGGCAGACAGATATGTTTTCAGAATATGTATTGCATCTGGTTCCGTTGTTACCGTGGCACCAATGCAAAGAATGTTAGCATCATTGTGCTGTCTAGCTCTTTCTGCATTAAAGGAGTCTTGGCATAAAGCTGCCCTTATTCCCACGACTTTATTTGCAGCGATACTCATCCCTATACCTGTACCACATATCAAGAGCCCTTGTTCATAATTGCCTTTTGATATTGACTCAGCCACCTCTTGGGCAACATCTGGATAATCGACTGAATCTGTGCTGTAGCAACCAAAGTCATGAAAGTCATGTCCCATGGCTTTCAATTCCTCAATCAAGGCATTCTTTAGTTCTACGCCATTATGATCGCAACCTAAAGCTATTTTCATTGCCTTGTCTCCTTATAGTAAATAGAATTAAGCTTCGATTATGCCTGGACAAACACGTTCTATATCCTCTGCCAATAAGACCCCGTACCTGATGATTCTAGGTTGATTTGATGAAAGGTCAAGTATCGTAGAAGCACCACTCGATACACATTCACCTCCATCTATGATCAAATCCACAGATTCACCAAGACTCTTAAATACATGATCGGCACTCGAAGGGTTATCATCTCCAGACATATTAGCACTAGTCCCAGTTATAGGTGACCCCACAGACCGGATCAACTCCAATGCAATTGGGTGATCTGGCATTCTGATACCAACTGTATCCCCTCCACCCGTTATGATATCACTTACGGCCTTGCTTCTCTTCAGGATTATAGTGAGTGGGCCAGGCCAAAAAGAGTCAATTAGATCCCACGCTGCAGTTGGTATATCAATAGCAATGTTTTCAATCTCTTCTGCAGAGCTAACAAATATCGGAAGAGGCATACCTGTTGGCCTACCCTTAGCTTCGTATACCCGTTCAAGGGCAGATTGTATGGATGAACTGGCCCCAAGTGCATATAGAGTGTCTGTAGGAAAGGCGACCAGCCCTCCATTCTTTAATATCGATACAGCATTTGTCAGGTTCAATTGTTCCACTATTAGTATATCCTCTGTGGGTGTGCCTTACTCGCAGAATATCAACCTCTATATCGCAACAATAACGTAACCGAAGTCGACATTAATATAGTAATGTTTTCATAACAAAAGCGCTATATTTAAAAAGCTATTTCTATAATTTTAAACCAATATTTATGATTTAAAGCCTAATTGATATACTATAATTGTTGATGAGACCATTTATTCTACAGAAGGTAAACCATTCATGTCAGAATCACTAATAATTATAGATTTCGGTTCCCAATATACGCGACTTATTGCTAGAAGAGTTAGAGAGGCCAATGTATATTGTGAAATACACCCATATTCTTCTGAGTGGTCTGATGTTGCGGGGCTAAATCCCAAAGGAGTAATTTTGTCGGGTGGTCCGAATAGCGTTTACGATGATGCTGCGCCTTTGGCGCCAACTTGGGTATATGACAAGGGCATTCCAGTGCTTGGCATATGCTATGGTCTTCAGGTCTTGGCATATCAGATGGGTGGTAAAGTAATTCCGAGTAACAAGAAGGAGTATGGGGATGCTGTTATCGAAAGCTATAATGAACATCACAGTCTAATGCAAGGGCTAGAATTCCCGATGCACGTTTGGATGAGCCATGGGGACCAAGTTTCAGACGTGCCCCCAGGTTTTGAACCACTTGCATATACAGAGAATTCCCCAGTTGCTGTTATGGGAAATACAAATGGTATCTTTGGGTTACAATTTCACCCAGAGGTAGTACACACTAGGCAAGGGTCGAAAATAATCACCAATTTCCTGCGTGAAATATGTGGTTTCGTTGGCGATTGGACCCCGAATAATTTTGTTGAGGAAAGTGTTCAAAGGATCAAAGAACAAGTAGGTTCTGCTAGAGTCATATGCGCTTTGTCTGGAGGAGTGGATTCCACTGTTACCGCAGCGTTAATACATAAAGCTATTGGAGATCAGCTAACTTGTATCTTTGTTAATAATGGTCTTTTGCGTAAAGAAGAGCACAATCGCATAATCGATAACTTTGTCGAGAAAATGGATTTCAATTTAAAATACGTAGACGCCACAAACCTGTTCTTAGAAAAACTAAGTGGTGTTCTGGATCCTGAGCTAAAGCGGAAGATTATAGGCCAAGAATTCATTCGAGTTTTTGAAACCGAATCCGGCAATATGGGAGAGGTAGAATTTCTGGCTCAGGGAACCCTCTACCCAGATGTTATAGAGAGTCAAACTTCGGAAAACGAAGCATCTGCCAAGATTAAGACGCATCATAATGTTGGAGGATTGCCTGAGGACATGAAGTTCAAATTAGTAGAACCTTTGAGATATCTGTTCAAGGATGAGGTCAGAGAAGCCGGCATTGCCCTAGGCTTGCCAGAGGACATGGTTTATCGTCAACCATTCCCAGGCCCAGGGCTTGCGATAAGAATAATTGGAGAAATAACCTGGGATAAATTAGAGATATTGAGAGAGTGTGACTGGATAGTTATAGACGAGATAAAAAAGGCAGAGATGTACGACGATTTATGGCAGTCCTTCGCTGTTCTTACGGATACTAAAAGTGTCGGAGTAATGGGAGATTTTCGAACCTATGGATATATGGTAGCCATAAGGGCTGTTACAAGTGAGGATGCCATGACTGCTGACTGGGCTAGATTGCCATATGAGGTTTTAGCAAATATATCAAACCGTATAGTCAACGAAGTGCCTGAGGTTAATCGAGTTGTATACGATGTTACATCTAAGCCCCCTGGGACTATTGAATGGGAGTGACCAAATGGAAATCACACAATACATGGAAACGCACGGGCACGAGCAATTATGCGCATTCACCAACAAAGGAGTAGGGCTAAAAGCCTTCATAGCAATACATGACACCACACTAGGTCCGTCGTTAGGTGGCTTGAGGATATGGCCGTATCAAGATGAAGATGCTGCTATACTTGATGTTCTTAGGTTGTCTAAGGCTATGACATATAAATCTTCTGCGGCTGGCCTAAATTTCGGGGGTGGCAAAGCCGTGATTGTAGCTTCTCACGAACAAAAAAACAAAGCCATGATCCAGTCGTTTGGCAAGTTTGTACAAGCTGTTGCTGGAAGATATATCACCACTGAGGATGTAGGCAGTACCCCTAGTGATATGGCATTCATTGCAGAAAGCACAAGCTATGTGACTGGGCTCCCAATGGATATGGGTGGGAGTGGAGACCCATCTGAAATGACTGGCTACGGTGTTTTCCAGGGTATGCGTGCTTGCGCAGAAGAGGTCTGGGGAAGACCTTCCTTAGAAGGTAAAACTGTTGCAGTACAAGGATTTGGCAAAGTCGCCAGCTACATGGTAAATCACATATTGGAGGATGGTGGGAAAGTCATTGTTACGGATGTAAATAAATCTGCGCTGGATAGAGCCAAATCTCAAGGAATAGAGGTACTAGAGGACACTTCCAAAATATACGACCTGGATTGCGATATATTTTCCCCATGCGCATTAGGTGGTGTAATCAATAGACAGACTATACCGAAAATACATGCAGAAATCATTGCCGGATGTGCAAATAATCAACTATTAAGAGAAGATGATGCCATAGATGCCCAAAAACGGGGCATTCTCTACGCTCCTGACTACATAATAAATGCAGGAGGAGTAATAAATATATCCATGGAATTTGGACGCAAATATTCTCAAGAAGATGCTAGGATTAAGACAGGGGCTATATACGATACTATGAAATCAATAATGCAAGTCGTCAATAGGAGCGGAATATCCACGGCTGAAGCTGCAGACCAGTTAGCCGAGCAAAGAATTGAAAAAGCATCCAATGGGCGAGAAATATACTTGCCTTAGCCATCCTAGATAGTTTCTCTGATAGACTTCAATATATTGATGTTTTCAGCGTCTGGTCCATTTCCCTCCATACCAGGTACTTCCAGTAAAAAGGGAACATTTTCGAAGCATTTATTCTTCATAATCACCTCGAAACCATTTACGCCCATAAACCCCTGACCAATGTTTTCATGGCGATCTATGCCAGAAGCAAAAGGCGTCTTGCTATCATTAGCATGAACTACAGAAAGGTGGTCAAGACCTATCTCTCTGTCAAATTCCTCCATCGTCTTTTCTAGTCCATCTTTGTCTGTTATTGGATACCCAGCAGCAAATGTATGCTGAGTATCGAGGCATACTTTCACTCTATCGTTATCCAAGGCACTTATCATTTTTCCTATTTCTCTGAAATGGGACCCTATATGCTGTCCCATACCTGCACTATTTTCTATGATTAAGGATATTTCTTCTGGTGTATCATCTAAAACATTTTGCATTGCCGATACCGCCTGATCTACAACGGCATCGAACCCAGCTCCCCTGTGACTGCCGGGATGAAATACCACTCCCCTAGCGCCAATCTGCCCCGCTGCATTCATGGCATTTTTCAATGCTGTTATTGACTTGATTAAATTGGTTTCGTCTGGGGTACCAAGATTAACTAAATAGATGCAGTGAATAAATATTGGGCCCATCTTATTTGATTCTACTGCCGAGTGGAATTCCTGAATCTGGGATGTTGTAAAATCTTTAAAGGCCCACGACTGTGGGGATGATGCAAAAATTTGGATACATTCTGCTCCGATATCTACACCTCTCCCGATGGATTTCTGAATACCACCAGATGTTGAAACATGTCCGCCTATATGCATAAGTGAAACTCTCCTGCTACGATTTGTTTAGAGGATGTGAGAATCCTGTGTGACATTATCTGATATTTTTCATGCCATCTCAATCTGTACTGGGCTTAGTCTTTCTTGCCGATACTAGACTGGAATATGTTATCCTAGGCTTATTGCAATTTGATAAAAGAGGCCTTTCATGAAAGCATTGGTTCTTGAGCGACCTGGAGAAATCCCTGAATTTGTATTGGAAGAACGTGGCATTCCAGCATTGGGCCCTTCTGATGTTCTGGTCGATGTAGCTGCCTGCGGTATTTGCTATCATGATATCTTAGTTATGCAGGGCGTATTGAGAAGAGGAGTAAAAGACAGAGTTGTCCTAGGACACGAAATATCCGGGATTGTGGCTAATATCGGAGAAAATGTCACAGCATTTGAAATTGGTGACCACGTGGTTTCAATTCTCACCGAGCCTTGTGGAAATTGCAAATATTGTGTGAGTGGCATGGAGCAAAGATGTGAAAATGGTCGAGGTATAGGTCACAGGATAGATGGTGGATTTGCTGAACAGGTTCTTCTGGATCAAAATGCTCTTGTGAAAATTTCTTCTACTGCTGATCTTATAAAAGCTTCAATATATGGATGCCCAATCGGTGTAGCATATAACGCAATTGTAGATGTAGGTTCATTGAAACCCGAAGAGAAAGTTCTGATTACGGGAGCTGGCGGAGGCCTAGGAGTTCACTCTATACAAATAGCAAGAGCTATTGGTGCAAATGTATTTGCAATAACTACTTCACCTGAGAAATATGAGAACATATCTGCGTTAGGTGCAGATGAACTAATAGTCTCTGAGGACGGATTGGACTTCTCCGATATTGTTATGGCTTTATCAGAAGATAAGGGAATGGACCTTGTCGTTGAAAATGTCGCAGGACAGACTTTCCTGAAATCATTTAGATCTCTTTCTCAATTTGGAAGAATGGTCATATTAGGTGCTGTAGATGCATCCAAGATAGATCTGAGTCCCGCAGAATTGATATTTAGAGATGCTCATCTCATGGGGACTGGAGGATGCACAAAAAGGCAACTATCCGAGATAGCAAATATGGTTGAAAAGGGCGCAATTGAACCAATTATATCTAAGACATATGGGTTTGATGAGGTTCTAGAAGCATATAAGGCTATGAGGGGAAAGCAGACATTCGGGCGTATAGCTTTAACCCCATAGTTAACCTAAACACCAAGGAGCAATTTGCGGACATAAAATTGCTCGTTGATATTCCACTGTGATATCCTTCAAATAGCTCAATTTTGACTTTATGATATGCATGTAATAGGAACCGCAGGACACGTCGACCACGGCAAATCCACGCTAGTAAAAGCTTTGACAGGTACAGATCCAGATCGTCTTGCCGAAGAAAAACAGCGTGGTCTAACTATCGATTTGGGATTTGCCTGGTTGACTCTCCCAAATGGCATCGAAGTTAGCATTGTAGATGTTCCCGGGCATGAAAAATTCATACGTAACATGCTGGCCGGAGTAGGTGCTATAGATTTAGGACTACTAGTTGTAGCTGCCAACGAATCTATAATGCCACAGACCCGAGAACATATATCAATACTTGAAGTACTGGGCATACAGAATATTATAGTTGTAATTTCCAAATCTGACTTAGTAGATCAGGAATTATCAGATCTGGTTAAAGAAGAAATAGACGAGCTGTTAAGAGAGACTCATTTCAATAAAGCAGCAATAGTTATGGTTTCTGCTATAACTGGAGAAGGAATTCAAAAACTCATAGAGTCTATAGAGCGGCTATTAACTAATGTCGATCCAACAGAGATTCTAACTCGTCCAAGATTATCAGTTGATCGCAGTTTTACCATAAGTGGATTTGGAACAGTAGTTACAGGTACATTAATTGGTGGTTCAATCTCAGTAGGACAGGAAATAGAGATAATACCTTCTGGTACAAAATCGAGAATAAGGGGTATACAGAGCCACAAACAAAAATTGCAGACTGCTAGGCCTGGCAGACGTGTGGCCCTTAACTTGTCAGGCATATCTCATGACTCTGTTAGTAGAGGTTATATGTTAGCCGAACCTGGGTGGCTCTCAGCAAGTAAGGCCGTCAATGGAAAGTTGAAAGTTTTGGGATATCACAGATGGTCCATAAAACATAACTCAAGAGTTATGTTTTATTGTGGCGCTGCTGAAACTACTGCATCAGTCAGATTGCTAGGATCAGAAGTAGTAGACCCAGGCGAAGAAGCTCTCGTACAGCTTAGACTCGATAATCCTATACCAATAGTTGCTGGGGATCATTTTGTAATCAGGAACTCTGAGACTACTTTAGGTGGGGGCATAGTACTCGAAACAAATGCTAAAAGACATAAGAGATATGATCATAAAGTGATAGAAAAACTTACAGCAATTTATGATCAAAATAATGAACAAATAGTCTTAGACATAATTGAAGCGAATGGACCTATGGGAATAGATGCTATTTCGAAGATAATAGGGATAGAAATAGAGGAATTAACTTTCATATTGGGCCTTCTGGCAGACAAGGAATCTATATTGGTACTAGGCAATGCACAGACTGGGTCCAATCAATTAATATTTTCTTCCAATAAGTGGTCGGAGATAAAGAATAATATCTTAACAACATTATCAATACACCATGAAACCTATCCACTAGCCCACGGTATAAATCGAGAATCTTTGAGATCACATTTAGCATTAGAAACTGTTATTCTCAATCAAATACTAGACAGGTTGTCAAAGGAGAATCAAATAGAAAATGTGCTGGATTCTATATGTCTATATGGATGGAAGGTTACATTGAGCGAAGCCGAGGAGTCATTAATATCAAGATATCTGGAAGAATTGAAGGAAGCCCCCTACTCACCTGCTCCTACCACTCAACTCGAATCTGGGCTATTACAGATCTTAATTGAAAAAGGATTAGTAGTTAAACTTAGAGATGCAGTAATATTTGATGCTGGTATATATGAATCAATGGTCGGTAAGATAATTAACTCTGCAAATATGAATGGACATATAACGGTTGGACAGGTTAGAGATATGTTTGATACGAGTAGGAAATACGCTATAGCAATTCTAGAGCATTTAGATCAACGAAAATTGACTAGGCGGGTTGATGAATGGCGTGTACTTATATAAGAAAGGTTATTATCTATGAGCTTGGATTTAAATAAGATTATTAGCCAGATTCAAAATGCCGTAGATAAGCTATTGGATACATCTACAGTACAAACTAAGAAAATAGAGAATAGTATCAATATCATAAGAACCGCTGACCCGAGCCAATTAGAAAATAAGCGAGCCACCAGCAATACTTCATTTTTAGTACCACGAAATCAAGGGTCTTTGTCGGCTAGTCATAAGGTTAGTTATGTACCCCATCAGTATAATGTACTAGCAGTAGACGGATCACATATTGATGTAGACCGACATTTGCCTCTGGAATGCTATCTGATAAATATAGGCACTGTTATTATTAGTTATGGTGATGAGCCATCTGCCATACTCAACAGCTACCCTCAACTGTTTACCGCTGAAAATGGTCTGGTTATTAGAGACCCTGATAGCTTTAGACATCAGAGAGTAGAGGGGCCTTTACTAGGAATCCTTAGAACTATTGAGGAATTACGATCCCTAGTAAATTTAGTAGAGGGCCTTAATAATGCGGCTCCCATTTTAGCACTTGTTGATGGATCGCTCATACTCTGGGGAATAATTGGCCAAAGCTATCCTGAATATATCCGTAAATTCCTCCTAGAAAACGGATTAATAGAGATCCTGGATGATCTTAAGAAATTGGCTATGACCAGATCATTAGTATTAGCAGCATATGTAAGCTTACCTCGGAGTACAGAGGTGAGTAACTTACTTAGGATCAGTTCACCCAGGTGTCCTTATTCAATTTCTAATTGTGATTCTAACTGTGGGTCTATCCAATTCGGTGAACGCTCATGTGATGATGCAATCGGTGTCTTAGACAGGGATATATTTTCTGCGATCCTTGATAAAGGAGAGAGGTCAGATATATTTGCGAGCACCTTACCCCTTGTAGAATCATATTACCGAGATCATTCTGTATATTTCTATTACTTAAATACTGGTGAAGAAATTGCTAGGATAGAGATACCAAAATGGGTAGCTGAGAATCCAGACCTGGTAGAGCTTACGCATTCTATGTGCTTAGACCAAGCGAAATTGGGACACGGTTATCCATTAGCTATCTCGGAAGCACATGAGCAAGCGGTTGTTACTGCAAGCGATAGAGAAGAATTCAAGATTCTTGTTGAGAATGCTCTTGGAGATAAATCGCTTCCTGTTTATACTTCACTTAAGAATCAATCCAAGAAATTAAAGTGGCTTTAACTACAAAGGAAATATATGGGTAATGAAATTATACGAATTGGGGAAGTTGTTGAATCCACTACTACGTCATTTGTATCTCAGTGCTATAGGCTCTATGATTCCCCTCACCTAGGAACTATTGTTAAAACAGGCGGGCCCTATCCTGCTTTAGGTTTGGTCTATAATATAACTACTCAAGGCATAGACCCATCTAGAAAACCTGTTGCCAGGGGTATTGATAATCTTTTGGAAGATGACGTTTATAGGATTAATCCACAGCTGGAACAATTGCTCAGGACAGACTTTTTCTCTATAACAATTGGATATGTACAAGATGAAAATATTATGTGCAAATTGCCACCAAAACCGCCTCCAATATATTCCTTCGTTGAGCCTTGCGATGATAACGAGCTATTAGCTCTATCATCTGACCTTAGTTTCATTAAAGTCATAGTGAACTCTGGATTACCGGCATCAGATGAATTGATTGCTACAATAGTTAATGAACTAGCGAACCACAAAGATAGCCGAGAAGATTTCTTAATTACTGCAGGTAAGATGTTGCTTACTGTATTCCCAGGCGACTTTCGTAAAATGGAATATATAATTGGCAAGGTGCAGTCATGAATAGTAATTGGGCCGATGAAAACTACATTGGTTTGGTGGTCGGTGGCTCTATAACTCGAGGTATAGATGTAAGACTTGATAACCATACAAGAGTCGAAGATCTAGTAATTGGTAGATTTATTGTCATAGAGGGTAGTTCACACAAATTTTTTGCACAAATAAGCGATATAACACTTAGATCAGCTGACCAGTCCTTAATAGATATGCCACCAGATCTTACTGATACTATAATTGCAGGCATAATTAAGGAGACTTCGGTATATATAGTTGTAGAAGCAATACCATATCTTTCACTTGATGCAGCAATGAGTCTCTATGAGGGAATTAAACCTGCCAAAACTGTGCCTCCGCACTTCTCCAAAGCATATCTTGCCTCAGAAGAGGACTACAATACAGTATTTGGAGAGGGGGATACAGACCATTTTTGGCTAGGTTCACCCTTGGACCTTGACGCCAGCATTCACTTGAACCTGGATCGTTTTGTTGAAAGATCAAATGGTATATTCGGCAAAAGCGGAACGGGCAAAACTTTCCTAACTCGATTAATACTAGCTGGCATTGTTCAAAAGCAGAAAGCAGTTAACTTGGTTTTTGACATGCAAAGTGAATATGGGTGGGCTGGTTACACCGAATCAGGCACCGGAGAGGTTAAAGGACTCAAACAATTATTTAACGCTCATGTTGCAATATTCTCCATGGATAAAGAACACTCTATGAGACGTAACGTGAATCCTGATTACGAAGTAAATATTGGCTACAATCAAATAGAGCCCGAAGATGTAGTTATGTTGCGAGATACGCTTAATTTGTCTGAAGTTGCGGCCGACATAAGTTACACTCTTTCTTCTCATTATGGTCAGGATAAATGGTTCCTGTCTTTTATTGGTCTGGCAGGTACAGACCTAAGAGAGCTGGCTAACATAATTGGTGTAAATGCGAGTGCATTAGCAACCCTCCAAACTAGGCTG
>CEUS01125581.1_pt1 | contig 14640 bp, 13 predicted proteins | sample 427031 | NCBI WGS metagenome assembly CEUS01 (sample SAMEA2622837, study PRJEB7988) | marine metagenome | biome: marine biome (ENVO:00000447); feature: marine epipelagic mixed layer (ENVO:xxxxxxxxx); material: "saline water (ENVO:00002010), including plankton (ENVO:xxxxxxxx)" | depth 140 m | reverse complement strand
CGCGGGTGCTGCGCCGTCCGTCGACGGCGGTCGTCCCTCTGCCCCCTGCATCCCGTGGCCCACCGGGTCAGGACCATCGGACCTGGCCAGCGGCCACGACGGTGGACAGGTCGAGGGGATGCACCGGGCCCGGCGGCGCCTCGCAGACGGCCGGGATGGCGTTGACGATGCGGTTGGCGGCGACGGCGTTGCCGCCGTTGGCGGCACCGGGTTCGACGGGGTCCTCGCCATGAACGCTGACGGTGAGCCGGGGGTGCCCCGACATGACGACGCGGTGGAAGCCGCCGCCGGGGTCGGGTTGGGGCCAGTCGGGAGCGCACTCGTCGTCGATCCGCGTGACGTGCTCGAGCACGAGGAGCGGCTGTCCGGCGATGTGGCCGGTGACTTCGAACCGGAAGGCCCCCTGCGTGCCGGCCTCGAACTCCCCGATCCCGTCGATCGACAGGGTCCGCTCGAGTGGTCGCCGGTCGGTCGAGGTCGAGACGTCGTCGAGTTCGACGCCGAGCCCGTCGGCCAGCACCCGCAGCATCGGCGCCCAGACCATGTGGAGCGCGGCATCGTCGAGCATCGGGACCCGGTAGTCCATCGGGTTCCCGAAGCCGCAGAGGTCCCGTAGCGCCCTGGGCTGGTGGTAGCCGCCGTAGTTGGCCAGCTCCTGGATGCGGATCTCGTCGACCCCGGCCGCCATGCCGGTGAGGAACAGCGGCAGGACGTCCATGACCCAGCCGGGGTCGATCCCGGACACGAAGATCGAAGTGTCGCCCTCGGCGCAGGCCGCCTCGACGCGTGAACGGAGGCCCGTGGGCGCCGATGGCGGGTGAAGCAGCGGGTGGAAGGCGGTCGAGACGACGTTCGCCCCGGCGGCGAGCACCCCGAGCGCCTCCTCGAGGCACTCGACAGGTCGGAAGTCGGCGTTGACCGCGTAGACGACGACGTCGGTGTCGGGGTCATGCGCCACATCCACGTCGTCGGTGGCGGCCAGCCCGAGCGGCCCGATCCCGGCGAGATCGCCGGCGTCGACTCCGACCTTGGCCGGGTCGTGGACGACCACGCCCGCCAGTTCGAGGTCGCGGTGCGTCGCGACGGCCCGGATCGCCGGGCGCCCCACGTTGCCGCTCCCCCACACCACCACGCGTCGTGCCATGGGCACAGTCTGGCCGGTGGGCGCCACAGGAGCCCGATCCGCCTCCGGTCGGATGGTCAGTCGATGGTCCGCTCCAGCATCGACTCGATCCATTCCCCCGACGTGGTCGGCGGGTGGCGTGGCGGGTCGTCTGGCGACGTGCAGGTGGGGATGCACTCGATGCGAGCGTCGTAGGCCGGCTGGTGGAAGAAGGCGATGGCGAGGCGGCCGCCGGCGTTGCCGGCCGGCACGACGACCCGGTGGCCGGTGGACGTCCAGCGTCCGTTGGTCCACATCGCCATCAGGTCGCCGAGGTTGACGATGAAGGCCCCGTCGACGTACGGGACGTCCGCCCAGGCACCGTCGGGCGACCGCACCTGGAGCCCGGGTTCGCCGTCATGGTGGAGGATCGTGAGACTCCCCCAGTCAGTGTGCTCGCCCCGACGGAGCTGGCCCGGGGCGGGTTGGTGCTCGAGTTGCGGGTAGTGGTTGGCGGTGAGGCTGGTGACGTGGTTGCGGACCTTGTCATCGAACCAGTCCTCGTCGAGTCCGAGGGCCAGCGCCATCAGCCCGAGGAGGTGGTTCGCCAGGCCCTCCATGGCCGCGTAGTACGCCTCGAACGCCTGCCGCAGGTCGGCCGGCTGCGCTGGCCAGAGGTTGGGCGCGAAGAACGCCTCGCGTCCCTCCCGGAGACCCGCCCGACGGGCGGCGTCCGGGTCGTCGAAGCGGTTGACCGAGAGGACCTCACACAGGTCGGGCGGGGTCTCCCTGCCGCTGGCCCGGGCCAGGGTGGTCGATTCCATCGGGATGTAGCCACGGTGGATGCCGGGGGCCGGAGCGCAGCGCAACTTCTCCTCGAGGGGCAGTGCGAAGAAGCCACGGGCGGCGCGCTCGGCGTCGCCGACGATCCGATCGGGGACGCCGTGTCCGGTGACGACCAGGAATCCGAGCTCCTCGCAGGCCACACGGACGGCGTCGACGACCCGGTCACGCGCATGGCCCGATTCGAAGGCGCCGGTCAGGTCGAGCAGCGGAACGAGCGGTCTCCCTTGCACGGCGCGATCTTCGCGCCTGCCGCCGCCTCGCCTGGCGCGGGCCGCCATCAGGTTGGAACTGGCTCCTCCCGCCCTCTTGGCACCTGCCGCTGCTATACCAGTCGGCGGTCCTGGAAGAGCGGCGCCACTCGCATCCGTGGTCTTCGGGTACGTATTCCGGACCGCAACGACTGCGGCGGTGTGTTTCGGGGTGATGTTCCCTGATGAAGTCGCAGTAGACGGCCTCCAACTCGATGGCGCTCTCGGGGTTGTGTCGGTCGATTACCGCAACGTAGATGGGGCTGAGCATCTCCTGGTTGGCGCTTGGGTGGTCGAGGAACGCCTCCTTGGACAGACAGATCCCTTCTTCAACAAGAGCGACACCCGCAGGCGTCTCCGTCGAGGCAACCAACAGGGTGACTTCCAACAGTGCGACATCGCAGTGGGAGATAGTCCGGCGAATGAAATCGGAGGTTTCCTCAGTCGGCGCGGCCGTGGTCGTCGACGCAGCCATGGTGGGGGTTGCGGTGGTCGTCGACACAACCGTGGTCGTGTTGGATTCGAGGACCGACTGCTTGGGTGGGGCGGTGGTCGGCGCGACGTCTTCGGACCCCCCCCACCGCAGGCGACGGCCAGCAGTGCCAGCGGGAGGACGGGGAGCGTCAAGCGTCGGCCAATAGTTCCGAACCCTAGGTCGCCCCAGAGTCCGTAGCCAGACTCAGCCGTCCCCGCTCAGCACCATCTGGGTGATGCCCCGACCTGTTGGGATCGAGATTTGATGGCGGTCTGGCTGTGTCGGGTCACACCGCCCCACGAGGTCACCCTGGTTACGGTTGAAACTCCTGGACAGCGAGTAGTTCCATGAGTTCGCGGGCCACCATCGGCGCGGCGTTCTGGTTCTGACCGGTGACGAGGTTGCCGTCGACCACCCAGTGGTTGGCGAGTGGGTCGCGGCGCCTCGTCTGGCTCTCGAAGAGGGCCCCCTTGGCCCGCAGTTCCGTCTCCGGGTGGTGCGGTGTCGCGGTGATACCCAGCTCCCTCACCTGCTTGTCGGTCACGCCCGACACCCGGCGACCCTCGACCAACGGCCGCCCATCGGGCGCCGTTGCGTTGATCAGGCCGAGCGGCCCGTGGCAAACGCCGCCGATCAGTTTGCCCGCGCCGTTCGCCTCGGTGATCCCGGCTGCGAGTTCGTCGGAGAACCCGAAGTCGAACGCCGCCCCCCACCCACCGGCGAGGAACACGATGTCGTAGTCGGCCATGTCCAGCCCACCGACGGCGAGGGAGTCGGTGACCTTCGCCTTGAGTTCGTCGTCCGCGAGGAAGCGGTCGTCGTCGCCGGTCCGGATGACCGGCTTGACCGACTGCGGGTCGACGGGGATCACGCCGCCGGCCGGGCTGGCGATGTCGACGTCCATGCCCGCGTCGAGGAACGCGTAGTACGGCACCGTCATCTCGCTGGCGAAGACCCCGGTGGGCTTGCCCACGTCGAGGTGGCCGGCGTTCGTGGCGATGATCAATGCACGTCGACCTGGCAGGTGGGACTGGGTCGCATCGGGATCGTCGGGGTGCAGTCCGGCCTTCTTCAGGACCTTGCGGAGCAGGCGGGCGGGCGGTGGCGCGGTCTTGGCCACAGGACCTCCTGATGGCTGTCGGGTGGCGTACGGCCACGGTTCGTTGCGTGTCGGGACGGCGCGCTCACGCTCCGCGGCGAGCGCTGCGCTGAGGTGGTCGAACACTGCGGCCGCAGGGGGGTCGTTCCACCGGTTGAGGGCCTCGGTCGGATCGGTATCGAGGTCGTAGAGCTCCCACTGGTCGGGGATCGCGTCCGTCCGGTACTCGGGCCCGGCGGTACCGGTGGCCGCCAGGTGACGCTGACCCGGCTCGGTCCAGGTGGCCGGATCGTCGAAGCTGCGCACGAGCTTCCAGAGATGACCGGCGCCACCGGCGACCCCACCTGTGTCTCGGTCGCCGACGCGGGCAACGAGACCCTCGAAGTTGGCCGCCACGTGAGCGGGCACCTGGATCCGCAACGGAGCCGGCTGCTTCTCGATACGGCCGAGTCGGCGGGCGATCGCAGACGCTCCAGAGTCCCCCTCCGGCATGTTGTCGCGGGTGAGCAGGTAGACCCGGCGATCGTTGTCGGCGACCGCCGGGTCGTCGACGACGGGCATCAGGTCGGTGCCGGGAAGGTCGTGCACTTCGGAGAAGTCGGTCCGCAACGCCGCGGCCGCCGTCGCCTGCTCGATGCCCGCTGCGGCCAGCAGCGTCGGGACGATGTCGACGTGCGAGGTGGGAGCGGCGTCGACGCTCGCCCCCGACGTCGCGCGGTGACCGATCCGTGCGATCGAGAACGGCACGCGGGTCGCCTCGTCGTACAGGTTGAACCACTTCTGGTGCAGACCGCCGTGGGCGCCGAGCAGCTCGCCGTGGTCGGATGTGCGCACGATCACCGCCTGATCGGACCCGCCGTCGGTGACGGCGCGACGCACGCGGTCGATCGGACCGTCGACCTCGGCGTGCAGCCGGTGGTACAGGTCGCGGTACCGCTGTGCGTTTCGCTGATAGACCCGCGTGACGGCCGGCGCCGGGCCGTACGTGCTGGGGTAGGACTCGCGGTAGGCGATCTGCGCTGCGGGCTTGGTGGCGAGGTCCTCGTCGTGGGTCGGCGCGGCTACGACGTGTGGCGGATCGAGCGGCGACGCCTCCAGCGGATTGCGCCGCACCCACACGGGGAACAGCACGATGTCGTGTGGGTTGACGAAGCTCGCCACGAGCAGGAACGGGCGTTGGGCGTCGGCGTCGCCAGCACGGCGACGGGCGTAGCGGTCCTCGAGCCACGCCACGACGCGGTCGGCGATGAGCGGGTCGCGGCGAAGGCCCGAATCGGCGAGTCGACCGCCATGCGGTTCAGGCCCGATCCAGCCGGAGAACCCGAACTCGTCCAGCGGGTCGGCGTCGAGGTAGCGCTGCACGCCGTCGGTCAGCACGTTGCCGTCGTCGTCGTTGGTGTCGATGCGCTCCCCCCACCCGTCGTGCAGGTCGGCGTGGGTGATGTGCCACTTGCCGTCGTAGTGGGTGTCGTATCCGCCCGCCCGGAACCAGTGTCCGAGCGTCGGCACCTCGCCGGGGCGGAGCCACCGCATCCGCGAGTCGTCAGCCATCTTGCCGAGCCCGTTGGTCTGGGTAACGCCGTGCACGTCGGGGTACTGCCCGGTGAAGATCGTGGGGCGACTCGGCACGCACGCGAGCGAGCCCGTGTAGTGCCGCCGGAAGTTGACTGCGTGTTCCTCGAACCACCGGGCGCCGGCGAGCGTGTTGCGTCGCCACGCCGTGAGTTCGTCGGACTCGTACGGCGGTGCCGCCCGCTCCTCGTCAGTCATGATGACGACCACGTCGGGCCGCGGCACTGCGTTGGTGGGCACCGGGCTCATCACTGGTCTCCTGCGGGTCGGGCCGGCCAGTCCCCGGCGAGCTCGCATCGTTTGGTGAGTCCGGCGATCATCTGCTCGGATGCGGCGGCGAGGCGCCGGCCCGCCACCCGGGCGATCACCTGCTGTGGCGGTCGCGGGCCGCAGTCGATCTCGGAGGTGAGCGTCACCGTCGTCGAGTCGCCAGACCCGGTCAGACGCCAGGTGTTCGTGGCGGACCGGACGATGGGAGGCAGCCCGATGATCCGGTACGACAGCGAAGCTCCAGGCTCCCAGGCTTCGACCTCCTCGCGCAGCGTCGTCCGACCGGTCTGGATGCGGCGCACCGCGCCGACGCCATCGGCGCGCTCGGTCAGGAGACACGAATGATCGACGTTCGGTGCCCACGACGCAATCGCGCCGTAGTCGGCGAGCACATCCCATACCCGGTCGGGTGGTGCGTCGATCGCACCGGTGCGTTCCTCGGTCGTCATCGGAGAACCTCGACTGCGGCGATCGCGTCAGCCGTTCGCGACGGCGTCGACGATGATCTGGGCGAGCTGCTCCGGTGCGTCTTCCTGGAAGAAGTGATGGGCGTTCTCCACGGTGAGGTTCGGTCGGTCCTGGGCGCCCGGCACCAGCTTGCGGAACGCTGCGTCACCGCCGGCGGTGACCGGGTCGCTGTCGCTGAAGCAGCAGATCAGCGGCTTGTCCCACTGTTGGAAGACCTTCCACGCCTCGCGGTTGGCATCGGCGGCCGGGTCGTCCGGCGAGGTTGGCACGAGCGACGGGAGGATGCGCGCGCCGGCCTTGTAGGTGTCGTCGGGGAACGGTGCGTCGTACGCGGCGACCTCTGCTTCGGTCAACTCGGTGATCGTCGCACCCTGGATGAGGGAGCCGATGTCGAACACGTCGCTGGTCTGGCTGAACTTCTGCCACGCCATGAACGCATCGCTCAGCCGCTGCTCCCCCGTCGGGAGCCCGGTGTTGCCGATGACGACGCGTGCGAACCGGTCGGGGTTCTCGGCGACGAGGCGCAGCCCGATGAGCCCACCCCAGTCCTGTCCGAAGAACGTGGCGTCATGCAGGTCGAGGTGGTCGATGGTCGCCGCCCGCATCCACGCCACGTGTCGCGCGTAGGTGTAGTCCGACTTTTCGGTGGGCTTGTCCGACTTGCCGAACCCGATGAGGTCGGGCGCGATGACCCGGAGGCCGGCAGCGGCCATCGGTGGGATCATCTTGCGGTACAGGTAGCTCCAGCTCGGCTCGCCGTGCATCGCGAGGAGGACCGGGCCGTCGGCAGGACCTTCGTCGAGGTAGTGGACGCGCAGCGTGCCGCCCTCGGTGTCGTCCGGATCAGCGGGAACGTCGACGTAGTTCGGTGCGAACGGGTAGCCGTCGAGGTCGGCGAATCGTTGGTCGGGGGTGCGGAGTGACTGCATGGCGGGTTCCTGCTCAGTTCGGGACGGAGGGACTCATCCGTCGAGGACGGTAAAGCCGGGTGTGGGCTCGCAGGCGAGCACGACCGTGGCTTCGAGGCCGCTCTCGCGATCCTTGTGCGCCTCGTTGTACTCGGGGGTGGACACCATCTCCATGAACTTCTCCCGTGAGGGATACATGACGAGCACAGCGGCATCCCAGCGGTCCGCCTCGGGGTCGCCGATGAACACATGGTGGGGGCGTCCGCTCCACACGATCGTGCCGCCCTGCGCCTCGACCATCTTGATGACCTGGTCGCTGTAGCGGCCGTATGCCGCGGCGCCGGACTCCTCATCGCTTGCGCCGGTTCGGGCGAACCGCAACAGGTTGAGCATGACGACCTCGCCGTCGAGACCGGACTTCGCATACTCGACGAACTGTTCGCGGTTCGGGGTGATGGCCATGTGGGCTCCTCGGTTGGTCGGGTCGATGTCGGGGAAGGCGAAGCCTCGGCCGAGCGGAGACGGCGACGAAGGCCTACCGGTGGGCGCGGAGGGACTTGAACCCCCGACCCCCTCCTTGCAAGGGCTAACCGGCCAACCCTGTGACCAGCCCAGATACCGAAACAACCTGCTCACACGGCATTTCGGCTACCTCCCAGTACCGACCAGATCAGCGCTGTGCTGAAGAAGTTGTTCCCCCAGTGTTCCCCAGAAGCGGCCAGGAAAGCCAACCGGTCTCGTCTCAAATCCTCGATGCCGGGGGCCGGAGGTGTGCCGAGGCCCCCTGGCATCGAGACCGATTGGCGGTGTGGGGGTGCCTGTGCTTTTGGGCGCAACCGGCCTTCGAGGGCCAGCGGATCGCCGCGGTCCACGGCCGCTACGACCAGATCGTCCCCATCGGCCAGAGCGGCTACCTGGAGGATGCTGTCGGCATTTTCGATGATACGGGGACGCACTTCGACGTTCTGGACCCTCGCCACGACTTGTGGCTGCGCACCCTCGGTGGACTCGGACTGGGCTAGGAAACAACCGGATCGGTGCTGAGGGACTCCTGCTCAGAGATGCGAGCAGCGTGTACGGCACTTTCCTCAACAACTACCAATTGCACCGATGACCGAAGCGACTCACCGTCGAATCACAAACAACGGTGCTTAACCACGTTCGAACTAGCCCCGTACTTTCGCCGCACCATCGAGCTGAGTTACCAACTTGAATACAGCTCCGATCGTGACAGCGATCCCCACCCCCATGAGCCAAGTTATGGACTCGCTGATCAACCACCACGCATAGAGCGGTACCAGAACGGTGAAGAGAAGATTGATCAGGCCGATTTCGGATAGGTCCACATGTCTGTGCGAGAAGTTGAGGAGCAGATGACCGGTTCCCGGGATTGCAGCCATTGCGACCACCGGCCACCACTGAGCGTTCCTCGGTGCAGCAAATCCGTGTCCCGATATTGCGACCATCGGGATGATCACGATGAGCGCCACCAGCGTGAGACATATCTGATATGTCGCCGAATCGAGTTTGTCTCTCGCTCTCTTGCTGAGCACGAAGTAGGCGCAGAGTATGAGCATGCCGACCAGAGCCAAGACATCCCCACCGATACTCGCTCCGCTTCCTTCGCCTTCATGCGAGATCGTCAACAAGGCACCCATGACCGCGAACGAGGACCACACGTAGAAGCCCGGTCGGGGACGTTCGCCAAGCCGGACTCTCGCAACCAGAAGCAGCACGAGAGGCTGGAGCGCCATGACCACAGTGACGTGAGCCGCACTGGTTCGTCGCAGCGCCAGAAAGAAGAAGACGATCTGGAGAACGAAACACAGTCCTCCCGTGAACGAGGTTCGTAGTGCCGACCAAGTAACCCGAGAGCCAAGCAGGCTCAGAACCAAGAAGTAGGCGACTAACGCCAGAAGCAACCTCCAGAAGATGAAGCGAAACTCCTCGAGCTCCGACACCTTGATGATGATGGGGCCAAACGCCATCAGGGCAATGGCGGTCAGACCTGCCGCTCTCCCGAAACCCGTCTTACTGGTCAAGGCGTCCTAACCCCCTGGCCGTGCACGTGCCAGGTCCGACCTAGTACGTGGCACGACCTCCCGAAATGTCGTAGACGGCCGCCGTTGAGAAGCTGCAACTATCGGAGCACAGCCACGCAACCAACTCTGCGACCTCGCGGGCCTGTCCGATACGGCCCATCGGGATCTTTTCCAGCATGTACTCCAGAACCTCAGGGTCCGTGTCCTCGTTCATTGGCGTAGCGATCACCGCTGGGGCAACCGCATTGACGAGGACGCCATCCTCCGCCAACTCCTTACCGACCGACTTGGTCAATCCGATCACCGCAGCCTTCGAGGCCGAATAGGCCGCTAACTTCGGATTACCCTCCTTGCCCGCAATGCTGGCGATATTCACGATCCTGCCCCATTCCTGGTTCCGCATCGCCCCCACAACAGCTCGGATCGTGTTGAATGTGCCGGTCAGGTTGACGTCCAGGGTCCTGCGCCAGTCGCCGGGATCCACTTCCCAGACCACGGTGTTGGGCCCCACAACGCCGGCACTATTGACCAGTACGTCGAAGGGTCCGTCTTTCGCCACAAGTTCCTCAACCGCCGCGAGGTCGGTCACGTCCACCCTTCGGATATCGAACTCCATGCCGTCCCTGGCGCCAACCGCTCCGGCCTCAGCCGCCAAGTCGACACCCACGACCCTCACCTCCTCCTGCTGAAGGCGAAGCGCACACTCCAAACCGATCCCCTGCAGAGCTCCGGTGACCAGTGCAGCGCGAATTCGTCTTTCCGTCATCGATGCTCCTCCACCCGGCGCTGTCCAACCCCTTGATCAGGTAGGCAACGGAAGTCCCACTGATCTGGCCCGCTCGAACCACTCCACCGTCTGCCCGATGCTTTCTTCCAGTGGCGTATAGGAGACCCCCCCGACGCGTTCCTCCCAAGAGGCACTGCTGACTGCCTGGGGAAACGGCAACTCGTCGCTGCCATGGGTGATCTCCTCGAATCCAGTGATCGAGCGGATGAGCGAGACGACTTCTGGGATCGACGCAACCGTCCCGCCGATGCCGTGAAGTTCTGCGTTGCTCGTTACGAGGCGCGACGCCCTAACGAAGTCCCTCGCTACGTCCGGCGCAAATTGGAAGGCGAGGAATCCGCCGTACTCGATGTGGTAAGGGGTCTTCCTGACGGCGGAGAGCATTGCGGTGGTTGGTTGGGAAGTGAGGCCCTGGTCACGTCCGGGGCCATAGACCGTGTGGGGAATCAATCCGATGCTCGGCAGTCCGTAGTCGATCTGGAAGATCCTGGCGGTGGACTCGTTGGCGCACTTCCAGACGCCATAGAGCGTCGTGGGCGCCCGAAATTCACTGGGATCCAGCACCACCTCCTCGTATTCGGACGCGTTTCCGAAGACTGCGGCGCTGCTTGCATAGGTCAGGTGCTGGATCGAACTGTCAACGGCCGCCTCCATCACGTTCACGGTCCCGACCACGTTGACTGCGGCGCCCAGCGGACGGTTGGCGCGGCAGAAGGGCACCTGGAGCGCAGCAAGGTGGATGATGTGCGATGCGCCCTGGACCACCGTCTTCACCTGGTCGAGGTCGGTCAGGTCGCCCGTTACGTACCTGACCCTCGCTGCCGCCTCCGGTTCGATCACGAGCCGATGACGATGGTCGTCGTCACTCGCGTCGAAAGCCACGACATCGCATCCTTCGTCCAACAGCAGTTTCACGACCCAGGTGCCCAGACAACCCATGGCGCCCGTCACTAGATAGGTCTCGTCACTCATACGCAGCGATTCTCCATCTCGCCAATCCCGGCGATCCTGGATGTGAGGACGTCTCCGGACTCGAGGAATTCAGGGGGCTTTCGACCCATTCCGACCCCGGACGGCGTTCCCGTGAAGATCAGATCACCCGGTCGCAACTCGCACACCCCGGACAGGTAGGCGACCAGCGCCGGCACCTTGTTGATCAGTTGCGAGGTCCGGGCCTGTTGCACCGTGATTCCGTTCCGGCTACAGGAGATCTCGAGGTCCCATGGGTTCTCAAACTCGTCGAGCGTGACGACGTAGGGACCCACCGGAGCGAAGCCCCTGTGGGACTTGCCCAGATTGAACTGTGGGTTGGCACCCGCCAGTTGCAGCGTCCGCTCGCTGATGTCCTGTCCGATAGTGAGGCCGGCAATGCATCGCGGGGCCGCCTCCTGCGTCACATGCCGGACCCCTTCGCCCAGAACTACGACCAGTTCGACCTCCCAATCACACCTTCCAGGGACGAGGGGTATCTCATCGGTCGGACCCGCCAGAGAGGATGCGAACTTGGTGAAGACCATCGGATTGTCGGGGACCTCCATAGCTGACTCGTCGGCGTGGTCCCAGTAGTTGAGGCCGATGGCGAACACTTGTGACGGCGCCGGGACCGGACAGGTCAGTTCGGTCGTCAAGCAGGGGACCCCCGACGCTGGGTCCTGCCCGCTCGCCCAGTCCCGGAAGTCGGCCCATCTGGCATAAACGTTCATCGGGTCTGCGGAGAACTCGCCTCCAGACGCCGAGTCCACATCCAGAGAACGGCCTTCAGCGATCAGGCAGGAACGACCTCGGTGAGCTCCGAATCTCATTCCTCGCCGTCCTCCTTATTTGCGGTTTCCGACGAGTACCTCGCCGGTGAGGCACGCGTCGGTGAGATGCGCCCTAGATTCGATCGTATAGTTAAGGACCCGAGCGCCCAGACGGTCACCAAGTTAGCTCCTGTATCTCTCCCAGTTGAACCCTCTGCCGCTGCTGTCGGATTCAGCCAGCTCGGGAGCCGTGGTCGGCACTGACGGAACAGATTCCAGTTTGCAAGATTCCTCGGTTTCCAGACCCAGACCTTCAGGTCTTCTCCACCGTGGCTCTTGTCGAAAGAACTTCAAGAGCATCTCTGCGAGCGCCCAAGGATCCTCCTGCACCTCACGAGTCTCCGGATCCACGCATGTGGCATCGGGACGGCGTCGAACGAAAACAACCAGACGCCGAGCGCTACGACGGGCGAAAAGGTGCTTCCAGGAAACACCGCCTGACCTGGGCACTGTTTGTCGGGCTGAGGAGATCTGAACTCCCGACCTTCGGTCCCCCAGATCGATCAACCTCAAACCGCTGACCTACACAAGCGGGTCTTCAAACCAAGGGGGGCGCACGTAGGGTTGCAACATGTGCACGACAGGGGCCCTCCGGCTCAGCGACGGCAGTTATTTGATGTTCAAGAACAAGGACTTCGGCCGGGACTGCTTCGAAGACCGGTTAGTCATTTCGGCAGAGGTCTTCGGTGTGGAGGGCATCTCAACCTGGGACAGCCCCGATTCGTCGGCCGATGAGTTCTCAGGATTTTCGCTAGGAGCGAACCGCTATGGCCTTCTCTGCAGCGACTCCAACGTCCGCGGGGAACCACCCGAAGGGACCAACTACGACCTTCTCACCAAGATCGCACTCGTTGAGGGTCGTGACGTGGAATCAGCAATCGACGCAGTGGAGCGTGCCGTCCAGAAACGGCCCTACTGGTGCGCCAACCTCCTCATTGTCGACGACGAAATGGTCGCCGGACTCGACGTAAGGGGCAACGAAATAGCCGTTGAGTACCATCCCGACCGGCTGACCCGCACAAACCACCACCTTCAATTCGGAACCACCCCAGCCGACCAGGACACGACCACCAGTAAACCTCGACTCCTTTCGTCGGCAGACCGACTGGACAACGCAGAATGTCTTGAGGACATCCTCAGCCTCCAGTCGAGCCACGACCAAGGGAACACCGGCATCTGTAGCCACAGCGCCTATCCGACCGTGTACTCCTATCTCCTACATCGTCAACAGGACGAGATCCGCCTTCTCGTCTCGCAAGGACAGCCATGCCGGACCGTGAGGCGCCGCAACCTCAGGTTGCCCCTGGGCGACGACTGGTCGCCCAGGGCAGAAGCGGAGTTTCGAGACGGCTACCCCTCAGAGGCAGCCGTCTCGACAGGCACCTAGGACCGGACCTCGCCGATGAGCCGCCGGACTCCCTCGTTCAATTCGCCTGGATCGGTAGCGAGAGAAATCCGCACACGATCGGTGTTCCCAGACCCGAAAGCAGTGCCGGGAACGACCGCCACCTTCTGGTTCTGAATCAGGTCGGTAGCAAACTCCATATCCGTCCTCCCAGACCCTGAGATATCCACCCAAAGGTAGAAAGCACCTCCCGGCCTAAAGGCCGGTACACCCGCGGCCTCAAGCAGAGGAAGAACGGTGTCTCGACGGTCCCGATAAGCGCAACGCATCCCCTCGACCAGATCCTGAGATCCGGTGAGGGCGGCCAGGGCCCCATACTGGGCCGGAGCGTTTACGCAACCAATCGTCGGTTCCTGACACTTCCGGATGAACGGAGCCACCTCCGGCGACGCCACCGCGTAGCCCACACGCCAGCCGGTCATCGCGTAGGTCTTCGAGAAACTGTGGATGCTCACCACACGGCCGTCGGTGTCATGGACTGCGGCCGAAACATACGACTCGTCGAACACCATCTCCTCGTATACCTCGTCCGAAACCATGTAGGCATCAACCGACCTGACGAACTCGACTAGGTCGGCCATTCGGCCCCGGTCAATGACAGCTCCGGTGGGGTTACTCGGCGAGTTGACCATCACGACCTTGGTGCGAGGAGTTGCGACTGCTTCGAGTTGCTCTACGGTCGGAATATGGCCGGTGGCCTCCGTAGTGGCTATCACCACGGGCTTAGCTCCGATCAACTGGAGTTGCATCCGATAGTTAGGCCAACCTGGGTCGAAGACAATAACCTCGTCACCCGGGTCTACCAGGGCCACAAGAGCAGAAAACAGCGCTCCCATGGCGCCCGTCGTCACAACGACCTGATCGGCCAACACGGTACGACCAGCGCAGAGCCCTCGATGCTCGGCAATCGCTTCCCGAAGGTCCTTTATCCCCGAGTTGTCCGTGTACCTCGTTTGCCCGTCGAGCGCGGCACGGTGGGCGGCATCGATGACGTGCGGTGGGGTTGGAAAGTTAGGTTCGCCGACATCAAGCCGGATGCAGTCCGGCATGGCCATTGCGAGGTCCATGATGACTCGAATCCCCGACCGCGGCATCGCGGTAATCGCTGCGGATGGTTGCTTCATGTCTGCGTTGTACCAACTGGAGCAAGAGTCGGGGCTCTGGGACCCGGTGATCGTATCTGGCGGCAACGGTTGTCTTCCACATTGCGTCCCGACCAGCAGGACAGCCGGAACGACCTAGGCCTCCTCAGGCTTGATGCGTGAGTCTCCAGATGCAGTGAACTGTTTCTTCGACAAAGATGTCAGCCAGCGATGCAGACTCGGTCTTGCCGTTTTGTGGCATCCAGTCGTCCTCATTGCCGCGAGAGCCATCCTGGACCCCTCTCGCGCGACCGCCGCGAGCTGAGGTCCCGTCACCCATCCGAAGGCCTCAGAGGGACTCAGTAGTGATGGTCAATTCGGGGTGCGGCGGAGTGTCTTGCGCCCCTGGTGTGCCCCGAAGAGTGTTTCTCGACAGATCCGCACCCTGATGTAGTGCAAGATATAGGGGATGTACTGGGCCTTTCCCGGTGGGCGCGGAGGGACTTGAACCCCCGACCCCCTCCTTGTAAGGGA
>CEUS01117131.1_pt1 | contig 14648 bp, 13 predicted proteins | sample 427031 | NCBI WGS metagenome assembly CEUS01 (sample SAMEA2622837, study PRJEB7988) | marine metagenome | biome: marine biome (ENVO:00000447); feature: marine epipelagic mixed layer (ENVO:xxxxxxxxx); material: "saline water (ENVO:00002010), including plankton (ENVO:xxxxxxxx)" | depth 140 m | reverse complement strand
CAAATTTCCGGATCCTCACCAACGTTATCAACATCAACCTTGTCTAGTGACAGCCCCAAGGCCCTGATTTGGGATAAAACCAGGGAGTCCGTCTCATCGCTACTCTCCACCAACTCGCTGTTGTGACAGGTCACACAATACTGATCCAATAAAGCCCGCTGTGGCGAGGTTTCTGCCGGATTGGACTGGGCTCCCGATTGTGCCCCGCCAGCTACCAAGATCGGACTTGGATGCGCACCCAAGCAGGCCCCTACGGCAATTACAGCTACCGCGGTTTTTCGCAAGATCGATAGCCTTAACTGAGAAAAAATCCTGACTGGATGGCATTCGCAGACCATAGGCCGACCCAGTGTGGCCCCATTTGACCTCTTCTGTCAATCGGTCGACATTGAATATACATCTCTCGCTAAAACCAAAGCGGACTCCCTTCCTACACCTGTAAGAATCGGCACCCACCAGCCTTTGAACAGCTCACCACCCGTGATCCTCGAGACTGGGTTAGAATCATTAGTCTGATGGGGCCACCCGCCCGACCACCCTTAGACTTGTGAACGGTGGTGCAAAGAAGAAGGGTTAAATAGCAAAATGACTGCAAATCAGTCTGCCAAACGACTGCCATATTTTCTAGCCCTGATCGTGGGCCTTGCCCTCACGAGCTTCACCGTTGCAACTCCTCTCGCCGCTGCAGAGGGTGCCTTGACTCTCATCTCTGCTGTCAAATCCGGTAAAGTGGAATTCGTCCAGCAGGCTCTCGCAGAAAATATGTCGGTCGACACAACCGAACCAGACGGCGCTACAGCATTGCACTGGGCGGCATTTCGTGACTACCTCGAAATCGCGGATTTACTTATCGCCGCCGGAGCCGATGTAAATGCTTCAAATGCTCTCGGCGCCACGCCCCTCTGGCTAGCCGCCGACAACGGAAGCGCGGCCATGGTTGACCGCCTGCTTACCGCTGGGGCTTCTCCCAACGCTCCACTGCCTGGAGGCGAGACTCCTCTAATGACGGCCTCCAGAACGGGCGCCACTGCAGCGGTAAACTCTCTGCTCTCTGCCAGAGCCCGCGTAAATGAGGCTGAACACTCCAGGGGACAAACTGCTTTAATGTGGGCTGCCGCTCAGGGCCATCACAAGGTAGTCGAAGCTTTGCTACTTCACGGAGCAGACTTCTCCGCACGCTCCAAGATTCGTCCACGGCTCATGCATGCCGCCAGCACCAATGCCTCCCAATATGACCAAGGAATCATCTGGAATCGAGGAGGGTTCACCTCACTCCTCTTTACCGCTCGTCATGGGCATATTCCCTCAGCCCACCTTCTCTTGTCGGCCGGGGCTTCCATCGATAAACCCGCGCCCACCGGAGCCTCACCCCTTGTCGTCGCCACTCACAGCGGTCAAAGTCAATTCGCAGCCTATCTCTTAGAAACTGGCGCAGACCCAAATTCAATGGGTGCAGGCTACAGCCCTCTCCACGCAGCCATTCTCCGGGGTGACGGGGATTTGGTAAAAAAACTCTTAGCCCACGGCGCCAACCCCAATGCTCGCCTCAAGTCAGGTACTCCTGTTCGCCGCGCGAGTCAGGACTGGGCTATCAATCCATCCTTAGTCAGTGCTACCCCTTACTGGCTAGCAGCCTATTTCCATGACGTCGATATTATGCGAGACCTCGTGTCAGCGGGCGCCGACCCACACCTGACAACACTCGAACGCTGGCAACCCGTCTTTGACCGTGCTGGGGGCGTAGGACCTCCTCACATAGTGGGCGGGTTCATTCCACCTTTACTAGCCGCCGTGCGTGGTCCAGCCGGACGAGGACGTTTCTTTAATACTTCCTTACGAAACCCAGACAGAGAGGAACTTGCGGTGCTAGCCGCTACTCGCGTGGCCATCGGCTTTGGAGCTGACGTGACTGCAGCTGATCTGCAAGGGGATACGGCTCTCCACGGCGCGGCCCAACGCAATTTCAGTAGTGTTGTCTCGTTGCTTGTCGAACATGGCGCGAACCTTAATGTAAAAAATCAGTCTGGGCGTTCTCCTCTCGATCTAGCAAAAGCCGCAGAGGCGACCCGTGCAAGGGTCGACGACCCCTCTCGTTATCCCCAAGGCAATTCCGCTGACACTCTCAGGGCTTTCGGCGCGACGGAATCGACTAAAGACCCCGAGGAGACAACCTCCAATCGTTGAGTATTTGATTGGTCGCTAATTTTTTTATGACCCTCTTTAACATTACCTGTGTGGCCTCAACCCCAACAGGTGCTTCGCTCTGTGCCAGCTAACTCGGCTATCTACACTTCAATGATTCGCCCCATCCTCCGTCACGGTGCCGGCATTCTCCATGCCGAAGCGAGTCCGGTAATTGCATTCGATAAAGAGCTCGAAACCCTCATCGAAGATATGGTCCAGACGATGTACGCCGCCTCTGGCGTGGGCCTAGCCGCTCCCCAGATAGGCGTAGGCTTTCGTATCTTTGTGGCGGACCCCTCAAGCGGCCACTCATTGGATGAACTGATCACGGTAATCAACCCCAAGGTTCTAGAGCAGGATGGCATACAAACTGAAGAGGAGGGCTGTCTCAGCCTGCCAGGTTTCACCGACCGCGTGAATCGGCCTAGTCGGGTAGTCCTGTCCGGGTACGACAAGGACGGTTCTTCAATCAAGGTAGAAGGCACCGACCTCTTAGCCCGCGTCTTGCAGCATGAAATGGACCACTTGAACGGCAGCCTATTTGTTGATCGCCTGCATGGCTTCAGAAAACAAAAAATCGTCCGGCGTGTACGTAAACTTCAACGCACGGGTAAGTGGTGAGAATAGCGTTCTTCGGAACCCCTGCCTTTGCCGTTCCTTCTCTAGAGGCACTGATTAAGGGTGGCGAACACATCGTGGTTGTTGTCACTCAACCAGACCGCCCTAGGGGCCGCGGTCAAAAGGTCATTCACTCCTTAGTCAAGGCAACCGCCATCAAAAACAAGATTCCGGTACTTCAACCTAATCGTGCTAAGGATCAAGATTTTCATGAAAGCCTCACCCTACACTCCCCCGATTTAGGGGTTGTCGTGGCTTACGGTCAAATCTTGCCAGAGACCATACTGCGGCTCCCACCTAAAGGCATTATAAACGTCCATGCCTCACTCTTGCCCCAGTATCGTGGCCCAGCGCCAATTCAGCGAGCGGTCATGGCCGGTGAAAACAACACTGGAATAACAATGATTCGCCTTATTCGCGAAATGGACGCAGGACCCATTCTAAGCCAAGCCACCTATCCGATAAGTGACGATGAAAACAGCGAAGACCTTGAGCAAGCCCTGTCTCTGCTTGGAGCCAAACTCCTACTATCCACAGTAAGATCGATCGCTGCCGGGAGAACCCAAGAACAACCCCAAGATCACAGCCTCGCCACATTTGCACCTTTGATAACCAAGGAGGACGGCCGGATCAACTGGCGCGACGATGCACTAACCCTGCACAACCTCGTACGTGGACTCCTCCCTCGGCCACGGGCCTTTACCTGTCTCGGAGGGACACGCCTTCTAGTTCTCAGAACCAGTGTGGAACTTTCATCTTCTGCCACTGGCAAACCCGGTCAAATCCTGGCCGCCAGTGGCGATAAATTACAAGTATGCTGTGGCCAAAGGACAGTCCTTGCTATTCATGAGATTCAGCCGGAAGGCAAAAGGGTCCTACCCATCCGGGCATTCCTAGCCGGACACCCTATTAACACCGGAATGTTTTTTGAACGGACTAAATAAACATGATGACGGCCAGAAAGGCTGCTTATGCCATTGTCCAAACGGTAACCAAGGGTGCTGATCTCGCCCAGGCACTGACTGAATACCGAGACAACCTAGTCGACAGCCGAGACCGAGCTCTTGTCACAACCATGGCCACAGGCACCTTTCGGTGGCTCGCCGTTCTGGATCATGTTATTGGGCAAGTCAGTCGCCGGCACACCGACCGACTTGACACCGAGGTCATTAATGTCCTGAGACTTGGAGTCTTCCAGCTTCTCTACCTCGACAAGGTTCCAGCTTCCGCCGCAGTGAATGAATCCGTCCACCTTATTCGCCAACTTGGTAAATCGAGTGCCTCGACCTTTGTCAACGCTGTACTCCGCCGCGTCGCTGCCAAGCCCTCTGAGTTCCTACTACCACTTGAACCGTCAGATTCTGACTCATTTGAGACGAAGCTCGGCTACTTAAGCCTTACCTGCTCCCATCCCCGCTGGCTTGTCGAAAGGTGGCTCCTACGCCACGGCCTTCAAGACACTGTTTGCCAAGTCCGCTTCAACAATACCCCTCCGGCCCTCACCCTTCGGGCCAACCGGCTTCACATTGGACGTGAAGACCTAGCTGAGTTACTGGATAAACAAGGGGTTCACACCAGACCTACTGAGTATGCCAGCGACGGCCTAGTGGTAGTTTCCGGCAACCCTTATCGAATACCTGTTTCCCTACAACGTCTTTTCTTGGCCCAGGACGAAGCCAGCCAGCTTGTGGCCGAATTAGTCGCACCACATGCAGGACACAACATTCTGGATGCCTGTGCAGCGCCAGGAGGCAAGACAACGGCCCTGGCTGCCACTCTATTTTCTTCTGGCCTTCTTGTGGCTGGAGAAATTCGTCAGAGGCGCCTAAAACTACTCCGGGAACTAACATCACGATTAGGGGCCACTAAGACACGTCTTGTCCAGCTCGACCTACGGAAACCGGCTCCATTCCCAGCTGTCTTCGATCGAGTGCTAGTCGACGTACCCTGCTCTGGCCTAGGAATTTTACGGAGGGATCCAGAGATTCGGTGGAGGCGGCAACCACCAGATCTGAAGCGTTTTGCCACCATGCAACTGCTGATCACTTCACACGCTGGAGCCACAGTTCGCCCGGGAGGGCACCTTATCTACGCCACCTGCTCCAGCGAGCCAGATGAAAACGAAGAGGTAGTTAGTGCCTTTCTCGACAGTCACCCGGAATTTGAATCAGTCCCGCTCGAACAATTAGGTTCGCTTCCTACCGGGCTCCGGCGCGCCCTTGACAAACAGGGACGCATAGCCACCACTGCGGCAACACATAACCTCGAGTCCTTCTTCGCCACTACCTTGCGGCGCAGAAGGGCGTGACGATTACAACAAGCTGTAGTATTTTGAATCATGATATGGAAAAACAGTCACCCAGTGCTTCTCCAGGAAACAACTGGCTCTTCCAGACAACCAAAGTTTTCGTCGTTGTGGGTTTATTAGCTTCCGCGTTCTTCATATCAGTCGTAGTCGGCCTTCAGCTAGCCTTGAAGGTTCGGGAAGTGACGGTGCCGGATCTAGTGGGTCAACCGATTGATGCAGCTACTTCATTCCTTGCAGAACAAGAACTTCATCTCCGACTAGAACCTCTCTCGGAAATCAATCCCTCTGTTCCCCCAAATCACATCTCCTCCCAGGACCCGGCGCCTGGCCTCACCACGAGAACTCAACGCAGCGTAAAGGTATGGCTAAGTTCTGGTAACAGGGCCGGCTCGGTTCCTATGCTCGTCGGACAATCAGAAACCAGTGCTCGAAGGCGCCTTAACGAAGACTCCCTCAGCCTAGGTGCCCTGGCTAAGATACACTCCAGCCTATACCCCAGCGATGCCATTGTTGCGCAGGAATCACCTGCACCTGGCACCGCCGCAGAAGTATCAGTACTGCTCAACCTAGGAGAACGAGGCGCCACCTACGTTATGCCAGACCTTATCGGCATGAGAGGCACAATGGCCGCCGAAACCCTTCGAGGAAACGGATTCCGGGTCACAGTCGTTGGGGATCACCCTTATCCAGACCTGACGCCAGATATTGTTTTGCGTCAATCCCCTCAGGCAGGGTTTCAAATTGCTCTAGGTGAGGCTATCTCGCTTGAGGTTAGTCGGTGAACTTACAAATCTCTCCATCTATCCTATCTGCAGATTTTGCCGCTCTCGGTTCCGCCATTGCAATGGTTGAAAAAGCGGGGGCCGACCTCATCCACGTCGACGTCATGGACGGTCATTTCGTCCCTAATCTCACTATTGGACCACCCGTAATAAAAGCCCTACACGACGTCACACAACTCCCACTAGATGTTCACTTGATGATCACTCAACCCGAGCGATCCATCGACGCCTTTATCGACGCTGGCGCCGCCATAATCTCGGTCCATGTTGAGGCCACATTGCATCTTCACCGCACACTAAGCCACATCAAAGCCAAGGGAGTCAGAGCCGGAGCCGTATTGAATCCTTCAACTCCCGTTAGTCAGCTTGAGGACGTAGCTCGAGATATCGACCTAGCACTGCTGATGACCGTAAATCCTGGCTTCGGAGCTCAGTCTTTTATCCCAGGTAGTGAAGCTAAAATCAGACGCCTTCGAGAGCTTCTCGACGCTGCGGACAACCCAGCTCCCATTGAGGTCGATGGCGGCGTCAACTGCTCAAACGCTGCCACAATCGTCAATGCCGGGGCCGAAATTCTTGTGGCAGGCTCCGCGATTTTCGGCACGCCAGACCCAGGTTCATCGGTCAAGGCGTTGCGAGCTGCCGCCCACGGCACAGGTAAAAATGCGTCTCGATAGAGCTAAAGCGTCAGCTGGACCAACCAGCACTACCAATGTAAGGGTCCGATATGCTGAGACTGATCAGATGCAGGTAGCCTACCACGCCCATTATTTCACCTGGTTCGAAATCGGCCGGTGTGAACTTCTTCGTTCATTGGGCCAATCTTATCGAACGCTGGAAGCAACCGGCTACAAACTCCCTGTGATCGAAGCTCATTGCGAGTATCAATCACCGGCTCTCTACGACGATCAACTTGAAATCTGCACAAAGGCTCTTCTCATCTCACCGGCGCGGGTCCGTTTCGAATATGAGGTCAAGCGGCATACTGATATGTGTGTAGCCGCCTCAGGACTGACAGTTCACGCAGCGATAAATAGTGAAGGCAAAGTGGTTCGTCTACCTAGGGAAATCAGACAGCTCCTAACTTGATAGTAACAGTCGACTGTGCTACTTCTTGTCTTATGGGTCGGGCATTACAACCTCTGACGCCCGCCCTTCTGAAAGTGAGGCGAACCGAGGCCGATGCCTAGTCTCCTTTTCGATTAACAGCCTGCTTCATTTACGGGCACCATCTTGTACTGTTGCGAGAAAACCATTGAATAGACATAGTCCGGATGCTTACCGTATGGAAACTGTTCCCGCCGCTGTGCACACCACACGCCTGCAAGTCCGTCTCCGTTTTATCGCTTTGTTGACTGTGTTCCTACTAGCCTCCTGTGGCCCACCCAGCGTAGAAATTCCGGAAATAAGCCTTGACGCCGACGCTGACCGTTTGCTCTTCGAGCGGGGTTCTGAGGCGCTCGAGCTGCAGGATTGGCGCCGGGCACGTGAGTACTTCACCCGCATCAGGGACAATTACCCGCAGAGTCAGTTTCGAGCTGAATCCCGCCTAGGCATCGGAGAAAGCTACGAACTGGAGGCGAGCACCGAAGCCTTCATTCGAGCTCTGAACGAATTTGAGGACTTCTTAAGCCTTTACCCGACCCACCCTAGAGCACCTTATGCAAAGTACAAGGTTGGAATGGTCCATTTTCACCAAATGCGAAACGCTGAGCGTGATCAACAAGAAACTCTAAACGCTATTCAGGAATTCGAAGACTTTCTAGCAACTTACCCAGAGGCTCAAGACTTGATCCCAGAGGTCGAACTACGTCTGCGGGAAGCTCGGACTAGATTTAGCGAACACCATTTCACCGTTGGCCGCTTTTACTATCGACTCGATATCTACCGGGGCGCGATCAGCAGATTTCGACAGATCCTGGAGGACGACCCTGAGTATTCAGCCCGAGACGAAGTCTTCTACTACCTTGGAGAATCATTAGCTGCCGTAGAAGACGAGGCTCAAGCCATCCCTTATTTTGCACGTATCTTAAACGAGTTCGAATCCAGCGATTACGCCGAGCCAGCGAGAGCCCGACTAAACGAACTGGAAGCTCTACAGGACCAATGAATTTCCGCTAGATCACTGTTTCCAAAGCTTCCTTACAGCCTCTTCCCTTGGCCTAGCCAAACCCCAACAGCCCATCAGTCTCATAACCTAACAGATCTATTCCCTCGAAGGGTCTCGCTCAGGGGGGACGAATTGCTTTAGCGGAGCGACTGGAACAATCCGTGTAAACCTTTGGTAATAATCAATGGCCGAGTACAAGGCAGTCCCCAAGACTACCCAAAGGGCCACCTGGCCCAGGACAAAAAATTCCCGTAGATTTTCCCGTCCAAGGATAAGGAGAAGGATCGCGACAACTTGAGACAGCATCTTGACTTTGCCCAGCCTTGAGGCCGGAATAGTAAGCCCTCGGGAATGGGCCACGCTTCGAAGAACCGTAACAGCTAGTTCACGCCCAAGGATAACGGCAACCATCCAAGCTGAAGCCAACCCCATCTGCACTAGGGAGACGAGAGCAGCTGTAATCAGTAATTTGTCTGCCAGCGGATCCATCAACTGTCCAAGAGTGGTGACTTCTTTCCTGCGACGTGCCAAAAACCCATCCAGCCAATCAGTCCACGCTGCCAACGCGAAGATCAACGCACCCAACACCTCTTTACCTATTCCGAAGAACACTGCACCTTCAAACCTTGTCAACAAGACTACAACCAGCAAGGGAACGAGAAAGATCCGGGCAAGGGTCAGGCTATTTGGAAGATTCATCTAGCCCTCGAAGAAGGCGACAATTAACTTGATTCTATTGTCCTACCTTAACTCTTAGCAAGTCGAGCCCCCCCCACCTCTCCTATTCTTGCCGCCGATGCTACAATCCCGGCGTCATGAAAGCTGTGATTCTAGCGGGCGGCTTCGGAACCAGGTTGCGTCCACTTACCCTAGATTGTCCAAAACCTATTGTCCCTATTTTTGAGCGTCCATTCTTGTACTACCAAGTCGATCTTCTCCGTAAGATCACTGAAATCGATGAGGTAATTCTCAGCCTCAACTACCGACCTGAACGCATAGAAGACCTGATCGGCAACGGAAAAGACATCGGTATTCCCATCCGCTACATGGTGGAACCGGAACCATTAGGCACTGGAGGGGCAATTAAGTTCGCCAGCAAAGACATCGAAGACTCTCTTGTTGTTCTTAATGGCGACGTCCTGACTCTAATTGACCTTCCGGCTGTCATACGGCGACATCGTGAGAACCGCGCCTGTGCCACCATAGTCCTGACTCCGGTCAATAACCCATCGGCCTACGGGCTGGTTGAAACTGATACCAATGGCCAAGTCCTTAGGTTCCTTGAGAAACCAAGCCCCGACCAAATTACCTGCGACACGATCAACGCTGGTGTCTATATCCTGGAACCTCACACCTTCGATCGAATACCAGACGGACGACCCTCATCCATTGAACGAGACTACTTTCCCTCTCTAATCACTCGTAAAGAAACATTCATTGGTCACATCGATCGTGGTTACTGGCTCGACATTGGCAGTCCGGAAAGCTACATGCAAGCCCACCGAGATCTCATGGCACAACGCTGCGCAGCCGGTCCATTCCACCGCAAGCCTCAAGACTTTATCTGCCAGAATCCAAGCTGCCAGATCTCCGCTGAAGCTAAAATCACAGGTCCTTGTTTCTTTTCGAGAGACTGTATCATTGAGGATGGAGCCCAAATCGGTCCGGAGTCTATCCTTGGTCCTAGGTGCCGAATAGCGGCCGACACCGTAATCGAACGGTCGATTCTCTGGGGAGATACGGTAGTAGACTCGGGTGCAGTTATCTCAGACGCGATCGTCGGTAAAGCATGCCACATCTCCTCTAATACTCGCGTCGGCCCTGGGGCACTGATCGGATCCCGGTCGGTTCTATCTCCATACACCCGGGTATAAAGGATTGGGGCCCCCTCATGCATGACTTTAGTCCGGAAGTGTTCAAGGCCTATGACGTTCGCGGTATATACCCCACCGAGATAAATGAAATCCTAGCTGAAAAGATCGGCAGAGCTTTTGTCGCCCATCTAAATGCAAAAACCATCGCCGTCAGTCGGGACATGCGATTGTCATCGCCTACGCTCGCCACAGCCTTCATCAAGGGAGCCCGACACCAGGGTGCTCATGTGATTGACATCGGGCTAATGGGCACAGACCAACTCTATTTTGCTGTGGCCAAGAACAACCTAGACGGCGGGGCTCAAATCACCGCCTCCCATAATCCCGGACAATATAACGGCCTCAAACTTGTTGGCCCACAAGCACAACCTCTTAGTGGAGATGCCGGCATCAGCAACATCCGAGACATGCTGCTCCATCGACAATTGCCAGCACCAGACCCAAAAGGCAGCTACCGCAAGGAACAGATTCTTGAAGACTATCTTGATCACGTGCTTCACTTCATTGATTGTTCAAAACTTCAATCTCTGTCACTCGTGCTTGACGCCGGAAGCGGGATCGGTGGCATCGTAGGGGCGGCCCTTTTCGACAGATTGCCTTGTCGGACCACCCGTCTCTGTTTTGAAGTCGACGGTTCTTTTCCTCATCACGAGGCGAACCCTTTGATCGAAGAGAACCGAAAGGCGCTAGTAGAGCGGGTTCTCGCGCAATCTGCGGATCTCGGAATCGCTTGGGATGGAGACGCAGATCGTTGCTTTTTTGTTGATGGAAGTGGCCGTTTTATCTCCGGCGATTTCATCACAGCCCTTTTGGCTGAATCTTTCATCCGCAAAACTCCAGGAGCCTCGATCGTCTACGACGTTCGGGCTAGCCACGCCGTAAAGGACACGGTCACCAAGCTCGGAGGGCGCGCGCTCATGAACCGTGTCGGGCACTCTTTCTTCAAGAAACGTATGCGCGATGAAAACGCGGTCTTTGGAGGAGAGGTCACTGGCCACTACTATTTTAGGGACAACTTTTACGCTGACAACGGCTTTATCCCAGCGCTCCTCATCCTTGAGCTTATGTCCCTTCAGCGGAAATCCCTTGAGGAATTACTGAAACCTTTGTGGGAGCGTTATTTCATTTCTGGCGAAATCAACACAGAGTTTCCCAATCACGAACTAGCCAATGCCAAATTCGACCTTATTCGTTCCCGATATTCTGATGGACACATCTATGCCATGGACGGAATCTCAGTTGAATACCCGAGCTGGCATTTCAACGTGCGCCTGTCGAACACTGAGCCCTTATTACGATTGAATCTTGAGGCGACTAGCAAGCAGGAAATGCTTGCACGGTCAGATGAGATATTGGGCTTGATCCGTAAGTAGGTTTGCCAAAGGCCTCCTACAGCACTACCTATGCATTACAGTCACTACCCAGATTTCAATAACGTTTACAGTCAGTCTGACCAACTGACCTTGGATCACCTAAGATAAACATCCGAGTCTGGTAAGATCAAGCAGCTACCGACCAGCGGGAGTAACTCAGCGGTAGAGTCACGGCTTCCCAAGCCGTTGGTCGCGGGTTCGATCCCCGTCTCCCGCTCCATGCCCAACCTTGCACCTTTTCAGGCTAACTGTATCTTGATTCACTTTCACCGATCTTTTTAGAACCAAATTCATCGATCCATACTGAATTGAAGTATAGGATCTGTCTCGGCACCACGGACTGGATTCTAGGCCTTCAGGCATCCGTAACATGATCACGACGGTGAGGTAAATTAAAGGACAACATGTGAAAAACAGCTCAGTTCGCTCACAAGACCATTATTCCAACGTGTTAAGGTCATAACAGAAATGATGAACCGCAGCTAGACAATGGCAACCAGTGAAAGATATCCGACGATTACCGTAGAGACCACCGCACCGTCCCCAGCTATTCGACCACCATTGCAGGAGGCTGCCGTAACATCGGTCGGCCACGGCGTCGTGGTGACCGGACTACTGACAGCGAGCGAACACGTCATCATCGATGGAACGGTAGACGGTGAAGTTCTGATGCCAGATTACGGCGTTGCAGTTAGTCTTACGGGTCGAATAAAAGGAGAGGTCTGTGCCAGGACAATCACGGTGTTGGGCTTAGTCGAGGGAGCCCTAACTGCCTCCTCCCTAATAGAGCTCCGATCCACAGCAATAGTCACAGGACGCCTTGCGGCACCGAACGTGCTCATTGAAGAAGGTGCACGCTTTAATGGCGGAGTCGCTCCGGACAAGACAGACGCAGCCCTAGCAGTTGTTCGGCACCGCCTTCAACAACCTAAACCAACCTCCAACCAACCCTAGCAACCAAGAAACTCAGCCTGCAGGACATCCCCAAACCAATCGACTTTTGAAGTCTTTTTTCACCTGGAGATCAATGACTCCAGTCGAGCGGAACAGGAATGTTGCTTCGGTCTCGCTGTCCGGGAAAGCGCGGCACTCTCCATAATCGAACTGCTCGTGCAGCCTATGCCTCGGTTGATTCCGGGATGATGCGATCAACCGCCCGATCAATCGAAAAACCACCACTCCCGACTTTTAAAACCGAGCGTACTTAGCAGCCATGCTAGGGGCTCAACTGACTTGTGTATATGAGAAGCACCCGCCCGCATGGACGCTGTCCAAATCTAAGCCAGTTACACAGAACGCCCGGCCAGCAGGCAAAACCTTGATGCTAACTGGCCGGGCATTGGATTCCACTTTCGCGATGTGAACCGAAGCTAGTCGGTAACACCTACACCATATCTTTGAGTTTCTTCAGGGCAAGAACCTTTACACGAGTACTCGCAGGTTTTGCCTTCACATCCATCAATTCCCCAGGACGAAACGGATTCGGGACATTCTTTCTCGCTGGCCTCCGTGGGGTCGTCACGGTCTTAATTTTCATCAAGCCCGGAATCGTACACATACCAACGGCACCCTTTTTAACGTGCCGTCCGATGACGTCTCCCAGCGCATCCAGAACAGATGCCACTTGACGCTTCGACAGCTCGGTCGTCTCAGCTATATCGGTTAACATCTGGGTCTTCGTCATTGCCGTGGTAACTTTGCCCTTACCTTTTGCCAACTTCTTCCTCCTAGTGCTAAAAACCAACATTCACAATCCAGCCCGCATCATAACCGAAGCCACCCAAAACGGTTTACCTAAATACTGCTCCAACCGTCAAAGAGCAAAAGCTTCTCTAACCCGATCCAGGTATTGACGTTCTTTCACTTCCATGATTCAGTTTCGAACACTGTTCCTTAATAGTCATCTGACCTGAGGGATGCTCGAATAATTTCTCGGTCGTTGCGGTGCACGATGTGGCCATTCGCATAAGCAGGATGGGACCAATTCACCATCCTTTCGGCTATCCGGCCATGAGGAGTGCGCGAACCAGAGCCCGCTGTTGGTTCAATCAACCGCGTACGGCCAAGCTCAACATATCCGCTCGGGGTGAAGCGTGCCATGATCAGCAATCCTTCATCGTTATTGACAAAATATCTATCCCCATGTCTGACAAAAAAAGCGGTACTCCAACGAGCCTGTGCTGTCATCTCCGGACTCATCCATAGGCGCCTACCCGTTTGCGCGTCCAATCCTCGAAGCTCACCATAGCTATCTACCCCATAAACATAGTCGTCGATGATCAGTGGAGTCGTCACCATGGCATGCAATGTATCTGTCTCCCCTGGCAATTCGCTGCGGCTCTGACCCTGCCACAACCTCGTTGCATCAGGCCTGTCCTGATTCAACCGCATCATCAACGAACCATTGAAAAACTGAGACACCAGTAGATAGTCCCCGCTTCGTACTGGTGTCGCTACCGTGACCCCCATTGACACCTCCCACGGCTGATCCCAATACAATTCGCCGTTTTCAGGGTTCAACGAGGCGAGAGCATCTGGGTGCCATACGATCAACTGGGGAACCCCTCCTGCTTCATAAATGACGAGCTGCGAATAGCCCATCTCCGGGCCGACCTTAATTGCACGCCACAGTTCCATCCCGCTTTCTTTCTCAAAGGCTACGACAAGGGCATCTGGCTGTCCCCCCACAAGAGCTATGAGACGTTCCCCATCGACAAGCGGCGCACTCACTACACCCCATACAGGCACTGCCGTTCCATACTCAGCGACGTAATCCTTTTCCCACAGAACCCTACCTGTTTCCACATCGAAACAAAACAAACGACCAGTAGCGCCGACGACATACACACGACCTTCATCCACGGTTGGGGTGGCCCGAGGTCCAACCGCATAGCTCACCGAAAGCATTCGGTAAGATGTCTCCCATTCGTACGTCCACAACACGGCTCCAGACTCTTCACTCAGTGCAATAACCCGCTCAGTTCCATCAAGGGTCCGAGAAGCTGGGTGCTCGACCCAATCTGTAATGAAGACGCGACCATCTGCAACAGCCGGTCCTGAATAACCAGACCCGATAGGAGCACGCCAGCGGACTAACAATTCATCAGGCAGCTCTTCGACAATGCCATACTCTCGCCAGTGGGCCGCTCGATCGACCCCTCTCCACTGTGGCCAATCGGCGCCGACAAGTTCTCCAGGAGCCAACCAAAGCATCACTACAGCCATTACAGGCGCCAAAACGTTTTTCCGCATCCCTACACCTTCCACATCAGATTCAACCTTAAAAACAGAGGCTTGTCTGCACCTGCAACCTCGAAGCACTCGCTTATCTGTAACACAAGACATACAGACAACTTCACGGTGAACATTTGGCGCCCAGCCGGAACACCATTCGCCGGA
>CEUS01281273.1_pt1 | contig 14654 bp, 14 predicted proteins | sample 427031 | NCBI WGS metagenome assembly CEUS01 (sample SAMEA2622837, study PRJEB7988) | marine metagenome | biome: marine biome (ENVO:00000447); feature: marine epipelagic mixed layer (ENVO:xxxxxxxxx); material: "saline water (ENVO:00002010), including plankton (ENVO:xxxxxxxx)" | depth 140 m | reverse complement strand
CAGGCGGAGACGGATCAAACACCTTCAATATATCTACTACATCTGGGTTTGTTGCCGCTGGAGCAGGAGTTAAAATCGCCAAACACGGGAACAGGGCTATGTCCGGCTCATGTGGAAGCGCAGATGTTCTGGAATCTCTAAATGTGAAAATCGACTTGAGTCCTGATGGTGTTAAGCGATGTATCGAAGAAGCTGGTTTTGGGTTCATGTTTGCACAAAGATTCCACCCCTCTATGAAATTCGCGGCTGGCCCCCGAAAAGAGATTGGTATACGAACTATTTTCAACTTCTTGGGGCCATTAACTAATCCAGCAAGGGCCGAGAGACAGGTAATCGGAGTATCAGACAAATCTATGGCAGGGAAAATGGCTGAGGTTCTAGCCCGACTTGGAAGCATTAAAGCGCTAGTTTTACGAGGTGATGATGGACTGGATGAAATAAGCCTGAGTACCAACACTCAGGCTTGGGAATTGAAAGAAGGTAAAGTCCGCCACCAGACGATTTCTCCAGTTGATTTTGGATTAAGCAAGCAATCAATTGATCCTATCAAGACATATACAGTGGATGAAAGCGTAAACAAGCTCCAAAAAGTCCTGTCTGGACAACCAGGACCGGAAAGAGAAATTGTTCTGCTAAACACTGCTGCAGCTTTGATGGTATCTGGTACTACCGATTCTCTTAGAGATGGTTTTGAAATTGCGGCCGAATCTATAGACAGCGGACGAGCTAAATCAAAACTTGATTCCCTAGTAAATTTGAGCAACAAGTTGACATAGTGGAGAGATAAAATGGCTGAAATACTTAGACAGATAGTAGAAGCCAAAAAAATCGAAGTTGAGCGCCTGAAAGTAAATGTTCCTGTACACAAATTAGAACAATTGATTAAGAGCAATGACTCTCCACTCAACTTTGCTGGAAATCTTTGGGGGGACACCCTACGAGTGATAGCTGAAGTTAAGAGGGCATCTCCAGCAAAAGGGATGCTCAGTTCAATTTTAAATCCAGCTGAGTTAGCAAACACCTACATAGAAAACGGAGCTGCAGCAATATCGGTACTGACAAATACTGACCATTTCAAAGGTAGTATCAGAGATCTTCAGGTGGTTCAAGAGATAGCGTATCCCAAGTCAGTTCCCGTATTGCGCAAAGAGTTCATATTTGACCCATACCAAGTATACGAATCAAGGGCATATCGAGCAGATGCTATCTTGTTAATTGTTTCAATGCTTCCGCATGACCTATTCAAGGATCTTATGATTCTATCCCAAGAACTATGGATGCAGTGTCTGGTCGAAGTGCACAATGAATCAGAATTGGATTTAGCATTAGAACTAGATTCTGAAATTATTGGTATCAACAACCGTGACTTAAAGACGTTCAAAACAGACGTATCTGTGACTGAAAGACTGGCTCCAATGATTCCAAAAGGTAAAATCATAGTTAGTGAAAGCGGAGTTAGTAACCCAGAGACTATTCATCGGGTACGTTCGGCCGGGGCAAATGCAGTACTGGTTGGCGAAGCCCTTGTCACATCAAAAAACCCTGGGATGAAACTCAGAGAACTATCATGACTCAGATCAAAATTTGCGGCCTCAGAAATACTGACGATGCACTCGTAGCAATAGACTCAGGAGCAGACTTCGTTGGATTCGTGTTTGTAAAAGGCGTCCGCCGACAGATAACACCAAAACAAGCTGATGGAATAATCACCAATATCCGCAAGTTACGAACTAAATACCTTACGAAAATAGTAGGGCTTTTCGCCAACCAACCCATTACCTATGTTAATGATGTGGTCAAATCCTGTGATTTGGATTTAGTTCAGTTGTGCGGTCGAGAGGAAATGCCTTACTGGTCATCAGTGGATGTAAAGGTTATAAAGCAAATTAAGATTATGAAGGACCAAGATCCCTCATTGGAGGAATTGAAAGCACAAAAACAAGTCTCTGAAATAGCAAATAACGGACAATACGCTGTGCTTGACAGTCTCAAACAAGGCCATCTGGGAGGGACAGGAGAAAGCTTCAACTGGGAAATAGCACGTAAATTATCTACAAAATACGATTTCTTCCTCGCCGGTGGTCTATCTACAGATAATGTTGAGAAGGCTATCGCTACAGCCAACCCATGGGGTGTTGATGTTTCAAGTGGTGTCGAAACTGATGGAGCGAAAGACAAAAACAAAATAATCTCTTTCATCCAACAAGTGCGCCTTATTGATTCCAGCCTGTAGCAGAATCAAACCCGTATCCTTGACAGGCATCTCCTCGATCTCATAGTCTAGAGTTGAAATATACACAGTTATAAGGAGTGATCAATCTTGCAGTACAAAGTTAATCACGTTCACATAAAATCTCCCGAGCCAAAACAGACTGCTGACTGGTACGTTAATGCATTCAATTTTACAATTGTTAGCGATAATGTTAGGGCTTTTGGTGACAGATTCGTGGCCTGTGCAGATCCATCCGGATTCACTGTCAATATATCCGGAGAAAGAAGTGGAGAACAGCTTGGGCAAGGTGATGCCAATGCTCACTATGGACTAGAACACTTCGGAGTTGACGTAGCCGACATAGAGGCGGAAATAGAGCGATTGGTTGGGTTGGGTGCCGAACTCAAAGAAGGACCCATCGATGTCCCAGGAGGCCCACTAATAGCATTTCTGAAATGCCCTTTCGATACTAGAGTTGAATTAATTCAGGTCCGATCCTAAGGGGAAACTCATGCATCGGTCGACTGAGGCTCGCCTGTAGAAGGACCTGCTTTTTATGGTCCCATTGCCCCGTATGATTATCCTGATCCAAGCCAAGAACACTTTGCATTCTGCGCTTACTGGAATGATGGGTGCGTTTGTCTTTAACTCAAGAACGTATTCAAAAGTGAGCAACAATAAAAGCACAGGAGCTCTTGCTCTATTTATCCTGTTCATCACATCATGTGCAAGAGGTGTTGGCCAGATTGGTAGTGTCAACTTAAGTTGGATAGGCTTTATAGAGGGATTCTTTCTGAGCTTCATATGGTGGGTTGTCTTCACGTTTTCAGGCTACATAATGTCTTTTCTATTTACGTTCAAACTACCCGAGCGCTCAAGACAAACAGAGATAGCAAGGTTAACGGCGTTCGCTCAAACGCCAGGGATTCTATGGATCTTTGGAGTAATCCCCAATATTGGGATTGCGGTTACAAATACAGCTGCTGTATGGCAAATGGCTACAACTACTGTTGCAATTAAACATTCATTAAAAGATCGAACTCACTGGAGACCGATAGCCTCCACGTTAGTTGGATTTTTACTATGGCTTGCCGTAATAAACATTTTCAAATCTTAATTTCATCATGGCGAGAATGGAGTTTATATAAACAATGGACAATTGTATTTTTTGCAACATATATGCTGGCAGCATACCAGCCAAGATAGTTTTACAAAGCAATCATTGCTTTGTTATCGAAGACATCTCACCAAAAGCCCCTGTCCACATGCTCATAATACCCAATGTACATGTAAACTCCTTATTTGAGATACCGGCATTAAACCACTCTTTATCTGCAGATATTTTCGAGACTGCTTCAAAAATAGCAAATTCCGAAAATTTATCCAGCCGCGGATACAGATTAGTGCTCAATCAAGGGCCTGATGCAGGCCAAACGGTCGAACACATGCATATTCATTTACTAGGAGGACAAGTACTCGGAGAAATGGGATGAGTCAAATCTCGATACCGATCCAAATACAAAGACGATTTGCATCACTGCCTCTAAGCCTCCAACAACACATCTACCGCAGTAGAAAAATAGGAGCGGAATTAGCCGCCATTCATAACGTGGACCCGCGTGGAGTGGATATTGGGATTACTGCTCATGACTTAGCACGACACATCAAGCCAGACAAATTGCTAAATTTGTCTATACAACTTGGATTGAGTCCTAACAGAGTTGAAACTTATGAACCGATTCTCCTACACGGACCGGTGGCAGCGGCCTGGCTTAAATCAGACGGATATACTGATACCCGGATACTCGATGCAGTTCGCTATCACTCAACTGGCAAAACCGGTATGTGTATGACTGGGAAAATAGTCTTTCTTGCAGACAAGCTAGATCCGTGCAAGATAAGCAAAAACCCACTACTTGCCGATATCAAGACATTAGCAAAAAAAGATATCGACCAATCTCTACTAGGGTATTTGTCCATGCGGGCAGCGGAACTTGTAAATCAAGGCAAAATGATACATCCCGAATCAATTAATTTCAGAAAAGAACTTATTCAACATATAACAAATTAATATAATTGTGCCAGATAACCTCACACTGGCATTGTTCGACCAGTATGAACTCTACCTTTTGATGCTACGGGCTCCCCTCCTTGCCCAACAGAACCGATCATGATACCTTCATCTATTTTTTCTTCAACATTACTGTCGGAGACTCCCTCTAAAAAAAATATGCCAGAATTTTTACACGATGCAAAAACTCTGTTCCGAGCTGTTCGCATGTCCTCTGGGTGAGGTTCTTCTGGATAAATCTCATAACCTAGAGCCATACTCATGTCTCCAGGACCCCACTCTGCAAATGCTAGCCCCGGGACAGCTGAGGTAACATCGGAATACAAGAGAGCTCTGTTATTTTCTATTTTGATACCTAACAAAAGTTCTCCCGAGTCATTTAAAGGCCACGGATCGGCCTTTTGTATGTACTCTTCTGGTGAAATCCCCCAAATATCAGATGCGCTTTTTTGGCCACCGGCTCCTCGGCGTCCATCACCCAATCCTTGACTCAGACCAATTTTGGCAGTCGGATACCGGCAGGACTCTACAAAGGCGCGTACAGCTCCCTGTGTTTCAGCGTGACACAACAACATCCCATGTACCCCCCTCGCCAAAACCTGCTTGAACATCCATGCATTTGCCCGCACCACATCTTCATTTGTACCATCAGTGGGAACTGTTGCTATCACCGCGGGGGTCCTGTGTCCGCTCGTCGTAGGACCACCATCTACCAATCCAAGCATGAATTGATCTAAACCAGCCAAGTCCCATGCCCCATGTTCAAAATCGATCGCAATAAAATCTGCCCAAGTTTGTGACATAACCTTACCGTTTTCGTAATCAAGTGAACCAGAATGGGTATAGTAAACTGGCTGGCCTTCGCTCAAAAGTTCCAGAGCCTTGTTAATTCTGCGAGTCATATTGATATCTCCTGTTCAATTTCTTTTTTTCTTCAGCGGATTCTATAACTTTAATTTCTGCATGTACCGACAACCCATCCACGGTAATCTCCATAATGGTTGAATCCATCATAAACGACCTATAAGCTTGTCCCGGACTCATAAACATTACCCCTTCTTTCCTAACATTGTGAACTTCATGAAGATGCCCAAACAATACAACATCAACTGGCACATCGAAATCTCCCAACAATTCCTCCAATTCAAAAGGAGGACCTCCCCAAACTGGATGAGTGATTCCAATCTTTAAGTTACCTGTGTCTATCATCTCAGTTGCTGGCAATGCCTGACGTATCTCTATCGGGTCAGAATTGCCGTGTACCAAAATAGCATGGTTGGCAATTTCGAGAACTCCTTCAACCACGTCCATCTTGGTAAAATCTCCACAATGAACAGTCAAGTCTGATCGTGACATCGCGGTTTTAATATTGGGATGAATTTCATTCCAACTAAGACAGTGCGTGTCTGATATAACTGTAATGGTTAAACTCATGAATACCTCAAGCTAATCATCATATTCATTCACTGTACTATTTTCGTGGAATCAAATACCCTTGGATGCCCATCAATATCATTGTATCGGAGAGTTCCCGTGGAGACTGAAATTCACATTATGTCCGCAAATGAAGAAGAATTTTCCGCATACAAGCGTGATATCCCCGCAGACATCAAAGTGACTTGGGTTAATTCTAACTCAAGTCTTGAAGAACAATCATTGCAAATGAAAAATGCGGTAGCTCTAATAGCCCCTTCATACCCTATACCTACCCAATTAATTGAAGCCGCGAAACATCTAAAATTGGTGCAAGTTACAGGGGCAGGGACAGACCGTATGAACCTTTCGGAATTGAAGAACGCCGGAATCGATGTTGCCAATCACGGTGGCGGTAAAGCTGATGCAGTGGCTGAGCACACAATAGCTCTCATACTAAGTGTTTACAGAAAACTCCATCTTCTTTTCAGATCTGTGGAATCAGGTAATTGGGGCAAAGACGTACCTAGAGATGCCCCATATGAAAGTCGTGAGATAACGGGGAAAACCATCGGCATAATAGGCTTGGGACATATCGGGAAACAATTAGCCCAGAGACTGCTCGGATGGAAATGTAACGTTATCTATTCTGACCTTTCAGCCACAGCGCCCGAAATAGAAACGAAGTTGAGTATTGTAAGAGAAACACTAGACGATCTGCTCAGAAAATCTGACATCGTCGTGGTACTTGTGCCTTTAACGCCCAAAACCACAAAATTGATTGGCAAACGTGAACTGAATCTTATGAAACCATCAGCAATATTGATTAACACCTGCCGAGGACCAGTGATAGATGAAAAAGAATTGGTATTTGCATTGGAGAACAATGCGATCACGGGCGCAGGATTAGACGTCACTGACCCTGAACCACCTCTGCCAGACAACCCTATACTCACAATGGACAACGTGGTTGTAACTCCACACCGTTCATCAGCCGTACTAGAGGCGGGAGAAAAAGCTCAACGCTTTGCAATACAAAATGCTATAAGAGTAGCGAAAGGTTGTGATCCACAGTCAGTAGTCCCTGTGGATTGGTAAACCCTATTCCCAAGAGATATGCGACTTACCTTGTCCACACTCAGTAGATAATCTTGTCTCGGATTAATGTTTCAATCTGCTTGGAATCCATACCTAGTATATCTCTAAAAATATAGTCGTTATGCTGTCCAATGGTGGGAGCTGGAAAATAACCAAGTTGGTCCATGGCACTAAATTTGGCAGGCAATCCAGAAACCTCGCGTAAACCTACTTCAGGATGATCTATCTCAACTATGAAACCACGTTCACGAAAATGCGGGTCTTCTAACAAATCAAACGTGCTCATAACCGGGCCCGCAGCAACTCCGGCATTTTGGAGGATTTTCATTGCATCAACAGGTAAATGTTTCACTGTCCATTCATTAATTAGTTTATCGAGCTGAATCTCATTACTTTTTCTAGCATCCAAAGAAGAAAATCTTTCATCGGCAATCCATTCAGTACGTCCAATTGCGGTGCAAAATGCCTGCCATTCATTTTGATTTTGTACAGCTATAGCAATCCATTGGTCATGACCTTCAGCCGCATACACATTATGAGGAGACATTTCATCCACATGATTACCTGTGCGCTTTAGGTCTCTCTGGTTCATTACAGATTCCATAAATGCCTCGGGAATAAGTGTGCTTACCAATTCTGCCATGGACACTTCTATGTATTGTCCTACTCCAGTTCTCTGGTGATGAGAAATAGCACTCAGCAAATGAAAAGCCATCACCGTTCCCACAAAATAGTCGGGAAGATTTCCTCCTGCCTGAACAGGCTCTCCATCTTCATATCCCATCAAAGATGTCAGCCCCCCATAGGAAAGCGTATTCGGCCCCCATCCAGTAGCCTTGTAATCAGGTCCATTGACACCCAGAGTTGAACCACTTATGTAGATGATATCGGGCTTCACCGCACTAATGGATTTATAATCTAGCCCCAATCTCTTCATAACATCAGGAGCGAAATTTTCAGCAACAACATCACATTTCTTCACCAGTTCGTGAATTATTTCAATTGCAATTGGCTCTTTCAAATTAAGGGTCATGCCCAACTTACTATAATTGTTATTATTCCAACTTCCTGAACGGTTTACACCTTTCACTCCGTCGGTACTAGCCCTGTCTCCCACGCGCCCTGCTTCCGGGTGAGCTTGTGACTCAACTCTTAAAACTTCTGCACCCATTGTTCCTAGCCACTGAGTACAGTGAGGAATTGACAGAATCCAGCCAAAATCCAATATCCTGATTCCTTGAAGTGGTTTATTGCCACCGGGTTTGACGAAATTTGACTCAGCACATAGAGGCCTGGGCTCAGATTTAGAAAACACCTTTTCGTTATGCTGGCCCAGTAAAGGAGCGTGGCTCCTCAAACCCCAGGGGGTCTCTGACATCCGAACAGGCGGGCCTGGTTGCAAAATTTTGCCAACCACCGGGTGCTCTTGTTGGACAAAAAACTTTCTCTCCTTATAATGCTCAGAGCTCATTACTTCAGACGGGGAATTCACAGGGAAACATGGAATCCCGTGGGCCTGTAACATCGAAAACAACTGGTTCCTAGTGTAATTTTTCATCCAATCTGCAATTTTGGGACCAACATCGTCCGCTCCTAACACGAGGACATCGACATCTGAGTAACCGCCCTTTTCTACCCAATCAGGATTTCCCATGAGGCTTCTTAGGGAGTCCCACCAATGTTGCAAGCTAAATGACGTTGAAATATATCCGTCAGCACAGCTCCATATCCACGGGAAATGTGACTTCAATCTACTCTCCGGAAGTTGGGAGATTTCGTGCGAAAACATTGCGAAATTTGAGCGTATGTGGTCAGCTACACATTCTAAAGCGGATATATCAACTGTTTGACCGAGACCATATGTGTTTTTATAAAACACTGCTATCATCGATGCAAGAGCCGCAGTCCAACCAGCCATGTATTCGGTCTGGTATCCTCCGGCACGCAGAGGGAATTCAAGATCCAAGTCTGTTACAGAAAACCATGGTGTTTCATAACCGAGTCCTCCCATGTGGTAAACGACCAAATCATTAGCCTTATAGTGGCTGTACGGGCCGGTCAACCCAAATGGAGTTATGTAGACTGCAATCAAGGCAGGGTAGTCTTTTTCTATTGATTTACTATCAATTCCAAGTCTATCAATTTCCTGTAACGGCAAATCAGTGACGAAAATATCAGCTGCTCTCAAAAGGGTCTGGAATTTTTGATGATCGGATTCATTGGTTAGTTCCAGAGTCACTCCATCTTTATTACCATTCAGATATAAGAACCTACCACTAGATTCTATGTTGAATTGATCGCCTGGATATGGACCGAATTTCCTCAGTGGATCTCCACTTGGCGGCTCGATTTTAACAACGTGCGCTCCTAGGTCCCCAAATGCTTTCGAGCACATAGCCCCAGCTACACCCTGACTGTATTCGATGATAGACAAGTTATGTAAAGCCTGGATGGACAATTCTTACCCCAATTTTGAAATCAATCACACATGATTCTCCGATTGTATTAGATGCTTGGCTTTCATTACAACGTGTCAATATAAATCATATTGTGAAAAAACATTAGTTGTGGACCCTCATCAGGGTTGACATCATGGGACCCATAGCGTATAAATGACAACGCGTCTACCTAACAAAGTGGGCGCATGTTTGATTTGGTGTTCAAAAATATGACGATCCGTTAACGCGGATTATTAAAATCAGGAGGTGGACTGTGAGACAGTCTAGCTTAATTGGATTGAGGTTAGTATCCCTTGTTGCAGTGTTATCGCTCGCGTTCGCTGTCGCTTGTGGAGGCACGACCACTCAGACTCAAGAAGCACCGGCACAGCCTGCAGCGGCAGCTCCCGCTAAAGCTGCTTCTAGTGTTGGATCTTCTTCCCCGTCGAAACCGCAAAGGCCAGAAGAGGCTGCACCAGCAGCACCAGCAAGAGCGGCGACAAAGACTGTTACACAATCAGTGGCGAAGCCTACAGGCTCCGGACAACAGTCGATCATTCAGGCTCCTAAGCAAGTCGATCCCGGCGCCCCCAAGACGGGTGGCACGGTTTACTGGGCAGGATTCGCTAACCCACCTAGCACCGACTGGGCATGCCACACGACCTTTAGAGGTGGTGTTGGTGGACATGTTTACGAAGGTACATTCGCATTTGACGACACTAGAGCTGCAGCAATTCCGCTGGCGCTCAGCGAATGGTCTCTAGACTCATCTGGAACCGAGTACAGCTTCACCATAAGAGATGGCTACAGATTCCACGACAACTCTGCTGTGACAGCGGCTGATGCTGTTTCCTCTACCCTCAGGTGGGGAGCCAGCACGCATGCAATAGCAAAGACAGTTTGGGATATTGCAAAACCAGAGCACACGATTGTTGACAGCAAAACATGGACAATGTCAACCTCCCAGAGCTTTGGTCTGTGGCCTGTATATCAGGCTTACAACGGTCTCCAGTTGCAGCCTAAGAGTATTTCCGACCTACCTGCTGACGAGTGCTTTGACACTACCACGCAGACAATCGGTAGTGGCCCGTACAAGTTTATTGAATGGGTTCCTGGCGATCGCGTAGTGATGGAAAGATTCGATGGTTACACCCCTAGGGATGAGCCAGCAAATGGTGGCGGCGGAGCCAAAATCAGCTATTTCGACTCAATAGAAATGGTAGTTATCCCTGATGCGTCCACGCAAGTCGCTGGACTAAGGACAGGTCAAGTTCATATAGTAAGTACCGTATCTGGTGACTTCAAGTCGGCACTTCAGGAAGACCCTGATGTATCAGTTGCAGTTATAGGACCAGGCAGGCCTCCATATTTTGTTTTTAACAAAACCACCAAGCCTTTTAACAACAAAAAGGCACGTCAGGCACTACTTGCCGCAGCGGACATGAACGACTGGATGACAGCATCCTACGGAGAAGGTGGAGACTGGGCGTTAGACGGCGCCATCTTTATGTCAGACGGTCCTTGGGCAACTCAGGCAGGTCTGACTGGATGGAACAAATATTACAAGCCTAATGGCGTACAGATTGACAAGGCCAAGGCACTAATGGCTGAGGCACTCGCTGAAGAAGGCATGACGTTTGACGATGAGATGCTCCTTCTAGCTGCCAACAACATCTTCTACATGACTGGTGGAGGAGCTTACACGAAACAGGCCATGGAATCGTTAGGCTTGAAAGTTAATGCTCCTAACGTAGACTGGGCGACTGTTATCCAGTGGAAAATTAAGGGCTGCGACAAAGAATTGGTACCGGGCGCAACAGCACCTGGAGGCGGATTCAGCGGTTATCACACACGCACAGGCCCGTTCGACCCACTTACGAATGAAGGATTCAGCAAGACCTGGACCTGCGGATGGCAAAACCCTGAAATCGACGTCCTTATTCAAGACTGGCTAACTGCTCCTACTTTGGAAGAGCAAAAAGCTCTGATCGACGAGATGCAGGTATTGGTCTATGAGGAAGTCCCCTACATCCAGTTAGGTGCTGCTCTAGGTTTGATGGCTTACAGAAACGAGATGGCCTACCAACCTTCTGCAGGAGCATTCGTACTGAGTTCTGCTTGGTTTAAATAACCGGCAAAACACTAAGCTGTGACAGGATAAAATACTTTTGATCCCTCACAGAAAACTGGGAATATTTCAAGGCCGGGGCAGTAAAATGCCTCGGCCTTGTGTTGATAAACAACTTCGATTTAATTTGTATAAAAGAGGAAACCATTGAAGGAATACGTCGCTCAAAGAGTACTCGCAATGATCCCGGTACTCCTAATAGTGGCTGTATTTACATTTTCCCTAATCCAGGTAGTTCCAGGTGATCCAGCTATCATACTTGCTGGTGATCAAGCTTCACCAGCCGACATAGCCAGAGTTCAAAAACGATTGGGGCTGGATAAGCCGGTTCATGTACAATTCTGGGTCTGGATGTCCAACGCTTTACAGGGAGACTTGGGAGTATCTCCTGGATCAAAATTCCCTGTTCTAAAACAAATACGTCTACGGTTGGAACCAACTGTATCTATAGGCGTAGCTGCTCTAATGATATCTGTGTTAGTAGCGATTCCGCTGGGAGTGCTGGCTGCATGGAAAGTTAACACATGGATTGACCGAAGTTCCATGATCTTTGCCGTACTTGCATTTTCTATACCCGTTTTCTGGCTAGAATACAACATGGTTTACTTGTTCGCCGTAAAATTGCGTTGGCTACCTGCTCTTGGATATGAATCGATTTCCGATGGAATTGTGCCATGGCTAAGGTCGATCGCAATGCCTTCTATATGTGTCGGTGTCATTGCGGCCGCCCTGCCAGCAAGAATTACCCGTTCCACCATGCTTGAAATCCTCAAAGACGACTATGTCAGAACAGCCCGTGCCAAGGGTCTTAGGGAGAGAATTGTTTTGTTAAGACATGCTCTTCGAAATGCCATGGTTCCAATCATGACGATGTTTGGGCTAAGCTTGGCAGGAATGATCGGGGGTCTGGTCATCAGTGAGCAAGTTTTTGCTATCCCAGGTATGGGAAGACTGATTGTGGACGCCGTATCTAATCGCGATTACCCCCTTATTCAAGGGTCACTGTTGTTAATTGCAGTATCTTACGTGATAGTCAATTTAATAATTGACTTGAGTTATCTTTATTTCGATCCTAGGATCAGGTACTAATGACCACATTAAATTTAGCTGGACCAAGATCGAGGGCCGATCGGTATAAAGAAAGAGCCTCTAATATAGCAAAAGCACTGAGAAAAAATCCTAATATGGCTCTTGGATTAGGAATAGTTATCATTATGGTTTTAAGTGCATTATTCGCTAGCTTTATATCAACACATGACCCTAAATTTTTGGTTCCTACTGATCGATTAGAATCTCCAAATTCCGAACATTTCTTCGGTACAGACCAATGGGGAAGAGACGTGTATTCCCGTACCATATTTGGCAGCCAACAGTCTCTCTTAGTAGGCATCAGCGTCGCAATCGGTACTATAGTATTTGGTACCTTATTTGGACTGATTTCCGGATATCAAAGGTTACTGGATTTTATAATCATGAGAATTGCGGATGGAATGATGGCTATACCTTCATTCCTGCTTGCAATAGCATTGATGACCATACTCGGACCAAGTTTGAAAAACGTTGTCGTTGCTTTAGTTATATCTTCTATCCCAGGAACAACGCGCTTCGTTCGGTCCATAGTATTGAGCTTGCGAGAAAGAGAATTTGTCCTCGCAGCTCGCGCAATCGGTGGCGGACCCTTAAGAGTGGTTTCAGTTCACATATTCCCAAATACAGTTCCTCCAGTTCTTGTGATGGCTAGTTTTATAACAGCAGGTGCTATACTTTCCGAAGCGGGACTGAGTTTTCTTGGAGCCGGACTCCCTCCAGATGTCCCCAGTTGGGGTAACATGATGGGACAGGGCAGACAATTCAATTCAATAGCGATGTGGATACTATTCTTCCCAGGCCTTTTCCTATCTTTAACTGTATTGGGAGCCAATTTACTGGGCGACGGTCTTAGAGATACTCTTGATCCAAGGCTACGTAGACTTCAGTAAAATTGACAGCTAGTCCACTCGTGGATATCCTTGATTTCACAATCGCGTTTTGAGGGCACCGAAAATGTATAAAGTCGCTTTGGCACTGGCCACTGTTTTAATCTTTGCCTGTGGAGGCGAATCCACTGATACTGGAAACGGGTCCAAAGGAGGACAATTGACTGTCCCCACTCCGACTCCTACCCTTCCTGCACCAACTCCAGTTGCATTGTTGGCCACAACTGTGAGCGATTTAGTGCAACCCAGGGAATTTCACACTTCCATACTTTTACCTGACGGTAACGTGATTGTGATCGGAGGTATATCTAGAGGGGTCCAATTGGTTTCTACTGAAATTTATGATATTAACTCCGGTAAATGGAACTCTACAGGAGACATGATACAAGGTAGATCCGAACATGCTGCAGTTCTATTAAAAAATGGGACTATACTGGCTACTGGTGGAGGACGCTCAAGCACCCCAATTGCTTCTGCTGAATTGTACAATCCCGATACCGGTGTTTGGACCAATACAGAGCCTATGAACCAGCCAAGAATATTTTTCAGGCTTGTAGCTCTTGATGATGGACGAGCATTGGCTATAGGTGGTCGGACCACAGGAAGGAAAGATTTAGCTAAAGCAGAATTGTACAATCCCGAAACTGGTGAATGGACTCCAGCTTCCGAAATGAGCATGCCAAGAAGCAGACACACAGCTACAGTACTTCCAGACGGCAGGGTATTAGTAACCGGTGGTGGAAACAAATCTGACTTCACTCCGACAGCTGAAATTTACGATCCTACATCAGATACCTGGGCAGTCACTCAAGACATGAGTTCTATCCGTGCAGAACACGAAGCGACAGTTCTAGGTAATGGTACAGTATTAGTAGCAGGCGGTTTTGGAGGTAGCAACTTATTAGCCACATCAGAAACGTGGGATCCAGTCACAGGTATATGGTCTCCTGCCGGTCAATTGTCCCAAGATTTACATCGTCACAGGATAGTAACAATTTCCAACGGTAACGCTCTGGTAATGGGAGGCTTTACTCAAAGTAGCCCAAGTCATGTGGTGGATGAAGTAGAAGAGTATGATCAGACTGCAAAAACTTGGGCACTAGTTGGCAGTATTATCAGTGAACGACGTAACCATTCACTTACCGTACTTGAAGACGGAAGTGTCCTTGTTATTAGCGGAGAAAGCAATGTTGGAAGAATGCAACCTACTTCTGAACTTTATCATCCTGAATAGGCCATCCTTTAAAACATGGCTCTGAAACCTACCAGCTATCTATACACCATGGCATACGATCTGTATTAAACATTGCATCTGCCC
>CEUS01268560.1_pt1 | contig 14660 bp, 12 predicted proteins | sample 427031 | NCBI WGS metagenome assembly CEUS01 (sample SAMEA2622837, study PRJEB7988) | marine metagenome | biome: marine biome (ENVO:00000447); feature: marine epipelagic mixed layer (ENVO:xxxxxxxxx); material: "saline water (ENVO:00002010), including plankton (ENVO:xxxxxxxx)" | depth 140 m | reverse complement strand
CGTCGCTGACTTGGTCGAGCTGATTGGCATGGTGTAAGCATGATCCCCAAATACTTGCTTTGCTGCCATTGTCTCGAACTTGTCGTTTAGCGGTGTTGAGGTGCCGTGTGCGTTTAGATAGTCGATATCATCGGGGGTGGCATTTGCGTCCTCTAGTGCCGCTTGCATGGCTCGTGTTGCGCCAGAGGCGTTCTCAGCGGGTTGGGTCACGTGGTAGGCGTCGCTGGTTGCTCCGTATCCAGCTAACTCGGCCAGAATGGTGGCTCCTCGAGCGAGTGCATGTCCTTCTTCTTCCAGTACTAGCACTCCAGCACCTTCGGCCATTACGAAACCGTCTCGATTGAGATCGAAGGGCCTTGAAGCCTTTCTCGGATCCCTCGATTCTGTTAGTGCCTTTGCGGCAGCAAAGCCAGCAACTACCAGAGGCGTGATTGCGGCCTCAGAGCCTCCTGTGATGGCAACATCCACCTCTCCCTGCCGAATCATCGCTGCGCCCACCCCTATTGCATCCGCCCCGCTAGCACATGCGCTGGTCACCGAGAAATTTACGCCTTTGGCACCTAATCGAATGCTTAGCTGGCCCGAGGCCATGTCCGGTAGCATCTGGGTCATTAGAAATGGACTGATTCGTCGCGGCCCACGCTCTTGCAGAACTTCGTTCTCGCGTGCCATCGACAGTACTCCGCCGACAGCTGTTCCGATGATTGTTGCTACGCGATGTTGGTTGTCTACACGTGTCTCGTACTTTGCCATTCGGAGTGCCTCATCGGCTGCTACAAAGGCAAACTGTATAAAGCGGTCCGTGCGTCTTGCGACCTTGCGATCCATGAAAGCCGTGGGGTCAAAGTCCTTCACTTCAGCGGCAACGACGTCGCCGAAGCGCTCGTCTTTGAACTGCGTAATCAAACCGAGGCCGGAGTTGCCCGCTAGTAAGGCGTCCCACGTAGTCTGTGCATCAAGACCTAGTGGTGTAACCATGCCCAGACCAGTAATAACGACGCGCCTGTTCATGCCTGATCTGCCAAACCTGCTGGGAGTCGAGTATACATCAGGCCTCTACTATCTCGCGGATGACTTTGGGTAGCCGAGCCGTGAGCTCTCCCGCTAGCAGTCCACTCTCTCCATAGTCTAGGCGCAGTGCCTCGCCTACCGCCGCGTGTAAGTAGACGCTTAGGGTGCCCGCATCAAAGGCGTCTAAGCCTTGCCCTAGATATCCCGCGATCATTCCTGCGAGTACGTCGCCGCTCCCCGCTGTAGCCAGCAAGGGATTTGCGAATGGGGAGATCCGGACCTGCCCCTCGGCGTTTGCTACAACGGAGTGTGCCCCTTTGAGAACAACTGTGCAGCCGTAGCGCCTGGATGCTTCGCGCGCAGCTCCTACGCGGTTCGCTTGCACATCCTCCACAGTCGATTTCAGTAGTCGGGCCATCTCTCCGGGGTGAGGGGTTAGGACGGCCCCGGCTGGCGTTCGCTCCGCTCCGTCCTCGAGTTCTGCTAAGCCATTGAGTGCGTCTGCATCGATAACGATTCGTCCTGCAATATCCTGTGCTGCGTCGGGAAGCAGGGCCCAAATCAGGGAACGTGTCTCACCTGTGTGTCCTAGCCCCGGTCCCACAACACCTGCGTCGAAAGAAGCCCACTCGGGGCGTAGCTCGAGCGCAGCTTTGCCCTGCAGGCCGCCGTCCTTGGCAGCCTCCTGCGGGAGCCATGTTGTTTCTGCTGTTATTGGGGCAATAGAGGCAATGATCGGTTCTGGGCACGCTATCGTCACAAGTCCTGCTCCCGTCCGATAGGCTGCTTTAGCTACCAGTGCAGGAGCGCCTCGGTACCTCATACAACCCCCCACGACCAGCACCTTTCCGAAGGTACCCTTGTTCCCGTCCTCCGGCCGCTCTGGAAGCGTCTCGTGTGCCCAGCGGGAGGTGATTAGTTCCAGTAAGGCTTCCTCCATTGCTACTTGGGGAATGCCGATGTCGACCACCTGTACCCTGCCTACTACGCCGCTCCCCATAGCCTGATACATCCCCACTTTTGGCAATCCGAAAGTCACTGTTAGATCGGCTGCCACCGTAAGGGAGTCAACCCCGCCCCCATCGGCATCTAGACCTGTTGGGAGGTCAATTGCGAGCACTTTAGGAGGATGCGCACTTGAGCGGGCGTTTTCTAATGCGACTAGCGCTTCCCCTATGGGTTCGTCTTCTGTTAACGGTCTCTTTTTCCCGACTCCTAGAAGGCCATCGAGTACTAGGTCAGCGGTTGTTAGCAGTGGTAGGGCTTCACCGAAATTGTCCTTTTGCGCCACATTGATTTGTCGTGATTTCAGTTCCGCCAGATTGGAATCGTCCCGCCGGCCTCGTGGTGCTACTACTGTTACCTCTGCCCCCCAATCGTGCAGGTGGCGAGCGGCTACGAGGCCATCGCCCCCGTTATTTCCTGGGCCGGCTAGCACAACGATCTCCCGCCCTTCAAGTGTTCCCAGGAGCATCCATGCTTCCTGTGCCGCCGCCAATCCTGCTTCCTCCATCATTTGCTCTTCACTCACGCCTGCTTCAACAGCAGCGAGCTCCATTGCACGCATCTCTTCAACAGTGACTAGCTTCATATGGCCAACCCCCAATCTGGTCCAGGTACGAGTTGATAGTTACGGTAACGGGGCTTTCCCCAGGGTTCATCGCAGGCCTTCCTCGCGTACTAGCCTTTGTGCAGCCTCTCCTATGCGGGGCGTATCTTCCATTTCTGTTAGCGCCCGTTCTCCTACCACAGAGGCTATGGCGAATTCCTTTGAGTGGGTGAGGCTAATGTCTAGTCCCTTTAGCTCGATCTTATCCGCCCTTTTTGCGCCTCGGTGGTAGAGGAACACCAATGGTTTCCCCCGTCGGTTTGGTAGAATCTCGATGTCGCGCCACCCGACCCCTCGCACTCCAGTACCTAGTGCCTTCATCACTGCTTCTTTTGCGGCAAAGCGGGCCGCGAGTTCTGGAACACGTCCACGACAATGGCTGACTTCGTCATCGGTAAACACCCGCTTTAGGAAGCGTTCGCCGTGTCGGTCGAGTACTGCCTTTACGCGTGCGATTTCGATAATGTCGATGCCATGCGCATATTTGCGAGTCATATCATGATCCTAGCCCCTCGCTCTTTCCCTCGCCTGACCCGTACCCTTTGACTATGACTGCCACAATCATCGACGGACGGGTCATCGCCGCAGAGCTCCGTGTCAATCTTGCTGGTGAAGTCTCTGAACTGGCTTCCACTGGCGTGACTCCCGGCCTTGCGGTTGTTCTTGTAGGTGATGACCCGGGCTCTGTTAGCTACGTTACAGCCAAGGCTGCGGCCTGCGCCGAAATCGGGATTTTTTCAAAGACTATCCGTCTTCCTGCGACCATCTCTCAACAAGAATTACTGGAACGCATTGCAGCACTCAATGCCGATAATCGATTCCATGCAATTCTCCAGCAGCTCCCTCTCTCTGAACATCTTGACGAGCGAGCTGTTCTGGATGCCATCGAACCCGCAAAGGATGTCGACGGACTGCATCCCTCTAATCTTGGTCGCCTTCTACTTGGTGAAACTAGTGGGCCTATTCCTTGCACCCCCAAAGGGGTTATGCACTTGATAGCTCGCTCTGGTATTGACCCTGCTGGGGCCCATGCAGTCGTTGTGGGACGTTCTTCGCTGGTGGGGAGGCCGCTGGCTGTTCTTCTGGCAAATAAGGCTTCTGGGGCGAATGCTACCGTGACGCTCTGTCATACCGGTACCACCGATCTTGCCGCCCATACCCGAACTGCCGACATCCTTGTAGTTGCTGCGGGATGTCCAAACACAGTAACTGGAGACATGGTGAAGCCCGGTGCAACAGTGATCGACGTAGGTACTAACCGGATCGATGATGCTTCCCGAAAGAGAGGGTGGCGTCTAATTGGCGATGTGGATTTCGATAGCGTTGCCGACGTTGCTGGGAATATTACAAAGGTTCCTGGTGGAGTTGGTCCGATGACGATTGCTATGTTGCTCGAAAACACTGTCCGTGCTGCCCGTTTAGCGAACCTTCGCTAGCCTCTCATCGCATTCCTTGGGACACTGATGTCATGCACCAGTTGCTAAGCCAGGCTCGCGATCTGCTCCTGCGCATCTCTGACACGTTGGTGCGGCTTTGACCTCTCCGTAGCAGAAGAGCGACTAACAGAGCTGGAGACGCAATCCTCAGAGGCGTCCTTTTGGGATGACTCGGACATGGCTCGAGTCGTAATGCAGGAGATCTCTGTCTTGAGAGAACGCGTCGAGACATGGCGTGGTCTGGAAGGACGGGCGCGGGACCAAGTGGAGTTACTCGAGCTTGCAATCGCTGAAGATGATGATTCCTTTGCAGAACAGGCCTCCGGGGAGCTGCTTGGCCTTGAGGGTGAGCTAGAACGGCTTGAATTTGAGCTACAGCTCTCAGGGGAATACGACCAGCGTGATGCTATCCTCGCGATTCACGCGGGAGCTGGGGGAACTGAGTCACAGGATTGGGCGGAGATGCTCTTGCGAATGTACCTGCGTTGGTCTGAAGCGCACGGCTATTCCACTGAGGTTCTAGATACTACGGAAGGCGAGGAGGCTGGAATTAAGAGTACGACTGTCGAGGTGAGGGGGCCTTTAGCCTTTGGCTACCTTGCCAGCGAGAGAGGCGTCCATCGCCTCGTCCGGCTTTCCCCTTTTGACGCTGCTCATGCTCGGCACACCAGCTTTGCCAAGGTTGAGGTTATGCCAGAAGTTACCTCCAACAACGAGATCGAAATTAGTCCAGATGAAATACGTGTCGATGTTTTTCGCGCGAGTGGTCACGGTGGGCAAAATGTCCAGAAGAACTCCACCGCGATTCGTATCACGCACATACCAACGGGAATCGTGGTCACCTGCCAGAACGAAAGATCCCAGCATCGCAATCGCACCAGTGCCATGAAAGTTCTTGAGGCCCGCCTTCTCGAGCGGGAATTGCTCGCCCAGGAGGAGGAGAGAGCTCGTCTCAAAGGTAAACACATAGATATGGGCTGGGGAAATCAGATTCGAAGCTACGTGCTCCACCCCTATAAATTGGTCAAGGATCATCGGACTGAGTTCGAAACCAGCAATACGGCTGCAGTGCTGGATGGTGACCTTGACGACCTGATGGCGTCTTACCTTCGTGCCCGAGTTGGGGAAGAGGCATGAGGCGGGCAGTCCTCCTGCCTCTGGTTGGCTTCCTTGTTGGCCTTTTGGTTGGGTTCCCGGCGAGCTCGTTAGCTCAGTCTCCAAGTTTTTCGACTACTATCGAAAATGAATTCCCACAATTCCTGTATTTCAGACTCGTAGCATCGGTTCCCGACGAGGTAACAGATGTCACGCTTCGTTACCGTGTCACTGGAGCTGGAACCCTTGCTCGGGCGAAGCCCGAATCGTTTCAGGTCATTGCTAATGGGGATATTCAGTTGGTGGTTCGGGTCCCTACTGGGACGCTCGGGTTCATCCCTGTCGGTAGTGAACTTGTCTACTACTGGGAATTAACGCTTGCTGATGGCACTGCCGTTGTGAGCGATGAGGCCAGCTACGTTTATCTGCCCCCTGGAAAAGAGTGGCAGAGCGTTAGTAATGACTTCATGCGGGTCTACTATCACGGAAACCAGGAGAGTACTGCTCTTCGGTTTCTCGAAGATGGGAAGCGTACCTACCAGCGTATGGGAAAGCTCCTCCAAACGGAGCTCGAGGTCGTTCCTGTGATAGCTGTCCTGTTTGCTAACGAATCAGATCTTGAAGAAGCACAGCCTAGGCGGAGTGAGGTGTACGACGCTGCTACTGTTCTTTGCGGCAGTCAGGTCGCGATAAACATCATCTTCTTGATCGACCGCAGCTGCGGCACGCGAGACCGTAGTGACACGCTTCGCCACGAGTTCACTCACATCCTTACTAAGGCTGCCGGAGAGAGTGGCCTCGGCCAGGTACCTTCCTGGCTTGATGAAGGTACTGCTGTCTATTCTCAGACGGAGCCCGGAGATGGCTTTTTAGATCCTTTCGAGATTGCCGCCATCAGAGATCAACTCATCCCCTTTCGAACGATGATAGGGGGCAATACGAATCCTAATAAGGTGGGTCTCTACTACGGACAGTCCTACCAGATGGTTCGCTTTCTTATAGATACTGGCGGAGAGGCTGAGTTTGCCCGTCTTTTCGCCACCATCAAGGAAGGCAACCGCTTCGATAAGGCGATTGAGATTGTCTATGGCTGGACTTTGGATGAGTTCGAGAATGAGTTTCGTGTCCATCACGGTCTTTCCCGGAAACCTTCACCTGCTGCTACGCCCGGCCGGGAGCAATCGGAAGCAACTCGAGAGTCCACTCCCCAGTCGGATGGATCCCAGTCCACGGTGCCTCCAAACCCCAATCCTGGGCAGGCTATTTCCACTAGCAGTGGAGGTGGGCGTGAAATCAGCAAAGTTGCTCTTGGCTTTATAGCTGGCGCCGCAATCCTTGGACTTTTCGCTACCGGTGTCTTTCTGCTCTCCGTCATGCTAGGTAACCGGAGGCAAAAGCCCGAAGCTACAGAAGGCGAGGGCCTGCCTGCTGCTGTGTCATCGGTAAGCCTGTCCCGTAAGTCTAGCCTCGGCGCTAATTCGCCAACCAAAGAGCCTCCCGGCTTGGAATCTCCATCAGAATCCAAAGCAGAGTTTGATGAATGGGGGCCTTCTTCTGATTAGGCGTCCGTAATCTCTTGGTCCTTTTTCCGTAGCTCTTTTCCAATGATGCCCCAGCGCTGAAGCGCTGTAGCGTTTGTCATCACCGCCAAAATAATGATCACGACCGTTAGACCATTGGCAAGCAAGCCGATGCCTAGCAGCAATACCCGCTCCTGACGTCGGAACATCCCATCCTTTGTCCGCACTCCCAGTGCCTCCCCACGGGCTCGTACATAGCTCACCGCTATGCTGCCGAACAGAGAGGTGAACGCGAAGCCCGCCTGGAGGTCTTCTCCTCTCTCTGCGAAATACCAGATGCAGGCTGCTATCACGAGTGCTTCACCTACGCGATCCATTACGGAATCGAGGAAAGCCCCGTATGGGGTGGCCTGTCCGGTCGCCCTAGCTACTGCTCCGTCTACGAAATCCAACGCGCTGAAACCCAGAAATACTGCTCCGGCTAGCAGTAGCTGCTCTTCAAGGATCAACCATGCTGCCAAGCCGCTTCCCATGGCTCCTACCAATGTGATCATGTTTGGTGTGATGCCGAGGCGGCCGATGGACTTTCCGATAGCAACGCTCACCCTAGCTGGGATGCGTTCGGGCAGGATTCTAAAACGTTGGTTACTCACGCCCTCGTTGGCTCCCGCTGTGTTCCTTGCGAGGCTGCTACCTGCCCCCGCTCCTGGAGCAAGCGTTCGTAGTACGCCAATACTCTCCTCGCCACACTCTCCCAACTGTAGCGGGCGGCCTGCGCCTGCCCTTGTTCAGCTAGGGCCTCGTACAGGTTTGGGTTGTCTCGTAAGCGCAGGATAGCCTCTGCGAGCGCCACGTCATCTTTGGGAGGAACGAGCAGTCCATTGATTTCATTTGTAATCACACCTGCGAATCCTTCTATGTTGCTGGCTACCACGGGCAGTTTGGCTGCCATCGCTTCCATCAGTGCGATGCCCTGGCTCTCGTTTCCTGTTGCGGGGGAGCAGAAGACATCGGCACTGCGGTGGTATCGGGGGAGTTCGGCGTAGGGCACGTTTGAACGGAAAACGACGTTCTCTTCAGGACCTATGATCCTCTTGTATCGTTCGAAGCTGCCTCCCCCTACTACGATTAGTCGGCTACGAGGGTCTGCTTTGTGGATCCGACGGAAGGCCCCCAAGGCATATTTGAGTCCCTTGCGCTTTTCGGGACGTCCTACAAAAAGTAGGTTGAAGTACCCATCGTCGAACTCTGGCAGGGGTTTGTGATCCCCCGAAAAGTGTTCGAAGTCGATGCCGTTGGGAATCAGATTGAAGTATCCAGGAAAGTAACGCCCAACCAATTTTGATGCTGATGGGGAGACAGCAATCTTCCCATCGAGCTGCCGAAACCACCGCTGAATAAGGGGGCGCGTGTAGCCATAGAAGCGGTTGCCCCCCTCTTTTGCTGCATGAAAAGTTCCTACATTCGTGGCCTGTGAGTGGCGTAGTACCTGGTATGTCAGTAATGGCATCAAGGGTTCGTGAAGGTGGACAATTTCGAAGGCGCCTTCTGTCAGCAGATTTTCAATAGCTCGCCCTCTCCACGAGAAGCTAATGCGTGCTAGGGATCCGCTCACTGGTATAGATCGGGGGCGCCCCATGACTACGCAGTCCGCTTTTGCTTCTTCTGGATTTGAGGCGGGCGCTAGAATCGTGACCTCGTGACCCCACTGGCGAAATCGTTGACCTAATTGTCCAATGTGGCTGTTAACACCACTTGGAACGGACCAGTCGTATGGCGAAACAAGTGCGATCCTCAACGTCCGCTAACCCAAGTCCCTCGACGCACCATCTTACGGGGCGTTGCTGAGAACCCCCATGCCAAACCCAGTACAGCTTGCCGTAGCCCAATTTCTCGTAGTGAGGGCGACTGGGCATTACCGGCACTCACTGCTCCTGAGGCGAGTGCTTTACGTAGCTCCTCGGCTGTGCCTCCATCAAATTCTGTCCAGCCGGTGCCAAGTTGTGGGAGGTGATGGCAGTCGCTTCCTCCGCACATTGGCAGTTGCCAGAGGGTCTTGTTGCGTTCCTTTGTCCTGTGCGCCGTAACCTGGCCAGCTGGACTTGGGTTTGCCTCGATTGCATCGAACATCACGCCCTTCTCTCCCTTGGCAACCACCCGATCGATGGTCCGTTGGCTCAGAGAGCGTGTGAGCCAGCTCATAGGATGTGCTGCGATAGCAATTCCCCCCTGTGCGTGGACCGCCTCGATTGTCGCTTCGACTGACCGGAAGATTGGGGGTGTGCGTTCTATAAAGAGCGCCAGCAGGTGTCCGTGACGCGTTGTCACCTCTGCTCCTGGCACTACCTCTACCTGCAGCCCTCGTTTGGCTGCCAGTTCCTGTGCTTCTAACCCCCCACGCACGTCCTCGTGGTCCGTGATAGCTATCACATCGAGCTCTCCCGCCTGCTCTACGCTGTTAAGAATGGTTTCAACCGATGCCATCCCATCTGAGATGCGGGTATGGATGTGCAGGTCTGCCTTACCCACAGGAATGCGTCTCCCAGAATGCTTCTAAAACAGTCCACTGGCCTGCGTCACGTTCCAAGTGGGTTCCGAAAAAGTTTGCCCAGTGTTGTGCTGCTGACTTGAGGGCTTCGTCTCGATCGCCCTCCCCAGGTACTGTGAAGGGCTCTTCAATCCACACCGTCTGATCATCTGCGAAATTCCGTGAGAGGAACAGCGGAACCACTGTTGCACCCGAACGGCGGGCAAGCTCCCAAGGTCCCCGTGGAAGAAGAACCTTTTGTCCCAGGAGATTTGTGCAGATGCCTCCGCGTCCCAAATTACGGTCGGCCATTACTGCGACCATTCCTCCTGCCCTTAATTTGCGAAAAGCCTCACGGGTTCCTCGATAATCCGCATACACGACTTTGCCGCCGGCGAACTCTCTTAGCCGTGTCATCTCACGACTAAGTGCTGGTGGTGATAATGGCTCCACAAGCTCTACCAAACTCCTTCCCCGTTGCGTTACGGCGAGCATGGCGAGTTCTGGGTTTCCAGTGTGGGCACTCGCTACGAGTACTGGTCCAGGTTTTAAGAGCGCAGGAAGATGCTCCCGACCCATCAGGCGAATGTGCTCTTGTTCAAAGGTGGGGCCGTTCCGGAAGGGGAGCGTGGCGAGATCCACGTAGTAGCTGGCTATGTTCTGAAATGTCTTTTGCGAGGCAGCTATAGCCAGGGCGTGGTCTCCACCGCAGGCTGGCAGCAGGTTGTTCGTCACTCGCCTCCGTGCACCTCGTCTAAGCCGCCACGCAAGCCATCCGGCTGTCCGGGCGAGTGCGTAAGCTGGCCGAGGGAAGCGTCCTGCCACTGGCAACGCTAGTTTTAGCGCTGCCAGCGTCAGTGCCCCTAGGATGTTGCGGTAGAAGTTTGTGGTTCCCAAAACTCGCGGAACATATACCACTGTTCCGGGTCCTGCCGTATGAATTCCTCATGGGCTTTCATAATTGCTTGTGTGAGTGCAGGAATATCATGAGCACTATCCCCGCTTGGTTCGAAGTCTAGGTCGAAGTTTGAGAGAACATCGATCCTCCCAGCTCCTCTCCTCGGGAAGGCCACTGCTCCAACTGCCGCTCCTGTCCGTAGCGCGAGCCGCGCTGGTCCTGCGGGTACCTCCACTTTTTCCCCAAAGAAGTCGACGCGCACTCCTCCCTCGCTGAGAGGGCGATCGATCAGTGCGGCCACCATTTCGTTCCGCCGAAGTGATCTCACTATGGATGGTCCCACTCGGTCCATCTTCACCAGTCTTACGCCAAGGGCCTCCCTTCCTGATACCACGAGGTCATCCAGCCCAGAGTGGCCGAAGGTCTCTCCTACGACCGTTAAGGAGTAACCGCGGGCTGCTGCGATCGTTGCTCCCAAGTCCCAGTTTCCGAAATGCATGGGTACAACCAGGGCCCCTTTACCGCGAGCTAGTCCCTGATCGAGCCCTTCGAATCCATTTGTCTCCATTCCTACTGCTAGTCGCTCTTCCAGTGAGAGTTGAGCGCTGGAGGCGAACTCGACCATGTATCGGCAATAGTTCGCTAGGGACTTACGAGCTATGCGAAGGCGTTCTCTGGAAGTGTAATAAGGTAGTACCCGTTCGTAGTTCCGCATCATCGTATGTCGCCCCTGCGGCCAGCAGTAGAACAGGGCGATTCCTACCGCACCTGCTGCTGCGCAGAGCATTGGAAGCGGTATCAGGCGACTCAGCGCCAGCAGTGCTCGCCAGCCGGCATATGAGAACGTGCTTGCTCCCCCTGCCTCGAAGATTACGCCTCTGTGATGAAGGACTCGACCATGTCCCGTGCCTCGTCGTCATGGTATTGCACCGGCGGCGACTTCATGAAGTAAGCACTTGGGGCTAATAGTGGTCCCTTCAGGCCTCGGTCTAGCCCGAGCTTGGCACAGCGGACTGCATCTATGACAACCCCTGCACTGTTGGGGCTGTCCCATACCTCAAGCTTTAGCTCGACGTTTAGGGGAACGTTTCCGAATGTTGTTCCCTCCATCCGGATGTGACACCACTTGCGATCGTCTAGCCAAGGCACGTAGTCACTGGGCCCTACGTGCACGTCGTTAGCGGACAGGTCATAGTCGATCTGGCTTGTTACCGCTGAGGTCTTTGAAATCTTTTTCGACTCCAGGCGCGATCGTTCGAGCATGTTTAGGAAGTCTGTGTTTCCGCCAAAGTTGAGCTGGTAGGTCCGGTCAAGGTGTACGCCACGGTCGGCGAATAGTCTTGCCAAGGTGCGGTGCACAATCGTGGCCCCCACCTGGCTTTTGATGTCATCCCCGACTATAGGTAGGCCGGCCTCCTCAAAACGACGCGGCCAATATCCATTCTCGTCTCTCGCGATAAACACTGGAATGCAATTGATGAATGCGCATCCAGCCGCCAGTGTCTGTTCTACGTACCACTTTGTCGCCTCCTCTGAGCCGACTGGTAAATAGTTGATAACCACGTCAATGTCGTTCTCGCGAAGCAACTTAACTATGTCTGCTGTTCCTCCAGGTGCCTTCTCAATCACATCACCCAGGTATTGCCCTAGCCCGTCATGGGTCATGCCCCGTTCGACTTTTACTCCGGCATGAGGAACATCTGAGAATTTATAGGTGTTGTTCTGACCTGAGAACACCGCCTCAGAGAGGTCCTTTCCTACTTTTTCGCTGTCGATGTCGATTGCCACCGCCACGTTGATGTCGTTGATGTGGTAGCCCCCCACAACGGGGTGCATGATGCCGGGAACTTCGTCCCCTTCCTCGATGTGCCGATAGAACTCTAGTCCCTGCACGAGCGAAGAGGCGCAGTTGCCTACGCCAATGATGGCCACGTTGATACTCAAGGTCGCAATCTCCAGAGAAAAATGGTTCAGTGAGCGCGTGGAGACTCGCTCAACGGCCGCGCTGTTGCAGCACTAGGGCTACAACGCAGTAGGTCAGCTTAACACGGGCTGGGCGCATGCGCTCCATGGCAATTTGCTACCCTCCGCCTACAATAAACAGGAGCCCCCGTAGCTCAGCGGACAGAGCGGGCGTTTTCTAAACGTCTGGTCGCAGGTTCGACTCCTGCCGGGGGTAAGACCTGCCTTGCAAGGACGCTGCAAGAGGCTCACGATTCGTCAGAGGCAACTTAATGCAAGTTTCCCCCAGTGTTCGTGCTGTCCAGGTACCCGATGAGAGCCCCATGCGGCCGCAGTCGACCAATATCTATCTCGTTGGTCGTAACCAGGTGCTCACCATCGATTCTGGCGAGGCCCTTGATCGCTACCGCTGGATGCTTCGCGGTTACCTGGCTGCTACTGAGAAGGCTGAGATCGCGATAGCTGCTGTCACCCATCACCATGCTGACCACTCTGGCAACCTTAAATGGACCCGGGAGATTTTCGATGCTGAGATTGCCATTCCCGCGAACGGGAGGGCCCTTCTTAAAGGGCGTCTCCCTGCAAAAGGGGTTCGGAAACTTAACGACGGTCAATTAATCGAATTAGACGGCAACGTCCCACTGCGTGTGGTCGCCTCCCCAGGTCACTCGGTTGACTCTATCTGCTACTACCTGGAGGACGAGGGGGTTCTCTTTACTGGTGATACTTTGCTTGGTTCAACGACCACCACCATCGGCGATCTTGCTGCTTACCGTGCCAGTCTCCAGCGCCTAGTAGATCTCCCCAACTTAAAGGTCATCTGTCCCGGTCATGGTCCTCTTGTGCATGATCCTCGAAAGCGCCTTCAATCCTATATCGACCATCGCAACACTCGTGAAGCACAGATCCTTGATGCTCTAAAAGAGGGGTCTCCAAGAACTAGTTGGGAGATCATGCTTTCGATCTATCCCGAAATCGATTCCCGTCTTCGGCGTGCAGCGGATGGCAATGTTCGCACCCATCTTGCGCAGCTTGAGGCTGAGGGTCGTGTCCTCGTTTCTCCTGGAAGGCCTCGGCGTACTAATGCTCGTAGTCGCATTCGCGAAGAAGCCCGTCAGCGTGAGCGTGAGCGGGTCATTAAACGCGCTCGGCGCTTGGAGGTCGCCGCTCGCCGGGCTGAAGTCCGAGCCCAAGAGAACCCTCCCACTGAGCAATGGATCGAGGCACCGCGTTACGAACTCAGCTAACCACTTCCCCTTTTTCAGCAGCCGTACTCCCAACGTTGTAGGTAACGAGGTAAGATCAGTAGGCCGCCAGTGGGCGGCTTTGTAATCAGCAATGCCAGAGACTCATATCGTTCACCGCCGGCTGGACATTGGCGTCCAAAAGGTCCCGAAGCAGGACCCTGAAGCTCGTGTCCGCAACTGGGACGAGACTTACCTCGGCTTCGATCTCAACTCTGCCAAGATTGAGGCTCAGCGCTGCATCCAATGTCCATCTGCTCCTTGTCAGGAAGCTTGCCCTGTCAGTAACGACATTCCAGGGGCGTTCGCCCTTGTAGAGGAAGGTGACATCCTTGGCGCTGCTGACAAGTTTCGCGAGACCAGCAATCTTCCGGAGATGTGCGGACGTCTCTGTCCCCAGGAGAGCCTCTGTGAGGGTGCTTGTGTCGTGGGCTTCGCCATTCGTCCTGATGGGCGCTCCGAACCTGCTGTGACTATCGGAAAGCTCGAAGCTTTTGTGACTGACTACCAGCGTGGGGAATTGGGGGGCTATCCCAGGACGCAATACCCACCCCCACTAAGCGGCCGCAAGGTTGCTGTAATCGGAGCAGGGCCTGCTGGCCTTGCTGTTGCAGAAGTGCTGGCGGAGATGGGCCATGCCTCTACAGTTTTTGAGTACTGGCCCGAGCCGGGTGGGGTACTCGTCTATGGAATTCCCAACTTTAAGATGCGCAAGCAGATTGTTGACGAGTACATCACCCACCTGGAAGCCCTTGGTGTCGAGTTTGAGTGCAACACCTACGTCGGTAGAGATATCACCGTGGACGAGATGCTTGATGGCGAGTTCGACGCTGTTTTTCTTGGCACAGGTGCCGGTGTTGGCAACGAGCTTGGTATAGAAGGGGAGAACCTTGAGGGTGTCCATCGTGCTACCGATTACCTCGTCCGTGGCAACCTTCGGTCCGACCAGCTTCCCAGCGATCTCCAGGAACCTCTCTCGCCCCCCAGCAAGGTGGCGGTCATCGGTGGAGGTGACACCTCCATGGATTGTGTTCGGACTGCTGTTCGTATGGGTGCGGAGACAGTCACGTGTGTCTATCGTCGCACTGAGGCAGAGATGCTCGGCCGTGGTGAGGAGCGCATTAACGCTCGCGAGGAAGGCGTTCACTTCGAAATGCTGACTGCCCCTCTCAGAATCCTGGGAGACGAGAATGGCAAGGCTATTGGTGTTGAGTGCATCCGAATGCGGTTGGGTGAGCCTGACGATTCGGGTAGACGCAGACCCGTGCCAATTGAGGGCAGTGAGTTTGTAATAGAAGCCGACACTATCCCAATTGCGATCGGATATGGCGCTGATCCTGTGGTTCCTGACACTACCA
>CEUS01169908.1_pt1 | contig 14666 bp, 15 predicted proteins | sample 427031 | NCBI WGS metagenome assembly CEUS01 (sample SAMEA2622837, study PRJEB7988) | marine metagenome | biome: marine biome (ENVO:00000447); feature: marine epipelagic mixed layer (ENVO:xxxxxxxxx); material: "saline water (ENVO:00002010), including plankton (ENVO:xxxxxxxx)" | depth 140 m | reverse complement strand
CTTTCTCTTGGACTTGGGGGAGGCAATGGGTTGAATGTCGAACGGGTGGCTGTGAACGTGAAGGAGATTGTTTCGGGTGATGTGACGTTGGATTTTCCAGTTGTCGACGACGGTCCTGCAGCATATCTGGCAACGCTGCCTACCAGGAAGATGGTTGAGGATATTACAGGCCAGGGTGTCCCGGCAAGTCTCTCGTACTCGGCTGGGACCTTTCTGTGCAACCATTTGATGTATAATGTCTTACATTATATCGAATCTGGAAATCTGAGTGCAATCGCAGGATTTATTCACATCCCGCCAATGCCGGAGCAGGTCGCGAGCACAGGCAGGGGCAGTATGACTGCAGATACGGTCCGAAAGGGTATTGTAGCAGCCCTGGAGAGGATTGTAGCACAATTGAGGAATACTTCCTTGTTCTGATTGTTTATATTTATCGATGTATGCTGTTGATGCCCTGATGAAAGTCCTAGACGCCGTTAGAATGATTGTAGTGTATGGTTGGCACGTTGCCGGGAATTTATGACCGCCTTATTCGAAGGGGGACAGAGTATGAGATGGATGATATGGCTTCTGGCTGCCGCCTTATCGGTCGTGGCTTCACCGGCGCTGGCTGATATTCCAGAGATTCCTGAAGACGAGAATTCCGATACGGTCGGACTGCCCGTGAATCCGATTCGTGCGGGCAACCTTGAGGTGATGCCGATCATGTCGGTGAGACTTTCTGCAGGCGGAATGGTTTATAGAGCAGGATTTTCGGTGGGATACTTCATTACGAATGCGCACCAGTTTGGCGGTTCGTTTGTCATGGGAAACAGGGTCTGGGATCGGACGAATCGCCGCGAAGTCCAGCCATTGGGTCAAACCGCTCCGATAACAAGTGGAAACCTGCTGTTCGTGGATGAAGGCTTTGGTTCCTCGCTCACTGGATTCTATCGGCTCAATCTGCCAATCAAGATCCAGAAGAGAACCTATCCCTTCCTCGAGGTGTTTGCAGGGAGAGACTTTGGGTGGGGCGATGTGAGAGAGATGGGTGCAGGCGCGGGCGTGAGGAAGTTCGTCGGAAGGCGTACGGCAGTCACCTCCCAATACGCCTTCACCGCGATGTTCGCTGACGGGCAGCACGTGACGAGGCACGTTGTGACAGCCGGGATGTCCTTGTATTTCAACTGAGATTAGGACACAGGCTTAAAAACTTTGCCCGGTTTTGAGAGTTACTCGAACCGGGCATTTTACTTTTCGGTCAGGACTGATTCGACTGGTTGGAACCCGGTTGTTCACTATAAATCTTTTGTCTATATTGGGGGTTCTCAGTAGATGCAGGGGCGGGCATATTGCTAGGTATGCTAATACGATCGCTAACAAGGAGGAAGCCTTGAATTTGTTCTCACTTAATGGACGGGTGGCACTTGTGACCGGGGCCGGAAGGGGTATCGGCCGAGGGATCGCGGAGGGTCTCGCAGGCCACGGTGCAACAGTTGTGTGCGCCGCTCGAACACGCTCTCAGCTCGATGAGGCGGTGGAAACGATCACGGCGCGAGATGGCATTGCCGTTGCCATTGAGATGGACATGTCTGATCTGGCCTCGGTCAGGTCCGCCGTGGATGAGACAATCGAGCGCTTTGGGCAAATCGACATTCTGGTGAACAATGCAGGGATGAATATCCGCGAGCCGATCGAGGATGTGACCGAAGACCACTATGATCAGATCATGGCTGTAAATTTGAAAGGTCTTTACTTCCTGTCTCAGGAGGTATTCGTGCATATGAAATCCAGGAAAAAGGGGAAAGTGATCAACATTGGTTCACTGACCACCGGGATCTCGTTGCACAGTGTGTCCGTTTATACGGCCACAAAAGGCGCCGTTGGACAACTGACAAAGGCTCAAGCACTGGAAATGGGACCGCACAATATTCAGTCCAACGCGATTTGCCCTGGTTTTATCTTAACGCCATTGACAGAGAAGCTGTGGTCCGATCCGACCCTGCAGGAGTGGGGCAATCGGAGGACCCCGGCGGGTCGATTGGGCGTTCCGGGAGATCTGGTGGGAACGGCTGTTTACCTGGCGTCATCTGCGTCCGATTTCGTGACGGGTCAGGAGATTTACGTCGACGGTGGATTCATGGCTGGTGAGAGCTGGCCAATTCCGCCTCCAAAGTAGAGAACTTGAGGAAGATGATGAGTTACGATGTTGTGGTTGGGGACTATTATGGTGAGCAGATCTACAGACTTGGAGACGGTGATACCTCAGTTCGAATTCTGCCCGGTCTGGGGTTCAATTGCCTGGGGTTCGAGACCAGCGGAGTGGAACTGATTTACGGGCCACCGGATTTGTCGGCATTGAAGGAGAGGCCCAGTGGCTTCGGTATCCCAATCCTGTTTCCTTTCCCGAATCGGATCGAAAAAGGCCAGTTTACGTTCAACGGGACAAGTGTCCAACTCGATGTTCCAGACACTGCACCTCACTCTATTCACGGATTTGTACTCAATCGGAAATGGGAGGTTTTCGACAGCGGAGAATCTGAACGGGGTGGCGCCTGGGTGTCTGGGAGAATTCGGTCACAGGACTCCGCTGAGGTGACGCGGCAGTGGCCGTTCCCATTTGAACTGACGGCGACTTACCGGTTAAAGGATGGGGTGTTGATGCTGGAGATAGAAGGAACTAACGTAGGCATACATAAGATGCCCGCTGGGCTGGGGACACACCCATACTTCCCTTTGCCGATGAAGAAGAATAGCAAAAGGGATGATTGCAGATTGAAAGTATCCGCCGATAGCTACTGGCCCCTTCGAGAGGACTGCATTCCAACTGGTGAACGCACTGAAGTGAAGGGTAAATTCGACCTGCGTTCGCCAATGTCGATCGGCAGAGAGACCTTCGACGATGTGTGGACAGATGTCCTGAGCAAAGATGGCTGGAGTGATTGCGAATATGAGGACCCGTCGGCTGGGACACGTATACGCATCGAGGCGGATTCGACTTTCAGGGAGTGGGTGACATATGCGCCATCGGACCAACCCGTCGTCTGTTTCGAGCCCTATACCTGCACGACGGATGCGGTGAATCTGGATACCAGGGAGATAGATGGTGGTCTGGTCAGTCTTGCTCCGGGAGAGTCTTTGGTAGGTAGTGTTCGCATCTCGCTCCTGGAAGGGACGGCTTCGTGAACACGGAGCGACTCGAAAAACAGATCGGATTCCTGATTGAGGTCGACAAGCTCAAACAGGTGCTGAGGCAGTCATTTCTGACAGACGGTCAGAGAAGAGAAAATGACGCTGAGCATTCCTGGCACCTTGCGCTGATGGTGGTGATGCTTTCCGAGTATGCGAAGGAGACCGTTGATGTTCTCAAGGTGGTGAAAATGGTCCTGGTTCACGACCTGGTCGAGATCGATGCAGGCGATACGTTCGCCTACGACGCATCGGGAAATGAGACAAAGGAAGAGCGGGAACAACAGGCGGCGGACCGAATTTTCAACCTGTTACCCGATGATTGGGCAGGAGAGGTCTTTGAACTTTGGAATGAGTTCGAGGCCCGAAGCACGGCCGAGGCCAAGTACGCGGCGGCACTCGACCGATTCCAACCCATTTTGTTGAATTACCACGCCGGGGGAAGGACCTGGGTGAATCACGGGATCTCCAAGGAGCAGGTGATGGATCGTAACCGTCATATCGCGGAAGGTGCACCTGAGCTATGGACTTACGCCAAAGGTCTGATTGAAAAAGCCGTTCAGAAGAGGTACCTGAGGATTGATTCACCGGAGGATGGCTAGAAGATGGGGTTTTCTGGCCAAGTGACTCTTGTGGATGGGGGAGGAGGGGAGAATCTGGTTTGCCAATTCGCTTCAATAAGGATGACGGTGACGTTGCCTGGCGCGACGGTCGAAGGTCCATCGTGGGCACGTTTGCGGCGTTGGCTTGAGTCTTGGAGGATCGGATGCCACACCTGAATTTGATGGGGAGATACTATCGGCTCTTCCCACCAGAAAAATTCCTGGGCAGTGCGCAGGAGTCCTTGAGCATTGATCTGGCCGGCACAGCCTTCCTGGCAGTGGATGTCTATGGTCTTGGGTTCTCACCGGAGGACGGTGAGGCCCACGCGTATCCGACTATGAGTCTCGAGGCCAGTTTGGAGGCCGAGAGGGATATTGTCGTGAATCACATTCGTCCGGCAATGGACGCTGCAAGGCGTATCGGAATACCCGTTGTATATGTCAACAATAGTGCGCCCAGAATTGGAATTAACGAGTCAGAAATGGGGAAACTGACGAAGCGATCGTGTGACCTGGAATGGGATGCCTGGGGCTCCGAGGATAATGTGGATCCAAGAGAGTATGTGTACGGCGATTCGCAGGCTGTGAAGTTTTCGAAGATTATGGAGCCGCATGCAGACGATTATTTCGTCCGCAAACATGCCTACAGCGGGTTCTTCCAGACGCGATTGGACGGACTTTTGAGGAACCTCGAAATCAAGACGTTGATCTGTGTCGGGTTCGCGTTGGATATGTGTCTTCATTGTACCATGATCGATGCTATGAATCTGAATTATCAGGTGGTGCTTTTGCGTGACTGTGCAATGGCTGTGGAGTTACCTGATGAGGTCGAGGAATTGTCGTTCACAAAGCGAATGATCAAGTGGACGGAGTATGCCATCGGTCATTCTGCTACCTCCGAGAATTTTATTCGGGCGTGTGACGGGTTGGAATGATCACCCTTTACAAGAGAGTGAGGAATCAAAAGTGAGTGATGATGATGCAACAGGTAGTGCTGTTGCATCTGGTGTTTGGCCGGTGATGGTGACACCCTTCACGGATGAAGGGGAGATCGATTGGGTTGGTCTGGATCATATGGTTGAGTGGTATGTTGCTTCGGGTGTAGCAGGGCTTTTCACAGTCTGTCTTTCGAGCGAGATGTATGCGCTTTCGCGGGAGGAAAAGCTGGCGCTGGCGGAAGGTGTCGTGAAGCGCGCCTCCGGGAGAATCGGTGTGGTGGCGTCGGGTACTTTTGGAGACACCGTTGAGGCGAAAGCCGAGTTCGTGCTGGAGATGGTGGAGACTGGGGTGGATGCGGTGGTTTTGTTGGTCTGCCAAATGGCTGAGAAAGAGGAAAAGGATACGGATTGGAAGACGAAGGTGGAGGGCTTGTTGAATCTCACACACGATACGCCACTGGGATTGTACGAATGTCCTTCGCCATACCACAGGGTTCTGGAGCCTCAGATGATGTCCTGGTTGGCAGGTACCGGCCGCTTTCATTACCACAAGGACGCCTGCCGTCGATTGGACTGGATCGAGGAGAAGATTTCGGCCTCCCGAAATACTCCTCTGCAGTTTCTGAATGCACAGACCACCACCCTATTGGACTCCCTACGGATGGGAGCGGACGGGTTTACCGGGACGGCATCAAATTTCTTCCCATCTTTGCATGATTGGCTCTGCAGGAATTTCGACAACCCGTTGGCAGACGAACTTCAGCAGTTCTTGAATCTTGTGGATCCTTGCATAAGGCACAAGTACCCTGCCTCTGCCAGATATTTTCAGTCCCTGTTGGGAGTTGAGGTCGGAACCCACAGCCGGGTCAGGCCTGTGGAATTTGACGAAGATGATATGAAGGTGTTCTCGGCACTTAAGTCATCCGTTCAGGTTTGGCAATCTAAGCTGGGTATCGAGACCGCCGTCGAAGCTCTTTGAGGAGATCTATGAAGGTTACTTCGGTAAAAAGCAGAGTCCTCGCAATCCCGAATAATGAACCGTACTACTACAGCCAGGGCGTCGGTCAGGGCGTGAATTGTGTGCTGGTAGAGGTGGAGACGGACGAAGGGATTACCGGGATAGGAGAGGCATGCGGAGATCGATCCGCGGAGGCGATCGTGGAGGTGTTACGGGCGGCGGCAAGGGCGATAGAGGGACATAGCCCGTTTGATATCGAAGCGTTCTTGCACCGGTTTTACCGACTGGGCAAGTGGGATGATATGCGCAGATTCGCGAACCAGGCTGTTGCCGGGGTCGAGATGGCGCTGTGGGATATCGTCGGGAAGGCATGCGATCAACCCGTTCACAGGCTCTTTGGCGGGATGGTCAAGGAGCGGTCGAGCTGTTTTGCGTTCCTGCAGGGCAATGATCCGGATAAGCTCGCGGGAGACGCAAAGAAATGGCACGGCCAGGGTTTCGATGTGATCTATGTGAAGGTCGGGCTGGGATATGACCGCGATCTGGCCTATGTTGCGGCTGTGCGTGAGGCGGTGGGCAAAGAAGCAAAGATCCGCGTAGATGCCAATCAGGCCTGGCAGGTGGGAGAAGCGATTCATACGCTGCAGGCCCTTGTCCCTTTTCAAATAGACTTTGCAGAGCAACCGGTACACTGGACGAATCTGGAGGGAATGGCCAGGATTCGCGAGGCTGTGCCGATTCCCATTGCAATTGACCAGGGTTGCTTCACGGAGTTTGAAGCCCTTAGGGCGATCCAAACTCGAGCGGCTGATGTGATTACCGTAGGGTTGCACGAAGCAGGAGGGATCTTAGGGCTGAAGAAGGTCGCAACAGTAGCTGCGGCAGGTGGGTTGCCCATTTGCCGGCACGGCGTAATGGGTGAGACCGGGATTACGACACTCGCGTCACTACAGGTCCTGGCAACGATTCAGAACCAGGTGGACGGTCATCAAGTGATGCACCAACTTCTGGAAAACGATACGATTCGACCAGGCCTGCTGACGTTTGACCAGGGACATCTCGATGTTCCGGATCGACCTGGGTTGGGCATAGAGCTTGACTTGGATATGGTTGACAGGTATGCGAAAAGATATGAGGAGCATGGTCCTTACCACAACATTGTCTGAGGAACATGTACAATCTGCCGGCGATGGCAAGTATCCGCTGGCGCCGGCGGATTTCACGGATTATTATCTGAAGGGTGTTTACAGTGGACGGCCATTTAGGTTGCACCAGGATAGATCCGGTCCGCTTTACATGCAGGGGTTATCGATGAATAGCAATTTGATCATTGGGTGTCACTTGAGCCTGTTGGGTGCACTTCTGATGCTGGGTATTCAGTCTGCATAGGCAGGGGAAGAGTCCGAAGGAAAAAAGCCACATCCGGCCGCCCCAACCGATGTCCATCCCCTGATGGTGGGTACCCAGATCCCACCTGCAAATCTGAAGAGTTCCAATGGACAGCCATTCGACCTGGGAGTGGCAATTGCCGACAAACCCACGGTGATGGTATTCTATCGTGGCCACTGGTGACCCCACTGCAACAGGCCGCTGGTCCAGCTGAAGGGCCTAAGTGGACAGCTTGTGGAGAGGGGGTATCAGATTCTTGGGATAAGCCCCGATTCCCCCAAAAACTGGTAGGCACAATTCAGAAGCACGGTCTCACATTTCCTCTTCTCTCCGATGAGGATTTGAGTACGTCCGGTTCGTTCGGAATCGTGTATCAGATGGAAGGACGACGGGCACTCCCGGTGCCGGCGTTAAATATTGTGGGTAAGGATGGACTGATAAACTTTAGTTACGTTCACCCAAACTACAGGGTGCGTTTGGATTCTGACGTCTTGCTCGCGGCTGTCAAGGTGGGTTTGAAAGAGTAGGGATTTTGTCTCGATTCAGGGGCATCCAGGCCCAACAAAATTCTAGGAGGTGTGGCATGGCAAAGGTATGGGAACCCGAACCTGAGTTGCTGGAATCTCTGGATGCAGGTATTCCTGGAATTCTTGGCTCGCAGAAAGAAAACGGACAGTTTGGTACGGAGCCTTGGATTTCCACAGACCAGAACGTAATGTTCCCTCTGGCCGTGGCTTGGCATCTTGAAGGGAGTGTCTATCATCACAGTGACGAGGTGCTAGACGCAATCATCCGTGGTGGTTACGCGATGATCGAGGAGCAGGACGACGTTGGAATGGTAATATTCAGAAAGAAGGACCATTCCACCTGGGGGCAGATTTATCAGCCATGGGTTTACAGCCGTTGGATGAGGGCATATCACCTGGTTGGAGAGGCGATGCCGGGTGATGCTCGAGACAAATGGAATGAAGGCCTCCTGCTTGGCTACGAAGGTATTTCGGAAAAGGCGATGCGCCACGTCCATAATATTCCTGCACACCATTCGATGGGCCTGTATTGTGCTGCAGTGGTCTTCGAAAGGGACGAGTGGAAGCAGCAGTCAAAGGAGTTTATGGCCAGGGTGGTTGCGGAGCAGTCCCCCCACGGCTGGTGGCCTGAGCATAAGGGCCCGGTGGTTTCCTACAATTTTGTATATACCGAAGCGCTGGGTGTCTATTACGCTATGTCCCGGGACGAGGATGTATTGGAGGCCCTGGAACGGGCGTCCAAGTATCACGCAAACTACACGTATCCTGATGGGAGCGGAGTGGAGACGGTAGACGGAAGGAATCCATACCACACGGGTGCCAGGCTGCGAAGTCCCGGTTTCAGCTTCTCGCCGATCGGCAGGGGCTATCTGGCGAAGCAGCACGCTCACCAGAGGAATTCAGGCAAACACTTCCAGGCCGATTATGCAGCCCACCTTTTGCTCTATGGAGAAGGTGGCGAGATTGAGGAGACTGCCGCGGGCAGAGACCGCCACGTGTATCACATGGGGGAGGAGGCCCTGACGGTAAGACGCAAGCCCTGGTTCTGCTGCCTGTCCGCTTTCGTGTGTGAACTGCCTTCCAACCGTTGGGGACAGGATCGACAAAACTTCGTGAGCGTGTTCCACGACAGGGTAGGGCTCATTCTAGGTGGCGGAAATACGAAATTGCAGCCGCTGTGGAGCAACTTTACCGTTGGCGATACGTCTCTGATGGCGCATACTCCCGGTGAATCGGACCCGGACTTCGGACCATTTGATGGGCTGATTCACGCTCCGGACAAGGTGAGTTACGTAGACAATGAGGACGCGCCTGGGCTGACATTCGAATACGGTGAAGAGAGATGTTCGATCACATTGACTCCCAAGAGCGACGACGAAATGAGCGTCGCCTGTGAGGTAACCTGCAATTCCGGGCTTGCGGTGGAGGGCCACGTTACGATTCTACCACATCTGGGTGAGACCATCAGTTTTTCATCAGGTGAGCGCCAGGAACTCGGGGAGAGTGGTTTTGAGATGTCAGGTGAGTCCTGGATCGAGCACGCCGGATGGCGGCTGTCGATACCCGAAGGTTCTAGGGTTGTCTGGCCTGCATTGCCGCACAATCCCTACCGGAAAGGTGGCGAGTCCTTTGCAGATGAAGGCAGAATCGTCGTAGTCTTGCCATTTTCAGAATCGACGGCTAAATACGAACTCTTGCTTGAAGTGCTGTGACCACAGGTATCGAGCATCTCTTGCACGTATTGACGCCAAATAATGTGAATAAGCCGCTACTGAAAGGGGTTGATGTGTTCGACGCGAGCATCCGATTCAACCCCTTTCTTTTCGGGGGTGGTCGAACGCACTGGTTCTGGAGAAGGTGATGGACGCAGAAAACACCGTTCTGGTGATCGTGGATGTTCAGGGCAAGCTTGATCATTCGATGTTCGAGAAGAAACGCCTTTTCAGGAACCTACGGACGGTTATCCAGGGAATCCGGATTCTGAATATCCCGATTCTCTAGCTAGAGCAGTATCCCAAGGGACTGGGACCCACCATTTAGGAAATTGGTGAGTTGCTGGGGGATCTCGAGCCGGTCGCCAAGACCTATTTCAGTGCGTGTGGTACGGAGGGGTTCCTGGATCGTCTGATGGCAGTGGATCGAAATCAGGTGCTCGTCGCGGGCATAGAAACACATATCTGTGTGTATCAGACAACCCGGGATTTGCTCGCTCGGGAGTTTCAAGTGGAGGTCCTCGCCGATGCGGTTTCTTCTCGGACATCCGAGAACAGAGATTTGGGGCTGGAAAGAATGCGGGAGGATGGAGCCCGACTGACTTCGGTTGAGATGGCGCTATTTGATTTGCTGAAAGAGGCGGGATCCCCGGAGTTTAAAGAGATTGTGGGTCTTGTGAAGTAGGCAGATCCATAGAAGGAGAGGGTGACGTGGATCGGGTCAAACTAGGAGTCGTGGGTCTTGGGCTGATGGGCGATAGGTTTTCGCGCATAATTTCCGAGTCCACTCGGGCAGAACTGACCGCCGTTGCGGATGTGGCGGGCGATCGAGTTACCGAGGTGTCGGGCGCATGGGGTGGACGAGGTTACGCGAGAGTTGATGAGATGCTGGAGAAGGAACCTGGTCTGGATGGTGTTGTGATTGCCACTTCGGACCAGTTTCATCTGGATCCAGCGGTTGCGTGCGCACAAGCCGGGAAACAATTGTTCGTCGAGAAACCGCTGGCGCTCAATCAGGGGGACTGCGAGACGATTATCCAGGCTGCTGATGCGGCGGGCGTCACCTTGCTGGTGGGTCAAACCTTGCGTTTCGATCCCAGATACGCGGCTGCGCGCCAGGCCGTTCGAGATGGCCGGTTGGGTGAGTTGGTACACACGTTTTCGCGTCGGAATAATCCACCGACTGTCGTGGAGAAATATGGCGACCGGGTGTCTGTGGCATTCTTCCTGGGCATTCACGATATCGATTTCCTCATCTGGGCGATCGACGCCAAGGTGAACCGGGTGTTCGCCTCAGGGAGGAGAGGGATCCTGTCCGCACGGGGACTGGATCTCGACGATACGATTTTTAGCATCCTGAATTGGGACAACGGAGTGATTTCTGGTCTTGAGAATTCCTGGTGGGTCCCGGCGGATGCCCCGGGCAGGCTCTACACCCATTTGTTCGAGGCGGAAGGCACGGAGGGTGAGATTCACATTGTGCCGGAACAGACAGGACTGACGGTTAGGAGAGAGGGAGTTTGCGATTATCCTAACGCGGTCTATGCCCCTGAAGTTCAGGGAAGGCTGGGTGGAACGTACAGGGATGAGATCGAGCATTTTATCGATTGTATTGTAACCGGTTGTGCACCCCTGGCTCCCGGGCCGGAAGCGATGCGAGCGGTCGCCGTGGTACAGGCCATTCACGAATCGATCGAGACCGGGCAACCTGTAGACGTGAACATCTAGTATCGAAAATTACACCTGGTGCTTGTCAGAGGTTCACTTGGCGTCCTGGCATGGATACGAAGAACTCTGACCGGATTTGCTGGTAGAGGTCGTGAGAGAGGTTCCTGTTCTTTTCTGGCCACTGGGATTGTTGGAACATCATGGTTTGCATCTACCAATCGGCTACGACGGCATCAAAGCGGCTCGAACCTGTATCCGTGTGGCCGAGCGCACGGGTGGTGTTCTGTTGCCGACGATGTGGTTGGGTGGAGGTGGTGGACACGGATAATTTAATTGGACGGTTTACGAGCCGGAAGATGCGACGGCACATCTTCTCAATCGGACGACTGAGAAGATGATCGAGTTCGGATTCAAGGTCCTTGTTCTGCTCACCGGTCACTATCCGTGGCAGGGCACTCTGGATCGCAATCTTCCCGTTATCCGTGAGGCGAATCCTGCTGTTCTGATGCTGTGGGGAACCGAGATGACGATCTGTGAGGATGCGGTCAAACTGAAGGGTGATAACGCTGCCCTGGAGGAGACTCCATTCGGCCTGGCTCTTTTTTCTGAACTGATTGATATGGATGCTATGAGATCGGGACGTGATGACAGCGCGTGGCCGGGTGGCAAGATCCCTTCGGATCAACATCCGGCAGTTTGTTTCGACACCAATAATCCGCTATTGCCCAAATGGGTGAAGATTCTGGCAATGCCACTGGTGAACGCGGAGAGGAAGGCATTGCTGCAGTAGTGGATCATCTCTCCCTTAAAATAAATTCGTTTCTTGTGGGGAAAATTGGGGCTTAGCGGATCTGTGAGTCCGGTGACTGGAGATAGAGAATGGGTGAATCATTGAAGGACCTGATCAACCAGAGTTTCGATGAATATCCTGAGCGAACAGCTGTTCGCATCCTGAGGCAATCCGACCAGGCGGGTGACAGGGGATTGCGTTATGTCCCGATGACCTACCAGCAATTACATGAACAGCGAGATCGACTCGCGTCGGGAATCGCTCAGTCTGGCCTGGAAAAGGGTCAACGGGTCGGGATACTCACGGATGGTGGTCTTGAACCGTTGTTGATCTTTCTTGCTGCAGATGCATTGGGTGTCTCTTCAGTGCCATTCTGTAACAAGCAGCCGGATGAAATCCTGATTCACAATATCAATCACTCCGGCATTGTTCTGCTGTTCGCAGATAGCAAGAGCCTTGACCAAATCAAGCGAATAGAGTCCCATCTTGACCGTCCTCCGAGGATCGTGCTGACAGAGGGTCAGGGAAATGGGGAGGAGTCTTTTTTCGACCTGATCAGGCTTGGGGCGGGCCAAACGCCTCCAGATGTAGACGTCGGTGCTGAGGACGAGTCCAAAGTGATTTACACATCGGGGTCATCCGGGTTGCCCAAGGGGGTGGTGCAGACTCACGGGAACATAGTGAGCAATGTGAAGTCTGTTTGGGATGTGATTGCGCTCAAACATGATCTCATCATCTTCAAGTCTGCTCCCGATTACCATACACTTGGCATCCTCAATATCTACTACCCGCTAGCAAAGGGATGGTCTCTGGATATGGCGAGATCTCCCGACCGGGTGTTGTCGGATATCAGGCACTCCGAACCTGAAGGGTTCCTGACCGTGCCGCTTGTGCTGGACAAGGTCTATGGGAATGTCAGGAAAGAGATCGAGGCCGGAGGAACACGGGGCAAGTTGATTAGCCGTGCAGTCCGAGCAAAGCAGAAGATTGCCAGGGGGAAAGGATCGATCGCAGATTGGCTGGTCTACGGGTCAGTGGGGAAGAAGGTTGTGAATCAGATTAAGGAGAAACTGGCGACGAGGGTTGGCGGTAGGTTGCAGCTCCTGATCGTTGGGGCGGCCAAGGCGGATCCGGAGGCTCTGGATTTCTTCCAGGATGTGCTGGATATAACTGCTTTTGAAGGATATGGAACCACGGAGTGTAGTCCACTTATTGCCTTAAACACGCTCGCTGGACAGAAAACCGGTACGGTAGGACGGCCGTTGCAGGAGGTGAGGCTGGTTTCGGAAAGTGGTGAGGTTGTGGGATACGGTGAGCCGGCCACAAAAACTTTCCGTGGGTCCGGAGAGAAGATTGGTGAACTGTGGGTTCACGGGTCCCACGTGATGCGGGAATATCTCAAGGACCCTGATCAAACTGCGAAGACGCTGGTGGATGATAAGGAAGGCAAGCGCTGGTACAGGACGGGTGATCTGTTCAGCTTGGACGACGAAGGTTTCCTCACTTTTCAGGGAAGAATAGGCAGGCAATTTAAGCTTAGAAACGGGGAGTTCGTCAATCCTGAGCTATTGGAGAGGATCTACGGTCGTGTACCGCTGATCGAGCACGTGATGGTGTGTGGTGATCAGAACCGGACATTTCCGCTTCCCATTGTCACTGTGAATGCGGAGGAGGCCAGAAACCAAACAGACTTGGGAGACTTGCCCAAGGAGGACGAGGATCTTCGGCGGCACCCAGCAATTGCTGAACGAATCCGGGAAGGCATGTTGAGGGAAGCCACTTTGGCTGGTGTTCCGGGGCACGAGCGTCCGCAAAAAATCCTGATCCTTACCGATCCATTCAGCGAAGCATCGGGAACGCTTACCAAAGGTCTGAAGAAACTTGTGCCAAAGGAAATCGTTAGACAGAATGAAGATCGTATACAAGAGACTTACGATTCATAATTGACGGGATCTTTGCAAACCATAAGGAGAACTCATATGCCGACGTTTTCGGCGGAAGAACTGCGCAGGATTGGCCGTGAAATCTATGTGAAAGCCGGTGCTACGGACCACGAGGCGGAGACGGTAGCGAGTCTACTCGTGGAGTCTAGTCTGATGGGTCACGATTCCCACGGTGTGATGCGGCTGCCCCAATACGTCGTTGGTATAGAATCTGGTCAGATCAAACCGGGAGCAGTGGTTGAAGTCGAGCGGGAAACGGCGGCATCCGCGGTGTTGAACGGAAACTGGGGATTTGGGCACGTGACTGCCGTTGAGGCAATGAAAATTGCGATGCAGAAAGCGCGTGAGGCCTCTGTAGGCCTGGTGACAGTGCATCGTTCCAATCATGTGGGCAGACTGGGGGCATATCCTCCGGCGGCAGCTGACGACGATATGATAGGAATCCTTACCAACAATGGTCACGGCGGTGACCTGGCAATGGCTCCCTGGGGTGGTCTGGGGCGAATCCTTCCGGCAAATTGCCTCGCGGCTGCCTTTCCCTCGGCCGGCCAGTTCCCTGTCGTACTGGATCTGACGACGGCGGTTGCTGCAGGAGGAAAGGTTCGCGTGACGCTGGCAAGGGGAGAGACGATGCCGGAGGGTTGGATGATCGATCACGAAGGCAACTCTACCATTCATCCGGAAGATTATGTTACGGAACCAAAGGGTGCGCTCCTACCCTTTGGCGGGCTGGTCGGACACAAGGGATCGGGGCTGGCGATCGTAATCGACATCTTGTCAGGCGCACTTTCTCCGGCGGGCTGCTCTCGAGAAAATTCAGAAGTTACGGGGAACGCGTTGTTTGTTCAGGTGATCAACGTGGAGGCATTTCAGCCGTTGGAGGATTTCAAGAACGAGGTGGCCAATTTTGTGGACTATGTGAAATCTGCAGCTCCTGCGCCGGGATTCGACGAGGTGTTGGTGCCGGGTGA
>CEUS01122888.1_pt1 | contig 14671 bp, 13 predicted proteins | sample 427031 | NCBI WGS metagenome assembly CEUS01 (sample SAMEA2622837, study PRJEB7988) | marine metagenome | biome: marine biome (ENVO:00000447); feature: marine epipelagic mixed layer (ENVO:xxxxxxxxx); material: "saline water (ENVO:00002010), including plankton (ENVO:xxxxxxxx)" | depth 140 m | reverse complement strand
GGATAATCGAAATCGACTGGCGACCCTCATACGATGAGCCGAACGATATCAAACCATACGACTAAAGACTCGTATTACGGCTTCCTCGAGGAAATTGCTTGGTGCCTAGAGGTTGGAAACGATATCACTCGTTCCAGCGCCTCAGATCTGGCCGTATCAAAATGGAACGTATGTGAACACCTCGAGCATTTGATGCTTGCGGACCATAAGATCGTAAAGTGGATAGAGGACGTGGCCTTAGCCTCAGATTGTAAGCACCGCTCCGAAAAGCCTAAGGAGGTCGGCACTCTGATCCTGGCTTCAGGGCAAATTCCCCGAGGTCGCGGCCCCGCTCCAGAGGGGACCATCCCAAAAGGAGAATCGCTCGCAAGAGTAATCTCAAGACTGAAAGATGTACGGACCCTCGTAGACGGACTTGCAGAACAACTCGATGCAGTCAGTGCGTGCCTGAACACACTACCACACCATGTGCTCGGGCACTTCACACCGTCTGAGTGGCTACGGTTTCTTCACGTTCACCACATACACCATGCCAATATCATCAACGACATTGTCCGCAAACCAGCTTAAAATCGCTCTACGGTAACCGATCTGTTACCGACTGTGGTGCGGGACCCTCAATTGTTTCGGCACGCACCCTACGGATTGCAGCAATCCCTTCGAACAATAACCAGATTTCAAGCACGAAAATCGCCGCTCCTAACATGAGCAGCATGATCTGATTGTTCGAGAAAAACCGAGACAGGTTGATTAACATCGCCCATGTTGTCACGAAAAGTAGGAAAGTCATAGGAATCATCGTGACCCAAACCGGACGCTTTTTTCTAATCAGGTAGAGTGAGACGAGAAGCAGGGTTAAGCCTGCCAGAAGCTGATTTGTTGTCCCAAATAGCGGCCAAATTCGCATCCCTCCAGCCCCACGATCAAGTCCGAGCGCAAGCAGGGCACAACTGACAACGGCAACACCTGTAGCCGCCCAACGATTCTGTACAATTTTCACATTATATTCAACGCCAAGTTCTGCGATTATGTATCGCTGCAGTCGAATGGCGGTGTCGAGCGTAGTGGCAGCGAAGCTAATCACAACAACTGAGGCGAAAATGACGGCGACACTCTCCGGGATGCCGACCCCCGAAGCTAGGACGCCAACGCCGTTGACGAATGCAGTAACCGCACCTGCGGTAGCTCCTTCCCAGCTCCCATAGTGCTGTTGCCAGAGCGCCAGACCCTGCGCCGCCCCTACATCACGGCTTAGATACACAGCAAAACCGGCTGTGCAAGCGATGATCGACATAACAGCGAGTGAGCCCTCACCGATCGCTCCACCATAGCCCACGTACCGAGCGTCCGGCTCCTTGGCTAGCTGTTTAGAGGAGGTGCCCGATCCGACGAGCCCATGAAAGCCACTGATGGCCCCACAAGCGATCGTAATGAAGAGTAATGGGAACCACCCCGAGGCATCTGCTGGTATGTTCTGGTTAACCGCGGGTGCTACGACTTCAGGGTTCAGCATAATGACCCCAGCCCCGATGATCCCTATCGCCACAAATAATTGGTGTCCGTTTACATAGTCCCGTGGCTGAAGCAAAAGCCAAACGGGCAAAATCGACGCGACGAATGTGTACGCGAACAGGATCATGATCCAACCGACACGTTGACCGTCCAAGCGCGCAGCCTCTGCCGCCACGCTCGCATCTCCATTTGCCGCTGCAAGCTGTGCCTCCGTCGGCCCAAACCCAATCAAATCAGGCAGAGTGAATGGCACCTGCTCTCCAAACCAGATCATCACATAGAGCGTGATGAGTGCGCCGATCGATGGGAGCAAAATCCCCGCACCTGTTCGGTAGATCAGGAACCCAACTAAAAGCGCAACAACCAGTGATCCCCATACCGGGACTACGGCACCAGGGTTTGCCATGAATAGATTGGCAATAATTACTGCGAATACTGCATTCACCATTAACAACAAGAAGAAAATGATGAGGAGGAAGAGAACACGGGCACGCCTTCCAATAATCGATTCTGCCAGCGTCCCAATGGATCGCCCCTTATGTCGATTCGATATCCAAAGCGCTCCAAAATCGTGCACGGCACCCGCAAATACCGTTCCGAAAACTACCCATAGAAAAGCCGGCAACCAGCCCCATATGACCGCAATACCCGGCCCGACGATGGGTGCTGCCCCTGCAACTGACGTGAAGTGATGGCCGAAGAGGACGTGTTTATTGGTCGGGACGTAGTCGACCCCATCCTGGAACTCATGTGCCGGCGTGATGAAATCAGGATCCAACTGGTAGATCTTATTCGCGATGAAGCGCGAGTAGATCATGACCCCAGTCAGAAACGCTAACAGGCCTACAACTAGCAGGACGATCGCACTCATCTAAAAGCCTCCATCGGAGTCAGTTGCACGTTGATTTTTCTCAGCTCTTCCACACCCACGGGGTCCGAATCCTGTAGGGTTACACAGTGAATGGGCCAATGTCCTAGATGTTTCGAGATTCTCGCAAGGTGTATCGCCTCGCGCGCTCGTCGTTTCGTGAGGAACGGATCTTCCACACTACCGTTCGTCGGTGAAGGAAGAACCTGGTTCACAATGACGCCCCCCAATGGCACTTCGTGTTTTGATAATGCCGTCATGGCTTTCTCGGTTTCCCAAATTGGGAGTCGCTCAGGAATGACTACGAAAATGAACGCGGTCTTGCGAGGATCTGTAAGAATAAGTCGGGCCCGGTGGAATCGTCCACGTCGATCCTCAAGGGCACTCAATAAAGGGTCGGTCTCATTGACTTCGATCGCCTCCGAACCGGCTACATTTTGCCACATCTTGGCCATCGATTTGACTTTTTTACGCCGCTTAATAAGCCCACTCATCCAAGCTGTCATCAATTCCGGCAGCGAAAGAAGACGTAGTGTCTGTCCAGTTGGAGCCGTGTCGAACACAATTCTGTCGTACTCTTCAGCTTCGTTTTCTAGGATTCGAGTGAAACGATCAAAGAGCGCCGCTTCAACGGCACCCGGGGCAACACGTGCAATGTCGACCTGTCGATAGACTTCACTGAGCAGACGGGGGGGGGCAGCCGAAGCAACCCGCTCCTTTACTCCGTCAATATAACGGTCGGCTTCATGCTCGGGATCAATCTCCATCGCCCAGCAATTATCCTCAACCAGTTGTGGTTGATCGCCCAGCTTCGCCGCGAGCACATCGCCGGTCGAATGAGCGGGGTCAGTCGATACAAGGAGTGTTTTGTGACCGCGTTCAGCCGCGTCCAGTGCTGCGACCGCGGCCATCGTGGTCTTGCCCACTCCCCCCTTTCCTCCAAAAAAGAGGATCGGACAATCGGGTAGTGAGGTGGGATCAGGGGACGAGGCTAGCAACAGCGAAACCCCCCTTCGGGAGGGTGTTCCAATCCCATCCGAACGTGCCACTCATGAAATTCTTCGATGAGCGATGGATACAACTCTAGCATATAAAACTGAATAGGGTTGGGGACGCCAAGCAGATCTGAGAACCCCATCAGCATAAATACGTCGTGCTGACGGAGGTATTCACGGTGTATCGCCGACCGATAGGGGGCAATGTACATACCCTCATATATGTCGCGCGCTGCGCGCAACCAACGACGGATGGAACCAAGCGTGGAGTGCGTTGACATGCCTAGATTATCGTCTTGGGTGGGCACAACGTCGAGTCCATCTCAAAAGTACTAACTCGCCATTGAGTGACATGACGCCCCATGACCGAGGTACGGTATGATTTCTTCTAGTATCTGATTTCATCACGACCAACTGTCATTCCGATATGTCCAACCTTCTGACCCATCGTCCAGTGCTCTCCGCTCCCCGCTGTCATTCCAAAGAAAGGGGTATTAACGACCACAAGTCGCCCATCGTCATCCACAGCCCTCTCAAGGGCCGTGGTCGCCACCACCTCTGCGACGAAAAGTGTGCGGACTGGTGGCACACGCAGGATGTCGAGGACTCGACATTCCAAATGAATTGGAGCCTCCTCAACCGTAGGAGCATCAACCGATTCGGCCTGCCCTCGCGTGAGTCCGGCGAGTGCAAATTTGTCCGCAACAAGCGACGAGTTCATGTCTACGGTATCGAAACGCTCGACCAAGTCGGCGGTAGGGATGTTGAGCACAAACTCGCGGTGAAGCTGGAGCAAATCGCTTACGGTGTGTTCATCTCCCGCACTTACGCCAACCTGGGGCGGGTCTCCGTTCAGAACAAAAGACCATAGGACAGAGATCTCGTCGGGGTCGCCTGGGCGCCCACGAGCCGTGACCAACACTGCAGGCATAGGGGGAAGCATCGGGCCAGCCTCCGTGAGGGCCGCTCGGGGGCCGAACATCGGGGCTTGATCCGGCACTTGGCCGGTCATGGCATCGGATGACGATTCGCGCTCGGCTGTCTTCTCACAGCCAAGCGTTCCGAGGAGCGCGGACGTTGCGGCATACCCCAAGAAGCGCCGCCGGTCGAGATCACTCATCGGACGTGGTGCGGTGTTCTAGGTACTCCGCCCACCATTCAAGTTGAATCCACATGCGGTGTACCATCCGCCACGGCGTCCACCCGCCATGATACGATTCTGGGTAACGGACGAACTTCGCGGGCACCTGCTGTTTGCGGAGGGCCACATACATTTGTTCAGCCTCCTCAATCGGTACGCGGTGATCATATTCACCATGCACAAACATGGTCGGAGTCGTAACGTCCTTGGCGTAGATGATAGGAGATGAGCGAAGCAGATTTTTAAGCCCACGCTCTTCCCATGGCGGGCCAAAGAATTCACTCTCCTTGGTGCGTGGAATGTCCGCAACACCGTAGTCACTTACCCAATTAGAGATTCCTGCACCGGAGATCGCCGCGGCAAAACGATCCGTGTGCGTTATAGCCCAGTTAGTCAGATACCCCCCATAAGAGTATCCCGTCACACCCATGCGGTCGGTATCAATCTCGTAATTCCCAATCGCATGATCCACGCCAGCCATCACGTCTTCAAAATCTTTGAATCCCCATCCACCCCAAGTACCCCAACGGAAATCTTCCCCATACCCAGTTGACGCTCTGGGATTTGTATACAGCACCATGTAGCCCTGCGCCGCCAACAACTGCTGGTCGAACGAAAAACTGTTGCCGTACGCTCCATGAGGGCCACCATGGGCCTGGAGAATCATTGGGTGCGGGCCATTTTCAGCCTCATACCCAAGTGCTGGGAGCATCCATCCTTCAATCACAGTCCCATCCGCACTCATAAACTGGAGTCGGTCAGGAGTCGAAAGCTCGAGTTGGGCGAGCAAGACATTATTGACCGCACTTAACCGAGTTTCTGCACCATCTTCCTGATCGCTCACCCAAATATCACCCGGTTCACGGGGAGCCGTAACACGGTATGCGATGTGAGAGAAATCACGCGAAAAAGAGAACTGGCTGAGACGTCGATCACCCGTTGTACGCTGTTCAACCGCAGTGCCCGTCTCCGACACGCGGAACAAGTGCGAATTGCCTGAGATTCCCGCTGAAAAATAGATATGGTGTCCGTTAGGACTCCACGATGGCGCCCCTGGAATGAGATCCCATTCTGCAGTCAGGTTACGCAACCGCATCCCATCGTTGGCGCGAAAAACAAAGAGATCCGTAGGCGCGCCACGCTCGCGAGCTTCCCGAATGACCACGTCTAGACCTTCATTTCCTCGCACGGCGATCTCTTCGCCGTCGGGAGACCAGGAGGGGTTAGAGTAGTTGTACTCATCATCTGTGAGGCGAGTGACCCGACCCTGTCGGTCTACTATCCATAGGTCAGAACGCTCGTAGGAGTGTTCGTCTCGTTGATGGGCATCGGCTGTGAACGCCAACCGATCTCCATCCGGACTCCATGCGATCCCAGATGCATCAACACCTAAGTCGGTAAGCTGGATCGCTTCTCCGCCACTAACAGCCAGAAGATAAATTTCACGGGGCGGAGTAGCGGTTGGATCCCTAGGGTCCGGCAAATACCCTCGGCGATCGAACCGATAATTCATCCAGTCATAAACTCGGCCGTCGAACCTCTCCACCGTCTGTTGCTCGAAATCGGATACAAATGAGGGGTTTGGTGTTGTGGTCGGAGACGTAGGCTTCGCGAACGCAATCCAGGAGCCATCTGGACTGAATGCCGGAAAACCTTCAAGGCCCTCGATCTGAAATGCTTCACCAGCCGGCTCATCCATATTGAGGAGCCATGTAGTGCTAACCATCTCTTCGCTTGGCCCTGGGCGCTGTGAAGTAAAGACGAGTAAGGAGCCATCTGGACTCCAACTAGGCGAAGAGGCACTGAAGCTGGGGCTCGTAAGTCGGATCGGTTGACCTAGTCCACTCGCCTGCATGAGCCAGATTTCATTGTGCCGGCGATTCTCGTTTTCAAGGACAGATGTCACGACATAGGCAATACTCGACCCATCCGGTGAGAGTGCAGGGTTTCCTGCGTCTTTGAGTTGATAGTAGTCCTCAAGTGCGATCGGGCGCCCCTGCGCCGAAAGCGAACCAAGAATCGAACATTGGGCAGCGATGAGCAGCCAAAACGAGCGGGATATGCGAACTCCCATGGTAACCTCCGATAAAATGGGATTCTTAAATGTTCAGCCTGCCACCCGAATCGGCCAGATGGCGCAAGGTGATTTCTACCGAGGAACCCGATATGCTAGCAGCAGATTGCCAGGCATCTCACTGAACATGTCATACCCAGAATTCACTAGTATGACGCCCCGCGCCACCACCGGCCCTGGGCCATCGATCGAACCTCCGCGACCAGGCACTCCGTTAACCGTGTCAAATTCCTGTGCGGTATCAACATCCCAAAGCACCGATCCGTTTTCGGTTGAAAAGGCGCGCATATGTCCATCCAAGCTGCCCACAAGAACCGCACCCTCAATCACAGTTGGAGCCGCTGAAAAGAGTGGCAAACACCCCGGACGACCTTCACAAACACCTGCATCCGGTTCCGCGCTCCATAGAGTTTCACCGCCGCTAAGCTCGATGCCGTATACGCCCGGAGTGGCCGGATCAGATCCGTTCTCTTGTACGACTTCGCCCGATCGCGGGTCACGAATTACGGCAGATGAATGATCTGAGTTTGGGACATATGCCATCCGCCCATCGGAGGCCAAACCCCAATGAATGCCGCCGAGTGCGCTCCCTCTACCTACGCGCTTAGCCCAGACCAACTCACCATCGGTGTCAGGGTCTAGTGCCCAGACAACCCCTGATTTCTGGCCCGCAATCAGAAGTTGCGACCCATCTTCAGAGGTCACGAGGATAGGAGCCATACCAAAGTCAAAATCCGGACCTGCCGTATTCGGACAGTTTTCAAAGTTGCGACGCTGAGTACAGGCCATATTGAAGGCATCGTTCTCGGTGGCCTGAAATGACCATGCAACCTCGCCACTTTCCATCTCGAGAGCGATCAGAGCATCACTTGTACTCGTAGTAGGGCGTGTATAGTTCTCCCCAGTACCCACGTATAGTAGACTGCGAGAACCATCGACCGTCGGACTCGACCATACCGTTGCACCCGACGGCGCGAAAATCTTCGTGCCCAGTTCATTCTTGCCGACTTCACGCGGCTCATCCGCGATCGTCCAGTACTCCCAAAGCCGCATTCCATTTTCCGCGGAGAGAGCCACGACACCACCACTCGAAGTGCAGCACTCATATCGTGGGTCTCCCGCAGTAACGAGTTCCATCGAGGAGATGGGTACAAAAAGCCGTCCATCGTGGATGGCAACGCTCCCCGTGTTTGTATGATCCGCATGCGTTCCCGTCATTTCTCGCCAGAACAACTCACCGGACGTCGCATCTATTGCATAAACGTTGGTTCGAAAATCCGCGAAAAATGCGGTCTGACGACCATCCGGACCTTTCCCTATTGCGATAGCTCCACGAACCGCTGCGTCAGCTGGAAACACCCAGTGTACACAACCTGTGTTGATATCGATGGAATAAACTTCACCGTATGCTGAGCCCACGATTATTCGATCATCTATCACAGCTGGTTTCGACCGCACTTGACTAGCATCAGGGAAACCAAATGCCCAAGCTAACTCGACATCGTGGAGATCTGCCGCGGTGAGCCCGGCACGCTCTGCACCGACGAAACCTGATTCGGAAGATTCGCCGCCCCAGCCTGACCAGTACACGGTTCCAGGCCCTCTCGGTGACGTCGAGCAAAAAGCCGATGAAGGAAGGCGAGTTTCTGTCAGAAGCTTACCGGTAAGCCACTCCGAAACGGCAATTCGTTCGTCAGATGAAATCTGATCACCATGCCTTTGCATCCGTCCGTCTTCGAGTGACGTAAGGATCGCGCGTGGTGTCATCGCGCTTAAACCGCTCAAACGCGGGGCACGAGCCGATTCTTCGCCCATGTGGCATTCACTACACGTGACCGTGAACACAGTAGCACCCACACTTCCATCAAAATTGGGCGCTCTCAGAAGAGAGCGTCCTTGCTGTTGTGCGGTGAGTGGACCGACCGAGAAAACAGTAGCAACAGTCGCGAAACTCAGGAACAAACGCCGCATCAACAGTACTCCTTGGTAAGACGGAAAAGCTTAATGAACCGAGAAGAATATAAAACTTGAGGCAGGGATTCGTCGACGGACACTTCGACTGCTTACCTATATACACCGTTGAAACTTGATCAGACGGGAGTATCTACAACTTGCCTGGGACGTCGCACTCCCATGAGGCAACAGAAAACTATTTTTCTTTGATTCGATCTCTTCGGACCAAATCGCGTCGAAATGGCATTGTAAGCATTCCACGCAAATCTGCCCATTCGCTTTGTCGCATGTTCTCAAGACCGAGCTGGATCTGATCAGCGTCAGCTCGCAAGCGAAAACTGCCGAACAGGCGATCCCAAAAGGAAAAAATGCTCGAATAATTCGAATCTGTTTCAGGCTGATAAGAGGAGTGGTGCACCCAATGCATCCAAGGCGTAACGATTAACCACCGGAACCAGGTATCGACACGATTTGGCATACTAACATTGCTATGATGAAACAAAATAATTGGCAGCAGAATACTCTCATACACCAACACCTCCCCAACTGTCATCCCGAGGATCGGTATGACAGCCAAACGAACGGTTGACGACAAGATGATTTCTCCCGTATGGAAACGGAGAGCTGTGCTGGCGTCCATAGCTCGATCCGCATGGTGCACGGCATGAAATCGCCAGAGAACCGGTATCTGATGATTGAGTCGGTGCCAGAGATATTGCCACGCATCAAATATCACGACAGCGAGAGTTAGCCGGACCGCAGTTGGGAGCGCAAACACGTGAAGCAAACCAATTCCGTGCTCCCGAGCCCACTCAGTCACCAACAAGGTGGTCCCTGCGAAGACAACCGCCACGATCGCGGCGTTCCCAACACCCAAAACCACGTTAGCCAGGCCATGGCGTACCCTGTTCACTCGCCCCTCAAACATCGGGAGCACGCCTTCAATAAGCCAAAGAATGCCTAGAGCAATAGCTGCCCCCATAGGTTTAACAAACGTCTCAAGGTCGAGCATATGGGGCTACCGGGCCGGAACCACTGCTTCTGCCACACTCACTTCAGCTGCTTCAAAATAACCGAGAGCCACGTCACCCGGCCTAGTGAGATTTTCAACATTGCCACGTACGCTGGCGGGCGGGATGGAGAAAGGGTTCCCTGAGCCTAGTGCATTTTGTTCGAACATAGCGAAGTAGTAATCAAAATCGTCTCTTGAGAGAGCAATTTGGCGGATCATAACTTGCTGGCCAGTATCGAATACAACCTCATCATTCGGTTGGTATCCGAGTATGACCTCTCCATCATAAAACTCGTCTTTCCCAATCAGGTTGACCACATTCCCCGGGTCTGGCGACAGGATATTCTCTTCGCCGACGAGTTGTTCCCATAAATAGTAGTTCGCAATTCCTGACGGATCGACAAAGTCGATTGTGGCTCGAAAGCCCGCACTGTCCGTGAGTATCGACTTCTCTGCGAACTCGAAGTAAAGCGAATCAATCGAAGGAACACTCATCAATCTTGCGGTTGAGCGATAAACATCGTCTTGCCACTCTATGCGGAGCGTGTATTCGGTCCCGATCGTCGGTACCAAATCTGAAATCTCATACAACCCCGGGCCGGTCTCCCCAAATGGGAACACCCCTCCTTGATCGTCAGAGACCACAACCTCAGCACCGGTCGCAGGAGGGGTTTCGCGGTTGCTGAAAAACGCATCGGTTGTCGACAGGTGAATACGCTGTAGCCCGCGCGGATCTTCCTTGATCAGTTCGATACGCCCTTCGACGACTAGGCGGGGTTTTCTCTCTTCAATATCAATCTCTACAATCCGCTGACATGCGCTGCCACTCATGGCGATGACCACTAAAGCGACCCAGGGCTTGAGATCAATCAGTCGGCGGAAAATCTTAAGTCGTAAGAGCATCAGAAAAAGAACCTGTAGCTTATACTCGGGACAACCCCAAAGACTGCTGTTTCGACAGCTTCCGTGATGAAACGCGAGTCCTCTCTTTGGCGGAACGCCAAAGCTTGAGCGTTGAACCGGTTATACGCGTTAAAGACACCAAATTGTAGCTCGCCTCGACTCAACCTCTTGGTGAACGAAATATCTAGCCGGTGATAGTTCGATAAACGTTCAGCATTCCGAGAACCGTATTCACCCAATAGGACCCCGGCAAACTGGTATCGTGACAATGGGTACGTTGTAGGAAGACCAGAGGAGAAGATGAAATTGGTCCCGAAGCTCCAACTGTTGTTTAGATCGTAGATGGCCGTCACAGACAAATCATGGGGACGATCATAGGGCGAAGGGTACCAATCCCCTCCATTGACTCCTGGATCTTCAGTTGTCATGCCAGGCGTCTTTTGTCTCGAACGTGATAGCGTGTAACTAGCCCAGCCGCGAAGACGGCCCGTGTTTTTTCGGAACAACACCTCGAACCCATATGACCGTCCAAAACCCTGCAACATGATGGTCTCAAGATACTCATTGAGGACGATATCGCCGCCATCAACATAATCCACGAGGTTACGGCTGTCCTTATAATAGAGTTCGGCCGCCAATCCGTATGTCCCACCCCCCAACGTTCGAGTGAAACCCACGGCGAATTGATCCGCAACCGATGGATCCACATATGGGCCAACAGGATCCCAAATGTCGAAGGGCGTTGGCGAGTTAGTATTGCTTACTCGGCGAAGGTACTGGCGAGTCCGCGAATAACTAGCCTTGAGTGCCGACGAATTTCCAAGGCCAATCCGAAGTGATGCGCGCGGTTCAAGGCCCCAAAACGATTTGATCGTCTCACCCTTTTTATATTGAACACTGTCAACGACCACCCCACGCTGATACCGGCCAAGGCGCGGACGGTAGACAACCGGAGCATTATTTTCATACAGAAATACGGTTTCGGCCCCTCGCCTCATGAAACCTGACCCTCGCATACCATAGCGAAGCGTTAATTGGCCAAGATCTAACTCGTGCTCTATATAGGCTTCGGGCGAGACTCCATTCTTATAATCAAATTGTTCTTCAATGACTCCCTGCTCTAACATTAAGGCGATGTTACTGGGTTGAATTTCGTAGTCCCCAAAAGCAAAGCCAAAATCAAGGCGACTATTCGGCATAAGTTGCCATGACTCATCAATTTTTACAGTCATGCTTCGGATTTTTGAATCCAACAAAACCGCAGTTCTATTGGTTCCGATTTGCAGGTTATAGTCATAGTCACTGTAGGCTACAGTCACATGCGAAAATACAGATCCAAAACCTTGATTCCACCGCAAGGTTCCTGCGCTGTTTCCCCACCCAACCGAAGCAATATCTGACAGCTTGAACCGATCACGACCGAAATATCCCGATAACATCAACTGGCCAGTGGCGCCTATCCGGTAGTTGGCTTTTGCGTTCAAGTCGTAGAAATACACGGCGCTTTCCTTGACGTCCGGGTCATTGGATAACCCGAGGAATAGGTCAGCGTAGGTTCGTCTCCCGGCTACAAGCCATGAACCCTTATCACTGAATAACGGTCCCTGGAGTCTCAGACGACTTGCTAGAAGCCCAATCGTACCCGTCCCCTCAAATTCCCGTGCGTTCCCCTCGCGCTGCTGGATGTCCAGTACTGAAGAGAGCCGGCCACCGTATCGAGATGGGATTCCACCTTTATATAGAGACACGTTGTCGACCGCATCGGCATTAAAAACAGAGAAAAGACCGAGCGCATGTGAGGGCGTAAATACTTGTGAGTCATCTAGAAGAATAAGGTTCTCATCCGCCGCCCCACCTCTCACATTTATTTCGGAGGTGAAATCACTCACGGCCGACACCCCCGGGTAAAGGGTCAGAGCACGGATGGGGTCTGCCTCTCCAAGTACTACTGGAATATCTGATATGGCAGGAACATCGATCCGAATGACACTCATCTCGACACTAGTTGGATCTACATCGGACGGTTCCCTATCAACCGAAACCGAAAGATCTTCCAGTATTAAAGGCCTAACCGTCAGCTCGAAGTCGAGTGTCGCCGACCGTTCTACGGCTACAGTTTGCGTCACCGTCTCGTAGCCAATGTTCGAAACGGTGATGGTATAAGTTCCGCGGTTCAGTAGGAGAGAATAAAAGCCAAAGCGGTTAGTCTCCGTGATAAAACCACTTTCAACCACCTGAATTCGAGCATTTCGAATAACTTCGCGATCTTCACCTGATCGCACGTATCCTGTCAGCCGGAGACGCTCGACTTCCTGCGCAAATACCAGATTGGGGCATATTGAAAACGCTGACACAACTATGAAGAGCCCGAAGGCTGCACAGGTTTGATGGAGAGTTTTCACTGGTAAAATGGTGTCAGTGTAAAAAAGACAGCTTGATTAGCTTCCGTAGGTTCGCTAGTTCGGGATGGAAAGTACCTGTCCGGGGTAGATTCGGCTTCCAGACATCTGGTTGGCAGAACGGAGACGCGTAACGGTTGTATCATGACGTTTTGCAATTTCCCACAATGAATCGCCCCGCCGCACACGGTATTCCCCCTCATTAGCATGACGGAGGTTCTGCACATAGCTAGCGTATTGGGCCGGAAAAACGGCCACATGATAGTGAGGCGGCCTTCTTTCTTCAGACACCTCCAAAACACCTGATCCCTCCAACTGGAGAAGGACTCTCGAGAGCCATGATCGACAGGCCGGATTACTCGGACGTCGAAGGTCCAGAGCCATTCCAGTCGGGTGGACGGATCGCGGTGACGCGTTTCTCGGTTGTCTCGACGTAGGACGGGTCAAACTTGTCACGACGAGCTGTTCACCGCATGCACTTCGGTATTGGCTACCCAGCCTCGCGATAAATAGTGCGACCTCGGGACGTGCATACGGAAACGAGATGCTCTTCAACCAATAATTCTGGCTGTTCGGAACCCGCACCAGATATCCGGCTTTGACAAACCGATCGACCTGTCCAGGTGTTCCGATATAAGTGAAATCGTGTTGGCGAGCGACCTGGTTCTGAAGATCAAGTGATCGTTCAGATCCTCGTAGGCTTTGGGCTTCTGATGAGGAGAAAGCGCCCGTAAGGCAAATTACAATCAGAAAGCTCTGTGTTAGAGCACGTGTAAGAACAAACTTGATAGTCACTTCCCCCTCCGCCCGTTGTTCCACTCCACTATGACCGTTTGTAATTATAGCAAAATTGGAGCTCCAGCGCTCCTCAAGTTCTTGGGAGGCTAAAAAAAGGGCCGCCGAACGTTCGAATCGAGCGCTCGACGGCCTCAGATTAGCGCGGGTTTACGTACGACAGTAACCACTGCCCATTCGCCACATAAAGAACGCATACGTGCCCTTTAGTTGCGCACCAACCCATCGCATTTCGGTCGAGGTGACGTCGATCAAAATTTGTCGCCCCGTTGAATTTTACTACAGCTTCCCTACCTACTTTCTATAGAGCATCAAGAAGAGTAGGAGTGCAATAAGGCCCGCAAGACCGTTGTCGCCAAATTGGCCAACCATCTCACCGATATTCGAAGTGATCGAAGTCACTCCTGGGAATAGAATGTCGACCACAACGAGTGTGACGATAATCTTAATCCCAATGTCGGTCAGCGAACTCGCATAACCTCCAATAGTAGCTATAGCACCTTTTATATTAGCCACAGATAGTTCCCCCTTTGTTTACCTCTGTTTCATAGGAGACGGAGGTGACGCTAGTCGCCAGAAGCGACAGCGACCAAGATGATGAGTGCAATGAGTCCGGTCATCCCATGTTGGACGAATTGATCAACCAGACCAGCGATGTTACCAACGATGTCGGTCTGGTTTGGGTAGATGACGTCAACGACCAGGAATGTGACTGCTAGCGTAAGTCCCAGGTTGACGATCGACTTCAACCAACCGCCGATGGTACCGAGTGCAGCGTCGAGGTTCATAGTAGAGCTCCTTTTCGGTTCTTGAGCCGAAGGTGGCTGCGACCCGTACGATGAATCCGATCCGTAAGATGAATCCGATCCATAGGATGAAGGCGATGAATCCGATCCGTAAGGTGGAGTCGATTCGGTCATCGGAATAGCCTCCAATCGGGCTTAGATTTCATGCGGTGGGCCAAAAGGCCTTAACCGCCTTGGCTGTACCCGCCACCCCTAACGGGGCCAAAATGTACT
>CEUS01129588.1_pt1 | contig 14673 bp, 23 predicted proteins | sample 427031 | NCBI WGS metagenome assembly CEUS01 (sample SAMEA2622837, study PRJEB7988) | marine metagenome | biome: marine biome (ENVO:00000447); feature: marine epipelagic mixed layer (ENVO:xxxxxxxxx); material: "saline water (ENVO:00002010), including plankton (ENVO:xxxxxxxx)" | depth 140 m | reverse complement strand
AATATTACTCCAGCTTTTTTTAATTCTTCTTTAAATGTAGTAGCAACAGATACACTATCAAATACGGCATCTACGGCTATGCCATTTAATGCTTTTTGTTCTGACAATGGTATCCCTAACTTTTCATATGTTTCTAAAAGTTTTGGATCTAGCTCATCTAAAGACTTAGGTTTATTTTCAAAACCTTTTGGTGCTGAATAATAATATAAATCTTGATAATCTATTTTTGGTAAATCTACTTTTGCCCATTTAGGTTCTTTTAATGTTTTCCAAACTTTGTATGCATCAAGCCTCCATTGTAACATCCATTGTGGCTCTTTCTTTTTAAATGATATTAACTTAATAGTATCTTCATTTAAACCTTTTGGAATTTTATCACTATCTATATCAGTTGCCCAGCCATGCTTATACTCGGACAATTTGTTAACTGTACTAATAGTTTCTTTTGATATTGAATCTTTTACATCTGTCATTTGCGTTCCAGTAATCTAATAAAATATCCACCAATATCAAATTCCCACCAATGATGTTGGAATGATTTATTTTGTGGATCATGATGATGATTATTATGCCAACCTTCACCCCACATTAAAATTCCTAATAATGGTATGTTAGTTGAATTGTCTTTAGTTTCCCAATTTCTATATCCTGTCATATGTGTTAATGTATTAATAAACGATCCTGCATTCCATAATATCATTGCTGGAAATAGATATGCGGCAACTAATAACATTGGATCAATAAGATACCAAATTATTGCAATTACAATATGAATAGCAAAATACCATTTATGTAAAAAGAAATGAATTGGATCTCTAATTAGTCTTACAACATATCGAGGATTAGGGTCTTCAAACATACTTAACCATTGCACTCTAAAAAATCCTTGATGTTCCGGAGAGTGCGGATCTTTTTCTTGATCAGTAAAATGATGATGTTCTTTATGTATTGCTACCCATCCAATTGTTGATCCTGTTAGTCCATAAGTTCCACATAATGATCCAAAATACTCATACCACTTTGGTGCATTCCAACTATTATGTGATAGCAATCTATGATATGTCATTGTCATTCCAAAACAACCTGTTATGAAATAAACTCCAAAACCTAATAGCCAATGATACCATGAGCCATATAGAATCATAGGTATAATAGACAAGTGAGCTATTACCTGTGCGAAAAATAAGTACCAAGGATGTAATGTTTTTTTTGCCATCTTTTCCACTTTATTAAATTACTTTAGCTTATTATAGCAGTATTTATCGGACATAGCAACTCCTAAAATTTCCATTTTACTGTAAGATTTATTGATCTTCCGTCCTGATTATAACCATGTGGCCTTTCATAATCATTATCTAATATATTATTAATGCTTAATTCCAATTTAGAATTGTCATTTAAATGATACCCAGTTTTAATATCTGCTGTAATTTCAGACCCAACAGTTATCGTTGAATAATCAACCGAATGTGTATCTTTGTGTTTTCCAAAATAATTTATACTTGGAGAAATATAAAAATCATCTTTATAATAACTAACTGATGAATTGATAATCGTATGTGGTCTTCTTTTTAACCAATTATCAGTTGAGTCTTGTGCTGACGTAAATGCTATACTATTATGAAAACCATAATTTCCTTTGTAGTAGTTAAGTTTTATATCTCCACCTTTCATTGTTGACGTACCATTACTGTCATTACTATAAGTAGAATTTCCGTATGTAATCATATCTTCTATTTTTGTAGAGTAAACACTAATATTACCATTTACCGTTTGGTTACCAAATTTATATCCTACTTCATTTGTTACAGAAGTTTCTGCTTTTAAATTTTCATTACCACTATACCCGTAATTGTCTGCACCATATAATTCATATAGTGTTGGTGCTCTATACCCTGTTGACCTACTAAAGTAAAGTCCTTTGTATGCTGTACCAACCCTGTATGTTGATTGCCCTTCTACTATTGAATTATAATCATAACGTAAACCACCTGACACTACTATATCTAAATCAGTTACATAATCAAAGTTATGATATATTCCAGTTGTATTTGCTTCTTTATCTACAGAAGAATTATAAGATCCTCTGTTGTTAAATTCTGCACTATACCAAACAGTATCTATTCCAGTTTTAGTTGATACTTTGTCTGTGTGTGTTATCCAATCAGTTGCTGAATGTATAGCTGAAGAATCATATTCATCAAGTTCAGTTCCATTTACATATTCTCTATCCCAATAGGTAGCATCTAAAACTGATTTAAGAATTCCATCATCAAATTCTGTAGACGTTTGTATTTGTCCAAAATGGAATTTAGTATCTGCTGTATAGTCTAAATCATCTGCACCCGAGGCATCTAAATCTGATTCTGTATTATTTGTTATTCCTGTTATTTTAATTTCTGTATTATCAATTTTTGTTAAATGCCCAAAGTTAAATCCAAGTATGTTGTATCCATCTTTTTCATCACCTTTTGGATAAACTGATATACCATCTGATTCTTCAAAATTTATTCCAAAGTTTGTAAGTCCTTCACTAATTGTAATATGTGTTTGTTTGGTATTGTTAGATCCATAAGTAACTACTACTTCATTTTCTTTAACATCACTTGTTTTAATATCAACTACACCACCTATTGCATTAGGTCCATATATAGTACTCATAGGACCTGTATACAAATGTATACCATCTGCAAAATTTATATTTACATTGTTAAGATCTGTTGCTCCATTAGTTGTTGAGTGATCTGTAATTGCTGATCCGTTTATTGTTACTAATGTATGATTTGAATTTGTTCCTCTAGTAAACAACGATGTTTGTTGTCCTTTTGATCCAGAACGTACTGCATTAAAATTTGCTACATCATTTAATGCATCTGTTAGAATACTTTCGTTGTCTGGAAATATGTATTCGTTATTATGTATTTCATTACTTCTATGTGAAGGTGTTTGTGTAAAAAATATTGGTATATTAATAACTAACGAATCACAAACGATTGTTTCGTCTTTCATTTCTTCCCAATAGCATTCGTTTGCTTTTGCTGTTCCTAAAAAAATAAAAAATATTATTATTAACTTAAAAATGTTTGTTAACATAATCTCTTCCTTTGCTTATTACCAGTACATAGGTATTTTCAAAAGGTCGAGTTAATGCTACAGTTAAAGATGCCATTAGAGCTGTATATATTATAGTTCCTAATAATGTATTTTGAAAAAATGGTATTGCCATTGTATAACACATTATTAAACCATCTAATGTTTTTGGATAGTAATCCCACATAGTCCATACTGCAAAATTTGTTATTATAAAAAATAATACAGAAGATACTATTGTCATTGCTCCTAATTGAATATACTTTTTATTAAATTGCATTGACCATTTACTAATTAAAGTTGATAAACCTATTGCACCATAGACCCATAACATATATGGATGAAACCCTATAACTAAATCTGCAATAAACATCGCCATTAAAGGAATTGCAATTGCTGTCCAACGATCATTAATAATGTATGGAGCGAAAATAGCCGCGGCTAATATTGGTGTTAAGTTTGGTGGATGTGGAATTAATCTTCCCAAGGCAAGAATGCCTGAAATATAAAGAAATGCTAAAATAGTTTTTATCATAATATTACCCCAACCCCTATTGTTTAATACGGTAATTTGTATTAGTATTTATAACATATTTTAATAAGATTGTCAATTAATTGCTTTTTTTAAAGAATTTACCAAGCATTCGATGAACATTTTTATGAACTGTATATTCTAAGGCATCCATATCTATATAAATTTCCATATCGCGGATATCATGATAATTACCAGCTATGCTTTCCCAATCAACTGGACCTGCAAGAGGAACAGTATTAACAATATCATCTCTTGTCATATTAGTAACAGTTCCATCTTTACGGATAATTTTAATCATATCAACAAATTTAGCTGGAATTTCTTTTGGAGCAATTTCATGCATTATTTTATTAAATTCCGCATGATCGTGATCTCCCGATTCTTTAGATGGTAAAAATTTTCTATTTGAATTTTGCTCTTCTGTCATAAAAAAATCTGCCTACGTAATATTTATCATAAAACATAGGCAGATTAATTAATAATTATTAATTACGCAGTCGTTGTAGCTTCGGCTTTTTTAGGTCTTCCTCTACCACGTTTTGTAACAACGGTAGTAACTTTACCTAATTTAACCTGTATACCAGGTGACACTTGTTCTGCTTCTGCACGTTTTTGACGTGCTTCATTTTCAAGTAATTCTGCCTGCACTAAAAGATTTCTTGCTATACCTTCGCTGTCAGTTTCATCTGCTGGATTTGTAATATCCCCAGCTCGTGTAGTTTGAGCATCAGTAGGTTCTGCTGGTGTTGTTTTTGTTTCAGCTACCATACTTTGGTATGCATTAAAGTCTTTTAATGGAAGAGACTGATCTGGTCTTGGTAATAATGTAACTGTATTAACAGGAACACGTCTTAAAAAACCTTGTTCGTGCAAAGTTGACAAACAATTTTTACCATCCCAAAATAAATTTCTTCCTAATACTTCATACAACTGATTTGATTCTTGCGATTCTGCTGATTCAACTATTTTCATTAAACCATCGTGATATTTCTCTGGTAATGAATCAACATCAACTACAAGACAATTTTCTTGATCTTCAGGAATTTGTGGAAATACAACAATAACACGTCTGTTAGTTGAGTCTATCCTACCTGTATGTTTAATCATGTCAGTCATGATGTTTCTCCTTAATTGCAATTATTATTCATTTATTTTTTCGAAGCTTCAGATTCACCTGAACCACTTCCAGCTGATGCATCAGTACCACTTACGGTTCCTGCGTCAACTGATCCGCCTTCTGCTTTAGCTTTCGCTTCAGCTTCTGCTTTTTGTTGGTCTGTAACGTATTGTAAAAACTTAGAAAGTTTATCAACTACACTACCAACGTTAGTAAGTTCATTGGCTCTGAAGGCTCCTCTTGAAGAAGCGGCATCAATTATATTCAACAATTGTGTTAAGTCTGCAATTGTTAATTGAGGAGCAACTGCCTGATCTGGGCTAGGTGCTACTGCTTCTTGTTTTTTTACTTCTTGAGTATCGGCCATATTTTTTACTCCTTATTGTTCTATTATAGTATACTTTAATATTTATTGTCAACCTTTATTTTATGCAACATTAATAAGATTTTCATTCCATTTTAGATATTTTACCCAACTATGATGGCCAACTTTAACAGGATACCTGGCTCTTTTATTGGCCAATTCCCAATAATGTGGCTTATATGGATCTTTCATTGGAGATAACTTATCATCACCTTTTGATACATTACAATCATGACAGGCAGTCACAATGTTTTCCCAAGCTGACCTGCCTCCTTTTGCTCTTGGAAGTACATGATCTAATGTTAAATCATTCCAGCCATGCTCACAACCACAATACTGACAAGTGAATAAATCTCTTAGATATACATTACCCCGCGAAAACTTTGGATATCTTGTTAAATTTAAATATCTTTTTGCTATCATTACCGCTGGAACTTTCATTTCCATTGATGGGCTGTGGATAATCCAATCTTCATATTCATCTAATACCTTAAACTTATCTAAAACAAGTAATTTAATTGATAAATGCCAATTAACCGCACTAATAGGAAGTAAACTTAAAGGGGAACCAGTTGAATTTAATATTAAGGTGGAACTCATTTCAAAAATATTTATCTTAAACTAAACTACAAGTTAACCAGTATGTTATTATAGAAAAATATATAGTTAAATATTATTATGAGAAAGAGCATTGTCGGTTTTATTTTTGTAATACTATTCTGTTTAACAACATCAGTTCAAGCAGTTACTTACCCAGATGAAAATCATGACTATACAAACGATGCAACATATCAAGCAATAGCAAGTGACTTTAGAGAATATACTGTCTGTGGAGCAATCCATGATAACTTAATGATGTTAGTGGCTGTTAATTATGGTGTAGGTTCAAATTTAGGCTACCCAACAGAATATTTACAACGTATGCAAGAACTACTTGCAAATATTAAAGCACAAAGGCAAATGTTTGAAAGTAAATCTCAAATGGTTATTAAAAAATTAATAAAAGATTACAATTTTCCTTTACCAGGATTAATAGAACAAATGAGACGTAACCAGGTCCAGACTCAACAGTCTATAGGTTTAGTGTTAGCACAAGGCAAAGAAAACCCTGCCATGATAGCTAATGTTGTTAAAGGTCTACTTGAAAAATCTCAAATGTGTCGCGATTATACTTCTACAGTAGACTATTCTAATATAGAGTAGTAAAATGAAAAACCTATTTATGAAACATCCTAATAGTGTCGGTGAATCATACTTCACTCATATGATACATTCATTATCATATAGCATAAAATTTTTACTTTTATGCATGATGACATTTATTCATGCCTTCTTTCCTTTTATATTTGAAAATACTAGTTCTAAACTAGTTAAAAAAATTAGTGAGCACCTAGATGATAGGTTATGCCATAACTCCAAGAAAAACAACTAATACAAATAGCATAGCAAAGGTTAGTAAACTAACCCTTAAAACATTTTTAAATCCAAATGCATAAATTGATAGTAAAAGAAATAATAAAAACCAAAGCATTAAGCAACCTCATCATAATGACAAGTTACACCAAAAGGTGCTTCTAAATCTTTATCGTGATTAGAATGAATTACCCAAAGTGTATCACAATAGTTTTCATCACCCCATGAACCCCAAGGATAACCATCTGTAAATACAATTAATTTTTTAGGCTGTATACCTTCTTCTTTCATCCATTCCCAATTGGCAGTAAATTCTGTACCACCAAAGCCACCAGGCTTATAATCTGTAATATCTTTATCTGGTGTAAACACTTCTGGATTATGAACATCTGTATCAAAACTCCATATATGTATTTTATAATCTTGGAATGAATCCATAATACCTTTTACTTCAGCTAAAAATGTTTGCAACTGCTTATCACTAATAGAACCTGAAGTATCAATTGCAACACATACATCTACTGCTGGTTCTGGTTGTAATCCAGGTAATACTGCATCTACTGACCAACCTTTTCTTGAAGGTCTCATAAATGAATAGTCTGATTTTACAACTGATGTAATATGCTGATCTAATAACGAACGCCAATCCATTTTAGGTTCTGTAATATTTTTAATAAGTCTTTCAACACCTTTTGGAACATTACCAGCACCTGCCGCCTGTGCCGCTTGTAATACTGCATTTTTAACTTCGTCTTTTAATTTTTCTTTTTCTTCTTTAGACATAACTGGCATTTTTTCTTTACCTTCACCATCTTTGTCTCCAGGATTTTGTTGATCACCTTTACCTTGTTGACCTTCACCATCCATATGCATATCTAAAGTAACTTTAATTTCTACTGCATTTTTCTCTAAATCTTGATATACTTCATCTGAATTTTTATCATAATATTTTGAATCGTGCAATCCTTGTTTTGGCATTTTACCAAGACCTTCACGAACAAGCTGACCATTTATCACATAGTCCGTTGCCATATTCCAAATTTGAGGATTTCTTCCTTCTCTTCTTTCCATATGATCATAAACACAATGCATCACTTCATGGCCTACAAGAAAGTCTAATTCTTCAGGTGTTAACGGAGTAATAAATTCTCTATTATAATAAAAATGTCTACCATCAGTTGCCGCGGTAGGACAAAAATCATCTGCGTTTTTAAGTTTCAATCTTGTTGCTAGATTACCAAAGAATGGATGTTTTAAAAGAAGTCTTACTCTACTTTGTACAATTCTTTCACGAATTTCATCATCTGTTTGTGCCACTATTTTTGGCTTCTTATTAATCTTTGATTTTGTTGTTGTTTTAAAAGTCATCTAGCTCTTCCTTTTTCTAATTATATATATAGTATAGCATCATATAGAATTCTGTCAACCATTATCTGATCAGAAAAAAGCCAATGATTTCAATGACTTACCCTGTATAAAATCCGATAATTCCGGCCGTAAATATACCAACGGCTATTCCATTTAATAACATTAATGCTCTATCGTGCCATAGATATCCAACAATTCCCCATCCTGTTACACCAACTAAATGAAAAAACAAATTGTACGGATGCCAATCTAGAGCTGTAAGTGCCATTGCTATTATTATAATAAAAGAGGATACCCATTTAACATACCATGACCTATCATGTAATGGTGTTACCTTTTTAATTAGTTTTTTCTTATCTTGTATGGCGAGTGTGACCTGTTCTTCTACCACATCTTTTATTGTCTTTTTTACTGTCATAATATTTCCTTATACAAAATTTTCATCATATTCTTCCTTTGTAACCATTTCTAATTCTACTGCATCTACTTTAGCACATTTATACAATAAGTCAACTGATTCCATTAACTTTTTATATGTTTTTTCCCACCAATATAAAGTACATTCCATATCGTTTTTAGTGACTGTAACCTTGTAATATACATTACTCATCTTTTTTAAAACTCTTTGTTAACTTATCCCAAGCCAATGCACCTTTTACAATATCTCTATCTTTTGCTTTTTCAAATGCAAAAAATGATCCTGCTTTATAATACCAACCTGTTGTGTGTTTTTTTAATACATCTTCTATTAATTTATCTTCTTTTGATTCAAAAACTGTATGTATATCTATCACATAATAATCTTGATCTAATTCCATAAATTCGTGTGATGATATTTGCATTATAATTTTTCTAGTTTTTCTTCTATTGCATTATAGTATTTTCTAAAACGATCTCCATCTTCTTTATTAAGATATGCTACAGATCCATAACAGCCATATCCATTTATTCCAGTTGGAAATGCATCTTTCTCGTGTGAATAATACATATGAGGCTTATCTTTATATGTATCTTTTAATTGTGCTGGGTTCATAAATGCTAATGGCATAAAAATTGATTGCAACATATTCATATCTTGCTGATGTATTTGGTAACTTGTAAATACTGATCCTCGATAACATTCAATAGCCAATTGTTTTAATTCTTCATTACTCTTTTTACGATAAGTAGATTTATTTTTTTTAACTTTATATTCTTCTATTTCTACTTTTTCATTTGGCATATTAAAGCATCTTCTCCATTTTCAAATGATAATACCACGTGTTCTTTTCTAACTGGTTCATCATACATCATTTCCATATCAGTTTTATGGGCTTCATAATACCAACCCCATTTACCCTGTGGTCCTGTTTCAAGCCAGTTACCTATATTTTCAGCTACATTCTTTGTAGGAAAATGAACATTGTGTTTATACTTTTTACCAAAATAATTTTCACAAACCGCTGGCATTCCTAAAAACTTTCTCTTATGATTTTTCAAAACTGAAAGTTCTTCTTTACTCATTTTTTTCACCTATTATATTATCACCTGCATAGCACTCAGGTGGATTAGTATATCTAAATGTTAGTGTATGATCATATACATATTTTGTATTGCAATAGATACAATTTAATGACTCATCATTTCCCATAGTTAAAAAGACGTGTGGGTGATCATCTGGTGGTGAACATCCCATACACATAAAACTTTTTACTCCTATCTGTATTTCTTTTACACCTATATCGTTTTTATAAATTGGATATACTTTGTTATTAAATTGTTGTTCCATTTAGTTAACTATTTTACTTCCTTTTAATAAACCTAATTTAGACATATTTTTTCTTAATTTTTCTTTTACATTAGTCCAATAAGTAATAGCCCATTGATCTTCTGCTTCTAATAATGCTTTATCACAATTAGATAAAAGTTTTTCATATCTCATTGTTGCATATTTTTTATCTAAAAATGTTATTTTCATTCCTTACCTTTCGATGAATAATTACCTAATATTTTTTGTCCCATTACTTTAGGTACATGAGAAATTTTTTCATTAAATATTTTTTCTATTTTCCAAATGCCTTTATCTTCATGGGGTTTCCAAAGCATTTTATAATCATGATCCCAAATATATTTAGGACCAATATATAAATGATATACTTCACCTTTTTCATAAGATAAAAAATCATGATCTATTAAATTCACTTCTCTTAATATTTTATGAAGTCCCATTTTCTTTGCTGACTTTAAATACTCTTTCATTAATTTTCTATCTTGATGTGTAAAAATAAAATGAGAATTCTTATCCCAATTTTTCTTAGGATATAATAACGAAATTAATTTTATTAATATTAGCACTTTGTCCATATACAATACTTATCATAATTTGGCGGGGACCGGTCTTCCGAAAGAGCAGAGAGAGGTAGACCTAGTCCCCATATAATGATAAATTAAACGTCAACGATTAACTTACCATATCTCTTATAAAAGTCCTTAAAGCTCTTTAGCTCTTTAGGACTAAACGGTAGTTGATGATTTTTAAGAGCAATTCTTGCCCCTAGCACTACCATTTCAGTTTCAAAATTATCCATCATATACTGCAAAAAGTTATCTGCCATTTTATGCCACCCAGCCATCTTTTTAGATTTTTGAGCCTTTTCACATTCATCTTTTAATTCATAACATAATGAAGTAATTAATGAATACATAGCACTAACTTCTTTAGTATCAAGTTTTTTAACTTTACCACTTAAAATATCAGATGGGTTAGGTAATTTACCAGCAACATCTCTATGTGCTATAAATTTTACTGCAAGACCTTCACCAACTGACCCTGTGATAATATCAGTTAATCTTGAACCTTCAAGTTTTCCAGTTTCTAGCATATCACTTACAAACGACCAACTTCTTGGTGTTGCAAATGCTCTAGATGAACTTCTAGGATCAAAGTCATATAAATCATTTTTAGCAAATGTTAAATATCCAACTACATCAGCATGGATTTCATTTTTGGTTGCCCAATCCTGCCAATCTTCAAAATTAACAGCCATCTCAATATGTAACATTCTGTTAGCAAGTGGTGAAGGCATTCTATAAGTAACACCTCTATCACTTTCTCTATTACCAGCCGCTACAATTGATACTCCATCTGGTAATTTATAAGTACCAATTCTTCTATTAAGAACTAATTGATACGCCGCGGCCTGTACTGATTGTGGTGCGGCATTTATTTCGTCTAAAAATAATATTGAATTATCTTTAGGATCACTTGGAAGATCTACTGGTGGTGCCCAATCCATTTTATTCGCTTTCGAATTAAAATATGGAATACCACGTAAATCTGTTGGTTCCAATAATAACAATCTTAAATCAATAACATTACGATTTAAGTCTTGTCCTATTTCATTAATAATTTCTGATTTTCCAATGCCTGGAGGACCCCATAACATTACAGGTCTCTTTGCATCTATACAGGCTAGAACTTCTGCTTTAACATCGCTTGGTCTAACTGTTCTAGTTTCTGTTGTATTTGTTTTCACCATTTTAGCCTCTTTCTGCTTTTTTGTTTATAATTATATAATAGCATCATATAGAAATCTGTCAACCATTATTTGTCAGAAAAATGGCCAGAAAAAAGCCAATGATTTCAATGACTTATCCTCTTTTAGTCAAATTTAGGAGAATAATCTTGGTTGTTTATGCTGAAATTTCTGGACCAAAGCTCAACATCACCGTCAATTAACTTTAGATCTACTGCATCTTTTTCATTAAAAACTACAATTTTTTTATTATCTATATAATAAGGTAATAGCATTTCACGTTCTAAATTATGTATATGAATTGCTTTAACTGTAAAAGGCTGTTTAATTTTAATTACATAAGAAGGAAAGTGTTCTTCTAATACCTGTACACCCATTTTTGTTAATCTTAATGATTGCTCAAAAGAATCTTTGCCAATACGACTCACAAACATAGTAAACATCTGTGCATCTGACACATTCTTACTTTTTAAATAATCTAAAATGATTTTTTTACTTTGGTTGTCCTTGTACATTAAGTTTCTTTCCTGCTGTTAAAACGTGGACTGAAAAATCATCACATTTGAATAATGAATTTAATTTTTCCGCAAGGTTAATTGCGTGTCCTGAATTTGAAAAGGAGACTTTTTTGTACTTAGGTCCGGGGTAGTTCACTAAAGTATTTAATGAACGTAAATTGATTGGAGCATCTTTAAAGAAAACCGCATAGATTGCCTCGGCCTTAAGAACCTGTTCACTCTTATAGTTCTTTGGATTCGTAAATTCTAATAAAATATCTGGTTTTGGTCTACTCATTATAACTCCATTCTATACACATATTTATCTGGAATTGGTTAAAATTACATATAACTAACTAGTATTTTAGCCGATCCTGTTGTTGCACTTGCAACATTAAAATACGCATTTATAGTCGCATCTGAACCTGTAGAGTATTGATAAGCAGGCTGTATTGCATAGGTTCCTACAGATCCTAAATCTATTTCATTATTAGTAACAAGTCTATCATTATCACTTGCGTCACCAATTGTTAATGTTGGTGCATCGTCAAATGCTACTGTAACTTCTACACTAATTAATGTTATTCTTGAACCATCTGATACTGTTCCAATTGCTGTTGTACCTGAGCCGCCTGCCTGTGTTATAGTTGCTGAAAGTGTATTAGCATCTGTATTTGCTGAATCTTCATCTGCAAGTAATTTCCAAGTACCGCCACTATAAACATAGAAAGCATACTCACTATTACCTGAATCAATTACATAGACCATATCTCCAACTGAAGGAGATAAAGCATTTCTTGCCGCTATATCATTTACAACAGTTGTTCCGCCGCCACCTGCAACAATACCTTGTTCTACTGTTACTGCTAACGGTGGTCTTCCATTATGTACGGAAAATAATCCTAAATCGTTTAATGGTGTTCCAGTTGTTTCATCTAATAAAATTTCTCCACCATCTGATCTTGTTAATTTTATATAAGCACCTGATGATGCACTTGTTGACAATTCCCATCCTGTACCTGAACTTGGACCTGCTACTGGATTACCTTGTCCATCATTTTGTACATTTACAATTGTAATTGCATTACCTTGTGATTCTGTTAATATAACATTTGATCCTGACTTACTTGCTGTAATATTTGTTGGAGATGCCGCGTTAACATCTGCAATAATATCATCTGCAATACCAACTGCAATACCATATGCCGCTTGTCCAGCCGTTGTAGTTGTAAATGTTACATTAGTACCATTAATAGTAATTTGTCCATTTGGATAAACACCAACTAGTCCATAAGCTAAACTTTCTACTGCCGTGGTTGCTGTAGTTGGTGAAGGTGAACTTGATGCTGAAACCCCATGCGTTCCTGTACCACCATTAATGTCTGTTATTGTTTGTGTCAAATTACCACCAGTAAATGTAACCGCTATTTCATTAATTTCTAAAACATCACTTGCTGTAGTTGTTGGGTCTACTTGTGATCCTGTAACTGATGAAGCAATAGCATCTGCTATTTTTAAAAACTGTATCTTACCTGATGTTGAAGTAGTTGTTAAACCACCTGCTGTACTATTGTCTGTGTAAATAAAATCACCTACTGATCCTGGTATAGCAGGATTGAAATCAATAATTCTTGTATTTGGTCTTAACATAAATTGATTTGGGCCTGGTCCTGGATTAGTTACTGTACCAATTGTTTTACTTGCTGTTGCACCTGTTGTTTTAGCAAAGCCTGAACCTGTAATTGATATAACATCTCCTGCCGCAAAACCATGTGCTGTTTGATCTAATACATAGTGCATTTGTGGATTTAAATATTGAAATCTTGAGTTAATATTTTGATAAAACGTTCCAGAAGTAATAGATGCTGGTACTGGATCTATCATAGGGTGTCCGTTTTCATTTAATTGAAAACAAACCGCTGTACCTGTAGCAAATATACCAGAACCTGAAGATGATCTAAATGTATTATATCTTAACCAATCTTCTACAATACAGGTAAAACTACCTGTTGCTTTTGCTGATATAGAAACAATTCTACAACATAATCCTGTTGATGCACCTGCAATCCAATCACCTACTTGTATATCTAATCCATTATATTGAAAATCTTTTCTTGTTAAGTGAGAACCATGATTCTGTGCTGTTACTGTTCCTTGAACTGTCCATTGATAATATTTTGGATTTGAACCACTCGACCACCATTTATCACCTTGTCCATCATTATGTGGCCATTGTGTTTTGTTTGCAATTGATGTAATGTTTAAACTTAAAACTTTTGCTGGTTTATTAACATCAATATAATTAGTTTTGTAGGCCATCTACTAGCCTCCCATTACCAATTGTATCCATGCATGAGTAACTGTACCAAATGATCTTGAAGCTCCAGTATCACCTTCAGCCGCTTTAATTGAAATTGTTGATATTGATCCAAATGCTGTTGGAGATCCTGATGATCCACCGCCTGGTACTTTTCTTAATGTAACGTCTTTGTTCCAAGGCATAATATCATATTCATTTGATGCATATTTGTAACCAAAGTATAATATACCTGCTGGTGGATAACTGTATCCTGTAAATGTAATTGTAATATCACCACCTGCCGCTGAATCAATGTTTACTCCTGATATTCCAGATGTTATATCTGTAATACTTTGTAAGTTACCATTTGTTGCATAGTTAATTTTAAATCTTTCTACTGTGGTTGTTCCACCACCACCTGCATCAGCTGGTGCCCATCTTGAATTTCCATTATCCCAAGTAAGTACTTGTCCAT
>CEUS01009237.1_pt1 | contig 14676 bp, 13 predicted proteins | sample 427031 | NCBI WGS metagenome assembly CEUS01 (sample SAMEA2622837, study PRJEB7988) | marine metagenome | biome: marine biome (ENVO:00000447); feature: marine epipelagic mixed layer (ENVO:xxxxxxxxx); material: "saline water (ENVO:00002010), including plankton (ENVO:xxxxxxxx)" | depth 140 m | reverse complement strand
TGACGGCTTCCGGATGCTGGCGCTCCACCATCTCCTCCACCCGCGTCTCGCTCTCCCCCGCATCCTTGAGCGAAAGTCCGATCCGGCTGGCGTAATAGAGTCCGATCACGGTGACAGGGATGAAACCACCGAGATGGTACCCGAAGCTGAACGCCAGCGAATTCGGGGCCGGTACGTCGAACACCGAAAGCGCCCAATTGGCCGACGCGTGAAAGGTCCCAAAGAACCCGGGAGCCGCGGGAAGCGCCACTCCGAACCCGACCACAGCCTCAGTGAAGTAGGCGGCAACCGGCCCGGCATGGATGTCGAAAGCCAGCATAGCAAGCCAGAACGATAGCCCATGCCAGAGCCAAAGCCCTACGCTCCAGAGAAGCCCGAGTAAGAGAAGCTTGGGACTGCGAAACACCTTTAGGCTGCCCAAGAATGCTTCCAGTGCGGCCACGACTGGCTTCGCCAGGTCGCCAGGGAGTGCAAGTGCGATCCGCTCAGTGACGCGTACAACCGTCCGAGGGATCACCAACAGAAGGGTGATGACCACCACAGACAAAAGGCACAGCACAATGGCAGCGTCGAGCACCGTGCCCAGCGGACCTCCCGAGAGGCGCACGGAAGCCGGGAAGCTCGGGCTGAAAATAGTGGCCAACAGAATGCTAACTAGCACGAGAGCGTCCAGAACCCTTTCAACGACAAGGGAACCCAGGGCCGCGGACATCGAAACCGGCTCAACCTTGGATAGCGCGTACGCGCGCGTGAACTCACCAATACGCGCGGGGAGAAGGTTGTTGGCCATGAAGCCGATGTTCACGGCCGCGAACCGGTTGCGCAGGGAGGTGTCGGCGCGTATCGGTTGAAGGAGGATCTTCCAGCGGAGCGCCCGGATCAGGAATCCAGAAGTAGCGACCGTGATCGCGGCGAGCAGAAAACCTACGTGCGCTTGCTGGATTTGGGTCCACACTTCGCCAAACGGAACATCTCGTAGGATCCACCAAAGCAGGAACGCGGTAATGCTGACACCGATGCCCGCCTTCCAGTCCAACCTCAATGCGTGCGCGCCCCTCGCACCAGCTCGGCCATCTCCCGGACCGCTCGCTCGATACCGACCAGGACGGCCCGGGAGACCACCGAGTGGCCGATGCTTAGCTCTTCGAGATCAGCCAGGGCTGCCACCGGCGTAACGTTTTCGTAGGTGAGACCGTGTCCGGCGTGTACCGCCAACCCGAGGTCGCGCCCGAGTGCCGCCGCTGCTTCGAGCCGGAGGAGTTGCTCATCGCGGCTACCCCCTAAAGCGTTGGCGTACTCACCGGTGTGGAGCTCGACCGCGTCCACACCGAGCTGGGCAGCAGCGCGAACCGCCTTCTGGTACGGGTCGATGAAAAGTGAGGTCCGCACCCGCGCTTCTCGCAGGCGGTCGAGCGTGGCGCCCACAAGGCGGAGCCTCGCCGCTGAGGAGAGGTCAAGCCCCCCCTCGGTCGTGATCTCCTCGCGCCGCTCTGGCACTAGGGTAGCTTGGAGGGGAGCCAACTCGCAGGCCAGCTCAACGATTTCACTCACCGCCGCCAGCTCGAGGTTCACTGCGGTCCGTGCTGTCTCCATGAGGGTCCGAACGTCCCGGTCCTGGATGTGACGCCTGTCCTCGCGCAGGTGGACCGTGATGCCGTCGGCGCCAGCCAATTCGGCCAACATCGCGGCCCGTACCGGGTCTGGCTCATCAGTGAGGCGGGCCTGCCGGACGGTGGCAACGTGGTCGATGTTGATGTACAACCGCATCCCTCTCATGCTCCGGCTTCGACTGGGGTTTCGAACAGGTCCCTGAGGACCGCCACGGTCTCACCCTCCAGTCCCCGTGCTTCGGCCAGTGCCACGGCTTCCCGGCCTAGGTCGCGGTAGACCCGTGACTCGCGATCTGGAAGTGTCCCCAGATGGAGACGCACGGTCTCGACGTCCCCGCGGGAAATGGGCCCGGTGAGCGCCGGGGCAAGCCCGAGTTCGGCGATGTTATCGAGCGTCCCTCGCATAAGCGGCAGGAGAGCCGGAATAGCCTCGTCCTCGTCGACCCCCGCCAACACGAGAAGTCGAGCCGCGAGCGCCAACAATACGGGAAGGTAGTTGGACGCAACCACCGCGGCAGCGTGGTAGAGAGGCCGGCAAGCGATCGGGACGGTGAGCGTGGTGCCGTCCAGCCTCGCCACCAGACGACGGGCGACCGTGATGGCTTCATGCTCCCCCGAAACCGCGAACCACGACCCGGGCAGCCGTTCCGCACCCGTAACGGGATGGGCCAGCGCTTGCAAGGGATGAAGTGACCCGACGTAATATCCACGAGCGCGCAGAGGTGCCAGCACCTCCACCGAGAGCGTGCCCGAGCAATGCAACGCTACGCATCCCTCAGGGGCGTCCCCCTGCCCCGCCATCATATGGGCCATCTCGGGCAGTACACCGTCCGGCACGGCCAGCAAGACAGCGGTGATGCCAAGCCCGGGGCGCTCCAGACCGAAGAAATACCGTGCCAGGCCTTCCATGAAGAGCGGGTGGGTGGGAGGCTCAGGTTGCCGCCCGCAGTACGAGAGGGACTCGAGCGCCTCCCCCTGCCAGAGCGCGTAGCCCAACGCGAGGCCAGCCCGGCCAGATCCCACGACCAGCAACCGGTCACCCATCAAGTAACGTCCAAGATGCGGATCCCCTGGTGTCGCCGCAGTTGTCCCAGGATACAAGCAGGAATACGGGCCTTGACGTCCATCATCGCCCCGTGGTCCAGCCGCTCCAGCACCTCTCCCTCTCGGTAGAGCCAAGCGAGCAGTTCCCCGTCTCCGGCAGGAAGCTCGAGGTGAACACGGGACAAACCGATCCGTATGTGGGCTTTGAGCGTTTCACGCAAAGCCACGAGTGACCCCGGGTCCAACGCCGAGACGAAGACGGCGGGCCGTGGCTCGAAGGCGCGCACCCGGTCCCGCAGTGACTCCTCCTCGGCGTGGGTAACGCGGTCAATCTTGTTGAATACGAGGACTTGGGGGCGCTCGTGCAGGCGAAGTTCCTCGAGCACGTCCTCTACGACATCGAACTGTTCCCGCCAGCCCGAAAGGGAAGCGTCCACCACGTGCAGCAATAGGTCGGCCTCGCGTGCCTCCTCCAGAGTGGAGCGAAAGGATGCCACGAGATGGTGAGGGAGCTTCCGGATGAAACCGACCGTGTCGGTGACCAGCGCGGCGTAGCCGTCGCCCAGACCCACACTACGGGTAGCGGAATCCAGAGTTGCGAACAGGAGATCCTCGACGAAGATATCGGTGTCCCCTGATAGCGCACGCAGCAGCGACGATTTGCCGGCGTTCGTGTAACCAACTAGCGAGACCCGAAACTGACCCTCCCTCCCGCGCCGCTGTACCTCCCGCGCACGCGTCACGGTTCGCAGCTTCGTCTTCAGATCCGAGATGCGCTCTCCGATCAGCCGGCGGTCAGTTTCGAGCTGTGTCTCGCCCGGTCCCCTCAGGCCGATTCCCCCGCGGATGCGTGAAAGGTGGATCCACATGCGTTTCAGGCGTGGCAGGAGGTATTCGAGTTGCGCCAGCTCGACTTGCATCATCGCTTCCCGTGAGCGTGCCCTCGTGGAAAAAATGTCCAGGATAAGCTCCGACCGGTCTAGCACCCGCACACCCACCAGGTCCTCCAGATTTTTTCCCTGCGCGGGGGACAGATCCTCGTCAAAAATGACCAGTTCGGCCCCTCCCTGGACCACCGCGTCCTTCAGTTCGTCAGCTTTGCCGTCGCCGACGTAGTAACGGGGGTGAGGACGGTCGAGGCGTTGCCTCACCGTCCCCACGATCTGACCTCCCGCAGTGTCTGTCAGGCGGCGCAGTTCACTCAAATGCTCCTCCGCCAACGGCGGAGACACGTCCTTGTTCGGCGCTCCCACGAGCACTGCCTTGTCGACCGGATTGCGGTTGTCGATCAGCTGAGTCGGAATCGGGACATCACCTCGTGTCGGCGGAGATCGGAGTTGCTCATCAGCTCTTACCCCCCCTGGCAGCTCACTGCTCCCAGGTCACCAGCACCCTTGTCTTTCCTTCAACCGTCATTTCCCTCCATGCTTGCCAGCACCTCACTTCGCCGTTCGGCCCACCATTGGAGCCGCTTCTGGATCCGGGCTTCTTCGCCGTAGGGCCCGGGTTCGTAGAAGCGCTCGCCCACCAACCGATCTGGGAGATAGCTCTGGTCGGCCACACCGTGCTCTTCCGCCGGGTCGTAGCGGTATCCCTCGCCATACCCCAGCTCCTTCATAAGCCCAGTGGGAGCGTTCCGGATGTGGAGGGGAACCGACTCTCCCGTGGTCTCTCTCGCACGCTGCATCACCGCACGCCAGGCTGCGAACACCCGGTTGGACTTAGGCGCGGTCGCCAAGTACAGCGCCGCCTCGGCGAGCGCTAATTCCCCCTCGGGTGCGCCGAGAAAATGGAAGGAATCCCGAGCGGCCATCGTCACAACCAGCGCTTGTGGGTCAGCAAGCCCGATGTCCTCTGACGCCATGCGCACCAGCCGCCGGGCGAGGTAGAGCGGATCTTCCCCGCCGTCGATCATGCGGGCGAGCCAATAAAGTGCACCGTCTGGGTCGCTTCCCCGCACAGCCTTGTGCAGAGCGGAGATGAGGTTGTAGTGCTCTTCCCCACCTTTGTCGTAAACTGGGAAGCAGTGTTGCAGACCCTCCCGGGCGGCTTCCGCGTTGATCCGCCCGCCCGCTCCGACCAGCGTCGCCGCCGCATCAAGGGCACCGAGCGCTCGCCGAGCATCGCCGTCGGCCGCTTCGGCGATTAGCTGCAGAGCCTCCTCTTCCCACGTCACCCCGCTGGCACCTAGACCGCGCTCGACATCCCCAAGCGCAGCTAGCATGACCTCACGGAGGTCCGCCACCGCCAGCGCCGCCAGCACACGCACGGGTGCCCGTGATAGGAGGGGGCGTACGATCTCGAAGCTCGGATTTTCGGTAGTGGCTCCGATCAGCAGGACTACCCCTTCCTCGACGTGTGGCAGGAAGGCATCCTGTTGCGCCTTATTGAAGCGATGAATCTCGTCGCAGAAGAGAATCGTGCGGTGGCCTGTGGCGTCCCGCCGTAGACGTGCCTCCGCGATAATCTCGCGGACCCGGGGGATTCCTTCGGTGACCGCACTAAACGAGACGAACTCGGCGCCGGAGGCTTCGGCGATCAAGCGCGAGAGAGTCGTCTTGCCGCTGCCCGGGGGGCCCCACAGGATCATGCTGGCAGGCTGACCCGACTCGATCATCGAACGGAGCGGCCGCCCCGGACCGAGCAGCTGATCCTGGCCCCGGAATTCGTCCAGCGAGCGCGGGCGCATGCGCGCAGCCAGAGGAGCGGCCGAATCGATCGACTGGGAGGGTGTAGCCCCGACAGCGTCCGGGCTGACTTCCCGGTCGGAAGGGGTTTCGAACAGCTCGAGGTCGCCGTTCACGCTCGTCTAATCACGATCAGGGGTATCAATAGCCAGCTCAGTGGCCATCGCCAAGAGTCCTTCGCGGCGGTTCAGTGAGGGATCCCCGAGCACCCGCTCCAACAAGGCTTCTAGGATCTTGCCGAAGTGGGGCCCCGGCATGATCCCGGCACGTATCAAGTCGTTACCGTCTACAGCCAGATCACTCACCGCGAGAGGCGGAGCTTTGCGGAGCTCGCGTCTGAACGCGCGCCACGTCCCAGCCGCGTCCGTCGGCTGCGTCATGCCCAGCGCCCTCTCAACGCGCTGTTGCCCGCACCAGATCCGGGCCAACTCGGGGAGCCGAGCGGCACCCACCCGAGAAAGCCATCGACGCTTGTCGGATGGCGTCGCAGTGGCCGGCGGAGGGCCAGGCCCTGCGCGCACCAAAGCAACCACAGTGTCAGCCTGGGCGTTGGAGAACCGCAGTCGGATCAGGAGTTGCGCAGCCGCCCGTGGACTCGTGGCCTGGAGCAGTGCGGTAAGGCGGAGGATAGGGCGTTGACGGAGCAGCGCGTCGACCAGCAGGAGCGCGTAACTCCATGCGTCCACGGGCACTTCACCCCGCTTTGCGCCAACCAACTCCGCGAGCTCAGGCATGAGGGGATCTAGCACGCCAGCTGCCGCGTACAGAGACAAAGCCCGTGACGGCTGTGAATCACCCGCCAGTACCTTGAGCAGCTCTTCTCGTACTCGCTCGGGTGAGAGGATCCCAAGCTGGTCGGTGGCAGCGCACAGCGCGTCCCATGTCGCTTGATCCACGGTCAGCTCGAAGCGGCCCGCAAAGCGGAGCGCCCGGAGCACCCTCAGGTAGTCCTCTGCCAAGCGATCCGGCGGGGACCCGACAGTGCGCAGTATGCCCCGCTCCATGTCCTCCACCCCCCCAAACGGATCGTACAATTCGTCCCGAAGGGGATGCCAGGCCACAGCGTTTATCGTGAAGTCGCGCCGCGAAAGATCGTCGTCCAGGTAATCCGCGAACTCCACCGTCGCGTGACGGCCGTGAGTTTCCACGTCGCGGCGGAAGGTGGTCACGTCGTACATGGTGCCGTCCCGGGCCAGCACCCCGATGGTGCCGTGCTCTATCCCGACGGGAACGGTGCGACGAAATAGGTGACGCACCTGTTCCGGACGCGCGCGCGTAGCCAGGTCCCAATCCACCGACTCAACTCCCAGCAAGACATCGCGGACGGCCCCACCAACAGCCCACGTTTCGAACCCCGCGCCTTCTAGGGTGCGCGCGATCCACCCGACAGCCGCAGGGGCACTCGGATGGCGCCGCACCATCCGCTCTCTCACGCGGACATCCATTTCCCCCGCAGGTCCCGCAGGTGATGTCGCTCCGAGACCAAAATTTCCCCTAGGACCACCAACGTGGCCTCGTCCAGATCGAGTCCGGTCACGGCCTCGTACCAGCGCACCTCCTCCGCCTCCCGCTCTCGGGCCTCCTCCTCCCAACCGTCCAGCTCCCCAGCCGACACGGCGAGCGCCGAAAGATCGCGAGGCACATGTCCAAGCTCCAGCACGCGGGCAGTGAGACGCGAGAGGTGGTGCTGCTCGTCCGCGTGCAGGTCGTTGAGCCGCTCGGTCGCCTCAGCATCCTCACCCGCGGCCGCGTCAGCGGCCAACACCCGATAGTACATGGTCTGCGTTTTCTCGCGCTCACGGCTCTCCTCCAGCACTCGCAACGAGCCTAGTGGAACCGATTCGGGGACACTCACTGGACGTTCACTCCTCCGATATCCGTTGTCATGTCTTCTTCTCCTGACCGCGGCACCGACCTGTGCAGCGAGCTCAGTCTTGTTACCGCTTGAGGAGTCCCCGAAGTCGGACCCACAACGTGCGCTCCCCCAGGAGCAGAGGAACAGGGACAGGCTCCTCGTCCCGGAAGATGCGTTGCGGATTCGTGATCGAAAGCAGTGATATCTGTTCGTCTCCCCCCAACTCTGACAGCATCTCCACCCCCTCGCGATAAAGCAACTTGAGATGGGGTCGGCCGTGGAAGTCGGTCGCCAGATAATCCACCAACCCGCGCCGCAGCAGCCTGACGGCCAGCCTACGAGCTTCAGGGCCGTAACGCCCTATCAGCGAACCGTAGTTAACCTGCAAGTACGCCCCTACGCGCCGCCACTCCTTTGCCAGCTCGAGATCACGGTCAAAACCCACGTAGCGCTCCGGATGGGCTACGATCGGGCGGATCCCCACACGCCGCAGTCGGGAAAGGACCCCCACGGTCCCAGGAGGAAGTTGGAGGCGGGGCCATTCCAGAAGGACGAAGGATGATCCTCCCAGGTGTAGCCGCTCATCCTCGAGGTCCGGATCAGGGATGTCCAGCATCACCTCATGACCACATCGGAAGTCCACCTCGGGAAATTTCTCGGCGACCGCCCGTTCAGCGTCCGACCAGGCTCGGTCTACCCGGTCCATGTGCTCCGCGTAGCGCTCCGGGTTGCGGACCAGGCTCGCGTCCACGTGGGGGGTGGTGATAATCTTCCGGATGCCGGCCTGGGTCATAAGCTTGACCCCATCGAGCGTGTCTTCGATGGTGCGGGCGCCGTCGTCCACCCCCGGCACCAGGTGAGAGTGTACATCGCATATCGACAGGGGATCGTCCGTCCTCATCCGCTCCGTCGCCCCACCCGCTCCAAGATCTGGAGCAGGTCGACCTCCGGGTCCACCGCCCCAGCGGCGCTCTCGCAGGCGTAGGTCAGAAGACCGTCCGCGGCGAGCAGATCATAGGCCCCGCTGCGTTCGCCCTCCCCGGTCAAGGCCTGCGTCAAGACCAGAGCACCTGCATCCGCGAGCGTCGCGGTGAGGTCTCCGGAAGCGTCCTCGACTGGAAGGATCAGAGCGTCAGGCGGAGCTGGAGTGCGACTGGTAAGCCAGTCCCGGAGGGCACTCATGCAGCACTCGCATCCGCCAGACGTCGCACCACGGCCTCCCCAGAGACCAGAGCCTCATCGAGTGCGGTAGGATCCGCCACCCCAGCCTGCGCCATGTGAGGACGCCCTCCCCCCTTCCCTCCAACCTGTCCCGCCACTTCCCGGATGAGCAGGTCCGCCCGCACCCCGCGCCGGATGAGGTCATCTGTCACAAATATAAACAGGCTGTGTGTACCGTCGCCGGATTCGGCCGCCAGCACCGCCACCCCACTCCGACCCGAACCGAGGAACCCGTCACCCCACGCACGGGCATCGTCAGCCCCCCGCACGCGTAGGCGCACCGCCCGATATACGAACGGTCCAGCCGAAGCTTCCACCGTCACCTCGTGAACGGGCACCTCGCCGGCAGAGCCGCCCTTGCGCACCTCACCGAGCAAGCTTTCCAACTCCGCGCACTCCTCCACCAGCTGCCGGACTCGCTGTGCCAGGTGCTCGGGCGACGTACGCAGAATCGATGCCGCATCCGCGGCGTGCGTCCCCATTGCCTCGAAATGGCGGAAGGTTCCTCGGCCGGTGGACGCCTCGATCCTTCGCACTCCGGCAGCAATTCCGGTCTCGGAGAGGATCTTGAACAACCCAATCTCCCCTGTGTGCCGAACGTGCGTGCCCCCACACAGCTCCAAGCTGGCGCCCGTTACCTGCACCGTGCGCACAACGTCTCCGTACTTTTCGCCGAACAGGGCCATCGCTCCTCGCCCAACCGCCTCGGCGTAGGGAACGGATTCGATACACACAGGATGGTCGGCCCAGATGTCCTCGTTGACCTGCCGCTCGACCGCTTCCCTCTGCGCCGCCGTCATCGGAGAATCGTGGGCAAAATCGAAACGGAGTCGGTCGGGAGCGACCAGCGAGCCACGCTGCACCACGTGCTCTCCGAGCACGGCACGCAGTGCCGCATGCAGCAGGTGCGTGGCGGTGTGGTTGCGCTCCGTATCGTGACGAACGTCCGCCAAAGTTGCCCGAACCGGGACGTGCCCCCCTCCGGCCTCCGGGATAACTCCGGTTAGGGGCCCACTAACCGCCGTCCACTCGTTCACCCGTTGGACCCCCTCGACAAGCAAGGACCAGCCATCCCCGGTCAACGCACCCGAATCCGAGATCTGACCGCCACCCTCTAGGTAAAATGGATTTTCGCGCACGACCACCGAGGCCCGCTCGCCATCCACGCTGTAGGCAATAACTTCGGTCTCGTGGACTCGCGATTCGTAACCAACGAAGCGCTGCTCCGTGCCAGCATCGAGCACCGTCCATTGCCCTAAGTCCACCCCCTCCGAAACCGTGCGCGTGGTGCGGGCCTGGTCTGCACGACTACGAGCGCGCTGTTCATCCAGAGCCCGCTCGAAACCCGGCACGTCCACACGGTAACCCCGCTCGCGAGCCATCAACTCTGTCAGGTCTAGAGGAAAGCCGTGGGTATCGTACAGACGGAAGGCATCATCACCCGATATCGTTGTAGAAGTCCCCTGACTATCGCTGGACACGATCTGGTCGAAGAGAGCCATCCCGCCCTCTATGGTGGCAAGGAACCTCTCTTCCTCAGAACGCGTGGTCCTGAGCAAGTGGTCGCGGCCTTCGTGGAGCTCAGGGTATGTGCTTCCCATACAGGTCACCACAGCATCCACCACGTGGACCAGAGTGGGCTCCCGACGACCCAACAACCATGCATGCCGCACGGCTCGTCGTAGGATACGGCGCAGTACGTATCCCTGGCCCTCGTTCGTGGGAAAAACCCCATCAGCCAACAGGAACGCAACCGAGCGAGCGTGATCAGCGAGCACACGATAACTCACACCCTCGGGGGCCTTCGGATCGTATCGGTGTCCCACTTCCGCTGCGACCCGCTCCACTAGGGGATCGAACAAATCGATGTGGAAGTTGGAGTCCACACCCTGGAGCACTGACGCCACGCGTTCGAGCCCAGCCCCAGTATCGATGGACGGAGCGGGAAGCGGATGGAGCACCCCACTCTCGTCTCGATCGAACTGCATGAATACCAGGTTCCAGAGTTCCACGACCTTACCGAGATCAGAGAGCACCACGAACTCCTCGGTGGTCGGGAGCTGGCCCTCCCGCTCGACCTCTGAGCGAAGGTCGAAGAAGATCTCCGAGCACGGCCCGCACGGTCCGGTATCGGCCATTTGCCAAAAGTTGTCCTTGTCACCCAGCCGGTGGATGCGTCGCTCGTCTACACCCACCTCGTCGTGCCAAAGCTCTGCAGACTCGTCGTCCGAATGATGCACGGTCACAAAGAGCCGATCCGGATCCATGCCGAAATCACCCACCAGAAGGTCCCAGGCATAGCGGACCGCATCCCTCTTGAAGTAATCGCCAAAAGAGAAGTTGCCAAGCATCTCGAAGAAGGTGTGGTGGCGGGCCGTCTGCCCCACCTCCTCAAGGTCGTTGTGCTTGCCCCCCACACGCACGCATTTCTGCGATGTGGCTGCCCGTAAGAACGGTGCCTTCTCCTGGCCCAAGAATACTTTCTTGAACTGGACCATCCCCGCGTTAGTGAACAGCAGGGTGGGGTCATCCCCCGGGACCAGCGTAGAGCTGGCCCGAACCTCATGCCCCCGCTCGCGGAAGAAGTCCAAGAATCGCTGTCGGATGTCGTCTGCCTTCATCGTGCCGCTCTTGTCTCCATAGGGACACCCATCCGCAGAGAAGGCCGTACACCCCTCCCTAACAGGCTATTCAAGATAATCTACTCGCGTCCCTCCCAATACCGCCTCCACGGCTGGAAAGGACACTGGTGAGGTGGGGTCTTGGAAGAAACAGTGATGAACGAGAAGGGGGGAATCAAAAAGGGGGTCTGCCCAAGGACTAAGAGCCAACCCCCAGACGCACCGAGAGAACTCTCAGTCCGTGTCCGTACCCTCGTCTCCCGCTGCTGAACTCGACTCCGGCTTGGGAACCAACGCTGCCCGCACATGCCCATCGACCTCGTCTGCCACATCGGGATTGTCGACGAGGAACTGCCTCGCGTTCTCCTTCCCTTGGCCGAGTCGCAGATCACCGTAGGAATACCAGGCTCCGGATTTGTCCACCACGTTTAGCTCTGACCCGAGATCGATCAGCAGACTCGTGTGGCTGATACCCTCGTTGTAAAGGATATCAAATTCCGCCTGCTTGAAGGGTGGAGCACACTTGTTCTTCACGACCTTCACCCGGGTACGGTTGCCGACCACGTCCTGGCCATCCTTGATCGCTCCGATACGCCGGATGTCGAGCCGACAGGAAGAGTAGAACTTGAGGGCGCGACCACCGGAGGTGGTCTCGGGATTACCGAACATGACCCCAATCTTCTCCCGGATCTGGTTGGTGAAGATCACCGCTGTGTTGGAGCGGCTCACGGCTCCGGTCAGCTTGCGAAGAGCCTGGCTCATGAGGCGAGCCTGGAGTCCCACGTGGCTGTCACCCATCTCCCCTTCGATTTCTGCCCGGGGAACCAGCGCGGCTACTGAGTCGATCGCCACAACATCCACCGCGTTGCTCCGAATGAGCACCTCCGTGATCTCAAGCGCCTGTTCTCCAGTATCGGGCTGTGACACCAGCAGGTTGTCGACGTCCACACCGAGCTTACGGGCGTACCCCACGTCCAGAGCGTGTTCGACGTCGATGAACGCGGCGATTCCGCCTGTGCGCTGGGCGTTAGCTATGACGTGTAGGCACAGAGTAGTTTTCCCAGAGGACTCGGGGCCGTAGATCTCGCTTATCCGCCCCCGTGGCAGCCCGCCAATACCGATGGCGGCATCTAGGTTCATCGCGCCAGTAGAGATGGCTTCCATCATGACCTTGGCGCCGTCCGTACCCATCCGCATGATGGCACCCTCGCCGTATGACCGCTCGATCTGGCTGAGAGCAGTAATCAAGGATTTCTGCTTCTGACCGGCCATCTTGTGATCGGTCTTCGGGTCAGTCATCGCCACCGTCGCCATCGGCGCCTCCGTGGAAGTCTTGCAGGGGAGAACCTGAACACCCCGAGACAAACTACTACACCCGAACATAAAGCGAAAGCGTCTTGGGGAAAAAGCACTCTAGCCGCTCAGAAAGAAACTCCTGACCCACCGCCCGAGAACCGGGAGGGGGGTAATCCTGCTAGGGGAAAAAAAGGGGGGGAGAGTTCCTCACCCCGCAGATCGGCCACCCCCTCTTCCAACCCGGATTACATCCGAGAGGGTCGTTCCCGACCTCCACTCCGACGATCACCTCACGCATAGCGGGAGTCACGCGGGTCATCGTATCACTCGACCGGCAGCTCGGTCACGAGGGCTTTCGCGCTCAGTCCTTCCCCAGCCGCTTCTCAATTTCGGACAAGCGACGCGCTATCGAGATCACCCAGCCGGCAATCAGCAGCCACACCACAGCGTACGCGATGAACACGTGCCAGTAGGGTAGGCCGAGCGTCTGCCGGGCCAGCTCGTTGGCCGCCACCTGTGCGAAGGAGATTCTGGGACTGGCCAGGATCAACGCCCCGGCCAGGACGGCACCGAGGATGCGACCACCGAGACGCGGTCCCAGCGGAGGCGCGCTCACGCGGCCCCAGTGCGACGTGTCCGCAGCTCGAGGTTCCAGCGGCTCCGCTCAAGACCATACCGGAAGACGATCAGTCCCAGGAAGAGAGCGGTGAACGCGAGCAACCCTGTCATCAGGGTCATGAGCATGTCTGGATCTAGGGTGGGCTTTTCAGGCTTGAGCACGACGGGCTGCGGATGGAGCGAGCGGAACCATGTCACGCTCAAGTGGATGAGCGGAAGATCCAAGGCACCCACAATCCCCACCACCGCGGAGAAACGCCGCCCCCGCTCGGAGTTATCGGTCGAGCCCCGCACGATGAAGTACCCAAGGTAGATAAACCATAGGAGCAGGGTCGAGGTGAGCCGCGGGTCCCACGTCCAGTAGGTGCCCCACGCGATCTTTCCCCAGAGCGGTCCCGTGAGCAGCACGATGGTGGTAAAGACCATACCGCCCTCGGCCGCGGCCACCGCCGCCATGTCGGCCCGTTCGTCCCCGAGCCATAGGTAGACAGCGCTGCACAGCGCCACAATCCCGAATGCCAGGTACACGCCTACCCACGCCGCAGGGACGTGGACGTAGAAGATCCGCTGGACCACCCCCATGGTAGATTCAGTGTTCACCCAGAAGAACACCTCCCAGTGTAGGAGGATCATCAGGGCAAGGCCAAGCATGCTCATACCCCCGCCCAGCCAGCGGATCCCGCCGCCGGCAGCTTCTGTGGCCACATGTGACTTCATCGCGTTTTACTCCTCGACGACGTATCGGAAGAGGACGGCCCCCACCGCAAGGGCGACGAGAGCGAAGGCCCCCAGGATGCGGATCTGCCCATCCACCTCCGCAAATGGTCGGTCAGCAAGCAGCTGACCCGTTGCGCTCGTCCCGTAGATAACCACCGGCACCAGGAGTGGGAAGAGGATGATGGGGAGCAGGGCCCCTCCCATGGCCGTACCGGACGAGACAGCGCTGAACAGCGTGCCGACCGCGACAAACCCGAGAGCGCCTAGCGCGAGGGCACCCACCAAAGTGGCCGGACTGCTTCCCCAGTCCAGCGAGAAGAACAGACCGAACACACCCAGCACGATGAACACCACCACTAGGAGGATGACGTAGTTGGAGAGCACCTTACCCAGGAATAGCGCATCCCGCGGCGCCGGCGTCATGAGTACGCCCTGGAAGGCCCCATCCTGTGCCTCCAGCTCGAAGGTACGGCCGAGCCCCAGCGTACCGGCAAACACGATCGTGAGCCAGACGAGCCCGGAGGCGATGTCCTCGGGACGCACCAGTGTGGGATCGATCGCGTAGTTGAAAAGCACGCCCACCAACACCGTGAAGCCCGCCATGGCACCCACCCGCTCGCGACTACGGCACTCGACCATGAGATCTTTCCACGCCACCGCCCAGAGTTGGGCCAGGTAGAGCTTCATCTGCATCCCTCGACGCGATCAACGGTCTCCTGGTACAAGACCTCGAAGTCGCGGGCCACCACATCGGTCGACCCACCCTCCCACGCAAAACGGCCCCGCACCTGAATCGCCACCCGGTCCGCCAATTCCAGCCCCTGGGTCAGGTTGTGGGTCACAAGAACCACAGTGCGGCATCCGTCGCGCAAAGTCTCGAGCACCGTGCGTAGGACAGTCGCGGCGTGATGGTCAAGCCCGGTGTAGGGCTCGTCGAGGAGGACCAGGTCGGGGTCGTGGAGAAGGGTGCGTGCGAGTCCTAGGCGCTGGCGCATCCCCCGGGAGAA
>CEUS01203230.1_pt1 | contig 14685 bp, 16 predicted proteins | sample 427031 | NCBI WGS metagenome assembly CEUS01 (sample SAMEA2622837, study PRJEB7988) | marine metagenome | biome: marine biome (ENVO:00000447); feature: marine epipelagic mixed layer (ENVO:xxxxxxxxx); material: "saline water (ENVO:00002010), including plankton (ENVO:xxxxxxxx)" | depth 140 m | reverse complement strand
GACTCCATGGCGCATCACCAGAAGACCGCCCAGGTATCCGGCGATGGCGACACTGACAGAAAGGAGAAGCAGAAACGCCGCCACGATCATGTCGACACGGCGATCATCGGGAAAACGAAGGTAGAACCAAATCCATCCAAGAAAGAGGATGATGGAGGTCCATACTGTAAAGGAGGCCGTATCTTCATGCTGTTCCATCAGTGATCGGGCAGAACTGTGCAGATCTTGAACGGCGGTGGCTGCTTCCTGCCCTGACATCATAGAAAGGATTGCCGGAATAACGCTCAGGCCGAAAAGCCACAGAGGGGTTCGTCGGTCCATCCAAGACGGTTGAAAAATATAGGTCAGCTGAAAAAGCGTCGCCGTAAGAATCAGAACGATAGGAAAATGAGTGACAAACGGATGGATTTCCCCCATCGGCTGTACCTATGCAGCTTCGATAAATCCCCGCAACGCTTCCTCTGAGGAATAGCGATACCTGAACGAGGTCTCCTGTTCAATCTTAGTTCCGTCTACGACCCAAGTGAATTCGATGTAGTCCAGCATCGAACTCGGTACTTCTGTCAGGAATTTCAACCGAAGGTTCCAGCCAACCGCTGTTAGCCAACGAAGGGTTCGCGGTCCAAAACGCAATACTCTTCCACCGGCAATACCTACGAGTTCATCCTGAGTAATAGTCTCTTTGGGGCCGAGATTGTAAGCACCGCGCTTGGCTTCTTTCACGAGTGAGTAAAGTGCGCTGGCAGCGTCCTCCTCGTGAAGGAGCTGAACTTTAGCGGTTGAATCTTTTACCAGAGGAACCCAAGGTTTGGAGACGTATCGGGAAATGAAGTTACCGATATGAGCCCCGCATACCACTGCTGGACGAGCAATGACTACGTCAGTTTGAGGATGCTGTTCCTGAAACTCGACTAGCCTTTCCTCCACAATTCGTTTATCATTGGCGTACTGAAAGTCGTGTCCGCGGATTGGCATCTCTTCCGTAAGTCTGTCAGGATTGTCAGCATAGGCACCGTAAGCTGTACCCGAACTCGTCACCACTAGACGGGGAATGCTGAACTCTTTCACATAACCAAGTACGTTCTCCAGACTCTCAACATTAATTCTGTACATCTTCTCAATATCGTGAAGAGGATCAAGCACGAATACGAGATGAACGACAGTTTCGATCATATTATTGGCAAAGATGTCCGATATATCGCTGCAGCAGTCCCTTTGGTGAAAGGTCACCTTCTGAAACTCTTCCTTCGGTGACACCATATCCAAACCGATGATTTTATCAACTGACGAGTCCGACTGAAAGCGCCGGCAAAGCTCAGTGCCGATGTAACCGGAAGATCCTGTGATTAGAATACTCATAATTCAACGGAGAAAGAATTTAGTCCATCGGAGAACAAAAAAGCCCCTCAAAATGAGGAGCTTTCCCATCAGTGCGTTCATACTTTATTTTGCTGTGACCCCTAGGGGAGTCGAACCCCTGTTGCCAGGTCGAAAACCTGGAGTCCTAACCACTAGACGAAGGGGCCAGAAATCACAACAGTATCAAAAATCCTTGCAACCTATACCAGTTGAAAACCTATCCCAAAAATTTCGGGGTAACCGTTATCCACCTGGGTTCCGTGAAGAAACGAGTCGAATTTAAGTTGTCATTAACGGGAGAACAAAGGTGAAGCACCTTCAAGTCGCATCAGAAACCGCCTTCTGCTCGGCTGCATCCAGTAGTTTCTTAAGCTCACCTGATTGATGAAGTTCCAGGGTAATGTCGCAGCCACCTACAAGTTCCCCATCTATAAAGAGCTGAGGGATAGTTGGCCAGTTGCTGATCTCTGAAAGCTTTACCCTGATTTCGGGATCTGTCAGAATATTGACATCAACATAGGGTATGCCGTAACTATTCATCACCTGAACAACAGCATTGGAGAATCCACACATGGGCATCTCCTTTGTCCCTTTCATGTAGAGAACGACCATGTTCTCATCAATAGTTTTGTGAATCTGTTCTTTATAGTCCATATTGTTTCCCCTCTATTCTGTTGAAGTTTTAAGCTGAAGAGCGTGAATATCATTGGTCAGAAAAGTGCCGAGTGTTTGGTAAACAGCCTGGTGCTGCTGAATCAGTGTCAACCCCTCGAAACCGCTCCAGATTACGCTGGCAGAAAAGTGATCGCCTGTCCCTTGAAGATCCGTTACCTCAGCTGTGGCCCCTTCGAGACCCTTTTGAATGAGATCCTGTACCTCTTCTGCTTTCATGCCGTTGGCGAATTTAGACAATAGAAACGACAGCGCATTGAAATGATGGTTTACGCAAACAGGTTGAGTTGCTCCCTTCAACGTCCTATTTTCGGCGGATAATCTGAACCGATTCATGCCCAAAACTGACTCTCAACATCCACTCCGCTATCTCATTTCCGATCGAGATGCGGTAAATGAACTGGCTCAACAATACGGAACACCGCTCTACGTTTACGATGGGGACCGTCTTATATCTAACCTTCAGCACCTCGATGCAGCGCTTGCTTCCGCATTTTCCGATTATCAGATCTGTTTCGCCTTGAAAGCGAACACGAACCCGCACCTGCTTTCCATCATGAAAGAATCACTCCCATCGCTGGGCGCTGACTGTTCCTCTCCTGGAGAACTTTACATCGCTGAGCAGGTTGGGATTGACAATAAGCGGCGGCTCTATACGGGAAACTACGAGACCACGGAGGAGCTAAATCTGGCACTTGCCTCAGCAGGTCACCTCAATCTTGATGATATTACCTCCTTTGACAGGCTGATGAAAATCCGTATCCCTGACGAGATTTCATTTCGCCTGAATCCCGGTTTTGGTAGCGGGAGTTTTCCAGAAGTTGTCACATCAGGGAAAGAGGCGAAGTTTGGTATTCAGGAAGTGAAGATCGCCGAAATCTATCGGCGTGCGAAAGAGAGCGGAGTCAAGAGATTTGGCATTCAGTGTATGAGCGGGTCGGGCAATTTGGATGGCGACTATTTTGTCCGATTGCTGACCGCCATTCTTACTTGTGCGAGAAAGCTTGAAAGTGAACTCGGATTCACATTTTCGTTCATCAGTCTAGGTGGCGGCTACGGTGTTCCTTATAGGAATGATGAGAAACCTCTCGATGTGAATGAAATGTTCGGCAAACTTGGTGCTACTTTCCGTTCATTCTACGATCCGTCTAATGGAGCTTCACCTCGGTTTGTCATTGAGCCGGGAAAGATCGTTATCGCTGATTCGGCTTTCCTGCTGGCCCGGGTGTCCGGCATTAAGGAGAGTTACAAAACATTCGTGGGCCTCGATGCTGGGATGAACACCTTTCTCCGCCCCGCTCTCTATAAGACGTATCATAAAATTTTCAAGGTTGGTGATCCGAAAGCACCCCATGAGATTGTAGCCGACTTTACGGGAGGAATCTGTGAAAACACTGACCGTCTTGCCACCGACCGGTCATTCCCCAATGTGAAAGAAGGCGATCTTGTGGCGATCATGGATGTGGGAGCGTACGGTTTCAGCATGGCAAGCCAATACAATACACGCCCCCGTCCAGCGGAAGTACTTCTGTTAAATGGGGAATCCCGGCTCATCCGTCAGAGAGAAAAAATACAAGATTTATTCTCGCATACGGAGTGGAATGCTTCATAGCCGCTTCTTTTCACTTTTTATGTTTACTATTCCTCTTCTCCTGCGGTCACAGATTCCAGTCTCTATTCACCAGCAGCAACATGAGTTTTTCCGTGAAATTTATACAGCCGCTCCCGATACTTCTATCCGCCTCCCCGCTCCGCTTCAGAGGAGATTCCCCGGGCCGTTGCTTGAGGTTTTTGGCTATCACCCCGCATCTTCTGGTGTCTACACGGCAGTGCTGTCATGGCCCGGCGGAGTTTCAAGCCAACAGTTTGTGCTACTCAAGTAAGGAGTGCAATCGATCGAACACATTCGATATATCAGCACAAACCGTCATCTACCCGGTACGGGCTTCAGCGAGGAGGTGTCGTTCAGGCAAGCTTTGTTCGATGGGTTAGCACCTGATGGTGGTCTCTACATGCCGACGACAGCTCCTACCCTCTCTAGTGATGAAATCGTGCAGTTTTCCGGTCTCTCCTATTCCGAAGTTGCCTTTCGAATTCTCACCAAGTTCCTAGCTGAAGAACTTGCGCTAGAAGTATTGGAGGAAATCTGTGCCGCAGCTTACGACTTTCCAATCCTGATTGAAACTCTAGATAGAGAAACTTCTCTACTCTATCTCGATCGTGGGCCAACTGCTTCTTTCAAAGATTTTGCGGCCCGGTTCATGGCGCTGACCATGAATGCTATGAAAGAGAAGGATGAACTAATCACCGTTCTTGTGGCAACAAGCGGCGATACGGGAAGTGCTGTGGGAGAAGCATTTTGTGGCATGGAAGGCTTTCGTGTTGTAATTCTCTATCCGGAGCAAGAGGTTTCCCATATACAGCGGGCGCAACTCGAAAGGATTGGTGAGAATGTCCAAACGCTTCGAGTTGATGGACAGTTCGACGACTGCCAAAGATTAGTGAAACAGGCCTTTCTTGATCAGAATCTTGCCAGCCTCAATCTGACCTCTTCCAATTCCATCAATGTGGGGAGAATTCTCCCACAAATTGTCTACTACTTTTTTGGTTGGGCGAACTTAGCCCGGGAGGGAGATCAACTTATTTTTTCAGTCCCTTCAGGCAATTTTGGGAACTCCCTCGGGTGTGAGTTTGCCCGACGGATGGGACTCCCCGTTGAGAGACTTATCCTCGCCGTAAATGATAACGACGAATTTCCTCAATTTCTGTCTTCAGGAGCTTATATTTCCCTCTCCCCGTCCCGCCAGTGCATCTCGAACGCCATGAACGTGGGCAATCCTAGCAACCTCGCCCGATACTTCGATCTCTACGAGGGTCACCTATTCCCCGATGGAACTGTGGGGCAAACGCCTGAACTGTCTGCCATGAAGGAGAATCTCTGGTCTGCCTCTATCTCTGATGAAGAGACACGTCGGACAATTACCCGAACTTTTGAACAGTATAATATTATGCTCGATCCTCATGGAGCTGTCGGGCTAGCGGCTCTTCAGCGATACCGGGAAAAAGGGTTCAAGGGTCAGGCGATTGTTTTGGAGACAGCCCACCCAGGAAAGTTTCCGGACACCGTCTCGTCAATTCTCGGGCAAAGCGTTGAGGCCCCACCCTCTCTGGTGCATATGATGAAACGGCCCCCTTCAAGCGATAGATTGAGCTGCGATTATGAACAATTTCGGCAATATCTTCTCGATCAACCATGAACTGGATTAAGGTATTCGCCCCTGCCACTGTGGCCAATCTGGGACCGGGATTAGATGTCCTCGGCATGGCTGTGGAGGGGTGGGGAGACACGGTGGAAGCAAACCGGTCAGAAAGTGATGTTTCCATCGTTAAGGTCATTTCGGACTATCCTATTCCCTCAGATGCAAAGTCAAACACCGCCTCCCTTGCAGCGATGGAGGTGCTGAAAAAACTGGGCAATCCCGGCGGAGTCCAATTGCGAATAAAAAAGGGCCTTCCCAACGGTTCGGGCCTTGGCTCCAGTGCGGCCTCAGCAGCGGCGGGCGCCTTTTCCGCCAACTTTCTGTATGGAAGTCATTTGGCCCCCGAACAACTTATCGATGCAGCCACCCGTGCGGAAGAGGTTGTCTCCGCTCGACATGCGGATAACACGGCTCCATCATTGCTGGGAGGAGCCATCCTTGTTAAGTCTGTTTCTCCCTTAACTGTCATTGAACTGGGAGCGATTACATCACTCAAACTGATTCTGGTGACACCGAGAATTGAAATATTTACAAAAGAGGCACGAAAGCTGCTGCCTAATCAACTCTCCCTTAAAGACACTGTAACCGCCATGGCTAATACCTCAGCAATAACCGCGGCATTCATGAGAGACGATTACGATCTTATGGTGAGTAGTTTGTTGGATGTTATCGCTGAACCGCAGAGGAAGGGACTCATTCCACACTTTGACCAGGTAAAGCAAGCAGCTCTCTCGGCCGGCGCAGACGGACTCGTCATTTCGGGATCGGGACCGACCCTTTGCGCTTTCTCCAACGGAACGGTGAAAGAGGGAGAAACGATTAGGAATGCAATGGTAAAGGAATTCGAAAAAGGTGGTTTCCAATGTCAATCCATAGTGAGTCGGGTTGATCGCACCGGTACCCGGATTCTTTGAAGCGAAAACTAATCTCCTAGTTTAGGCTAGCCAACTTTCCCCGGTAGAGTGCTGTTATCTCTTTTAAGAAACAGAAGAATTTGCATTTTTGATAAAATAATGATCTTCTCAATCACTATTGGCCAGCTGGCCTGGACGCGTTTCTGTTCGATTATCACCGTCAAGAACAATCTCTCCGTTCACTATAACAGCATTCACTCCAGAGGGATATGCCTGAGGATGATGGTCAGTAGTGTTATCCTTCAGCGTTTCAAGCAGTGACCTCCTTTTCAATAAAGTTTTCGATGTGGCTCAGAGATTGGACGAGGGGTGATCCGCACCGTGCCAGTTTTTCTTCAGAATGGTGTCCGCTTGGGATGAGAAGACAATCGATATTCAACTCACTGGCCACTACATGATCGTGAACGGTGTCACCGATGAGAAGAACTTCTTGAGGATCATGAGTCATCTCCTCAAGCCACATTTTCCCATTTTCAATCTTTCCAAAAGCGTAGTGATTATCGAGGCCAATGACTCTTTCGAAGTAGTGTTGAATACCTAGATCCGCTGTCAGCTGTTCGAGGGTACTCTGCTGATACGCCGAAAGAAGAGATTGGGTCATACCCATATCTCTCACCCGTTCGATCATCGCCACCGCATCTTCTTTCAAAGAGACCTCACCCCGCCGTTTCTCATATATGTTGATGAATTCAGTGCCACTCACTTCAAAAGATTCTTTCTTGAAATCAAAACCGAGCCTGCGGTAGTAATCGATAACGGGAAAATCAAAGAGGCGCTGGTAACGCTCCAGCGTCAATCGCTTCATCCCTCTTTTGGCCAACATCCCATCCATGATGTCGACACAGAGCCAGGCGTCATCGAGAAGGGTCCCGTTCCAGTCCCAGATGATGTGTTTGTAGTTTTGGTCCAAGATTTCGGCGTCAGTTGACAGAGTGAGGGGTCGCCAGCCTGAAAGGCGGAATTTCAGCATCGAACATTTCACCGTCATCATCCACCATCTGATAAGTCCCCTTCATGGTTCCGAATTCGGTACGGAGAGGACAGTAGCTGGTGTATTGGAACGACTGATCTTTTTCCAGTCTAGGCTGATATCCCACCACACCGGGTCCTCGGACCTCCTCCACCTGCCCTATAGAGTCGGTGATATGCCAGTATCTGGTGACCAAAGTCTGAGGGGTCTCGCCTTCATTGGTGATGGTGATGTGATAGGCAAAGAAGAACAGCGGCCGGTCGGGATCGGACCGTTCCGGAACAAATTCTGTTTTGACACCAATGCGAATCCCATTTGTTACTGCTTCCACCATAACCAAAAATAAGACACCTGACGCTGAAGAACCAGAGTCAGAGAAGTTTCTCCAGGATATCACCGACGAAGTAGGCGATGGTGGCAGCAGCGCCACCCAACAAGACCGTTTCAGCCATTCCTCTCCAAGGGTTTTGTTCCGTTACTGCACTCTTGAGAAGTCCGATTAGGATGAGAGCAACAGCGGTAAAGAGACACGATGTGGTGAAGAGTCCCGCACCACCAGCCCGGGTGATACCTGACATAACGTAAGCAGCCAGAGGAATAAACCCCATAACATTAAAAGCAAGAAATGTGACCAGCCCTCGTTTCCATGGAGGGCGATTGTCCTTTATCATCTCCAGTTCTTCCTTCATCATGGTGTCAACCCAGACCTCCTCATCAGAAGTGATAACATCCACCACCTGCCTGAGTAGATCACCCGTGAACCCCTTCGCCTCGTATATTTCTCTAATCTCCTCTACCTCTTTTTCCCTCAGGTTTTCTACCTCCCATTCCTCTACTGCCTTGTGCTTTTCAAAGGAATCGTGTTCCGCCTTGGCAGAGAAATAACTACCCACCGACATGGCGAAACCATCGGCAATAAGGTTTGCGAAACCGAGAATAAGGACGATTGGGAGGGCAAGCTCGGCGCCCGCTGAGCCCGCAACAATAGCGAATGTGGTGACGGTGCCGTCTATACCACCATATACAAATTCGGCGATGTACTCTTTTTTAAATCCAAAGAATGAGCTTCGTCTGTGGTACGTATCTTCCATAAAGTTTCCGTGCGATTGGTTTTGAGTGTCTTTCCTCTGAACTTACAATTCATTGGCCCTTCCGCCACTGATATTTGAACAGAAGCAGCCCAATGACTTAGATTCCCAAGCTTAATGATCTATTATCTAATACAGTAAAGAATTTATAGGAAGGACTTAACAATGAAACCTCTAGCAACGCTAATGATGCTATCAGTCATCCTTTCGTCCGAGGATAAGAATGGTTGGGACGTTACGGCGGGTTTTGGGCCCACGGAAACAATCAATTTCACAACGACGGAAGGAACCTGGATGAGTTGTGATGTTTCGCCAGACGGCAGACATATCGTCTTCGATCTTTTAGGTGACATCTATATCATTCCCATGGTCGGTGGAAAAGCGACGCCACTCACTTCGGGACCAGCCTGGGAGATACAGCCAACATTTAGCAATGATGGCCAGTTTATCGCTTTTACATCCGACCGTTCAGGGGCAGATAATATCTGGATCATGGAGCGGGATGGTTCTGAGCCAAGACAAGTAACGAACGAAAAATTTCGGCTCCTGAACAACCCCGTTTTCACCGCTGACGATCAATACATCATCGCCAGGAAACATTTTGTGGATACCCGTTCCCTCGGCGCTGGCGAGATGTGGATATACCATGTTTCTGGCGAAGGTATGGGAACGGCAGTGACAGACCGCCGAAACTGGCAGCATGATGCTGGCGAGCCTGAGATCAGTCCCGATGGAAAAACGCTTTTCTATTCCCAAGATGTAAGTCCCGGTAACATGTTTCAATACAACCGGAACCCTAACTATGGTATATATGCCATCCATAGTATTGACCTAGAATCCGGGGAGAAGAAGACGGTTACCGGCGGCGTGGGCGGGAGCGTGACACCTCAAATTTCTCCTAATGGAAAGATGCTCGCCTTTGTCCGGCGGGTCGGTACTAAGACTGTTCTATTCGTAAGAGAGCTAGCGACCGGTATGGAACGTCCTATCTTCGACCGCCTCGATAGGGATTCCCAAGAGGCCTGGTCAGTTTTCGGTCCACATCCCAGCTACAGCTGGACACCGGACGGCAAAGCCATTGTGATCACAGCCGAGGGTAAGCTATGGCGCGTACGTTCAGCCGATGGAAAGGCTTCAGAAATCCACTTCACCGCCGAGTTGACACAGCAATTGACTGAAGCGGTCCGATTCAAAACGCCAATCGGCAAAAGCACCTTCGATGTTAAGACGGTCCGGGGTGCTCGTGTGAGTCCCGATGGGAAGCGAGTAGTGTTCGAGGCCCTCGGACGACTTTACAGCGCCACAAGTAATGGTAAAAGCCAAAAGCTTCTTACATCCGGCGGTGGCGGATTCGAGGCTCAGCCGGTATGGTCGCCGGACGGAAAAGAGGTTGCCTTCACTACGTGGAGCGATCGAGTTGGTGGGGGTATTTCCGTTGTCAATGCTAACGGCGGGAAGGCCCGGCGGCTTGTTATCCCCAGAGGGCACTATTTCAATCCAACATGGTCACCGGACGGCACCATCATCGTTTATCAGAAAGGAATGGGTAATCTGATCCGAGGTCGAAACCACTCGGTGGAGTCGGGCATCTATGTGGTCCCCGCCAGAGGGGGAGAGCCGCGATTCATCACAGAAGAGGGCCACCGGCCTGTCTTCAACCAGAACGGAGATCGGTTATTACTCCATTCCCGGGAAGATGATAAGAACGCGCTCATCAGTGTGAATCTTTCCGGCGGTGACCGCCGTATTATTGCCACCTCCAAATTCGGTAAGAGGTTCGACATATCACCCAACGGTCAGTGGATCGCCTTCACTGAGAGATTCCATGTTTACGTAGCACCCCTGCCCAAGACAGGTAAGACGATCGATCTGAGTCCCAAGATGAGCTCCTTCCCTGTGGTGAGAATGACGAAGGATTCAGGCTTTGAAGCCCATTGGTCCGCCCATAGTAGGACACTTCACTGGACGTTAGGATCAGAACTGTTCTCCAGGGAACTGTCCAACTCTTTTGCCTTCACGGAAGGGGCGCCTGAAGAGCTTCCAGATTCACCGGCGGTCGGTGTCAATCTCGGTTGGACGGAAAACAGCGACATCCCAACCGGGAGTATGGCGCTCATCGGAGGTCGAATCATTACTATGAAAGGCGATGAGGTAATCGAAAACGGCACTATCTTAATCAAAGACAATAGAATTGTTGCTGTCGGCTCCGCCGATGATCTTAACGTCCCGAGGAATGCAAAGACAATGAATGTTTCAGGAAAAACGATTCTCCCTGGTTTCATTGATGTCCACGCCCATGTTGGAATGAGCGGCGACGGCCTGACCGCTGAACAGAACTGGAATTTCCTCGCCAATCTCGCTTTCGGCGTGACCACCAATCACGACCCTTCCAAGGATACGGAAACTTTCTTTGCCAACTCGGAGCTACAGAAAGCAGGGAAAATTGTCGGGCCGCGGCTTTTTTCCACCGGGACCATTTTATACGGTGCTGTAACAGGCTTCACATCTGAAGTCCATTCGGTTGATGACGCGCTCTCTCACCTCAAGAGACTGAAGGCGTTCGGTGCATTCTCAGTCAAATCCTATAATCAGTTGAGTCGAAGCAAGCGACAGCAGATTCTTAAGGCGGCAAGGGAATTAGAGATGAATGTAGTAATTGAAGGGGGTTCCACTTTTCAGTATGACATGACGATGATTTTAGACGGACACACAGGCATAGAGCACAATATTCCAGTCTCCCCACTTTACGATGATGTGCTTACGCTATACGGTGCCAGTAGTGTAGGCTATACACCAACATTAGTGGTATCCTTCGGCGGCCTTTCTGGAGAGTATTACTGGTATCAACACGATCGTGTGTTTGACCATCGGCGGCTCCTGGCATTCACACCACGGGAGATTCTGGACAGGCGCGCCCGCCGCCGGTTAAAGGTTGAAGAGGATGACTTTAATCATATTGTTGTGGCGAAGGCGACAAAAGCACTCTCGGATGCCGGTGTCAAAGTCAACGTGGGAGCTCATGGACAGAGACAAGGGTTAGCGGCTCACTGGGAGATGTGGATGCTTGCCCAAGGAGGGATGAAGTCTATGGAGGTGTTGCGGGCGGGGACTCTCAACGGCGCAGAGTATATCGGACTTGACGATGATATCGGCAGCCTTGAGAAGGGCAAATTAGCCGATCTTATTATCTTGGATAAAAATCCACTGGAGAACATCAGGAATACGGACTCAGTGGAACTAGTGATGATCAATGGCCGGCTTTATGATGCCGCTAACATGAACCAACTATTTCCGGAAGAGGTAGCACGGCCGCCCTTATGGTGGGAGTAATAATCAAGACAGGAAATCCAAAAGCAGAGAGTTGACTTTTTCCGGTTCCTCATGCTGGAGCCAGTGGGTCGCCTTCTTGAGGAAAATGAGCTTCCCTTCTGAACAGAAGTCGATGCTCGGTTGAGCCATTTCCTTGCTGAGAAAGCGGTCCTTCACGCCCCATAATAGAAGTGTCGGCACTTCGATCTTGCGTGGTGCAAGGCTTTCACTCCTTTGGGGTTTCATCATCAGCAGTCCTGCCCGATACCACCTGATCATGGCGGTGAGGGCGCCGGGCTGAGACCAAGCTTCCACATATTGCGCCATCTCCTCATCACTGAATGTCCCCCGAACGGAAGTGGTCTGAAGTCCCTTCTTAGCAAACTCCCAGTTGTTCCGGCTCATACTCCATTCCGGCAGCCATGGCAGCTGATAATAGAAAATGTACCAGCTCTTTTTCTGCTGGGCCCGATTGGTCAGCAGATGCTGCCGCATGACCCTGGGATGGGGACAGTTGAGTACAGCCAGTTTCTCAACCCATTGAGGAAAGCGATTTCCCAAATACCATGCCACAAATCCTCCCCAGTCGTGACCAACAATGTGTGCCTTCCTACGCCCCAGTGATTCCACAAGTCCAAGGACATCTCTGGCGATTGGTTCAGCACGATATGATGAGACACTAGACGGTTTGGACGAAGTGTTGTAACCTCGTTGGTCGGGGACGACTACACGAAATCCCTTCTCCGCAAAGAAATCAATCTGTTGCTCCCAACATTGCCAGAACTCAGGAAAGCCGTGGAGGAGAATAAGCAGGGGTCCTCCCTTCGGCCCAGCCTGAACGGTGTGGAGAGTGAGACCGTTCGTCCTAACGTGATTGTGGGAAAGAGTTTTCAGCTGTTAAAATGGGGTGTCGGGGCGTTCGATGTTTCAAGTATGCGGGCGCTGAGTCAATCCTCATCAGGGATTTCTTTGAAAAGGATTTCTTCTATTGTCTGGCTACGGGCTTTTTCAATACGGTCCATCCGCTTCTGGAACTGCACCATGGCATACTCCACAAAGTCGTCCCGTTTGAGATCGAAAGCAACCTTGCCGTGAAGCGCTTCCTGATAATCGAATAGTTCATTGATGATACCGATAGCGGGCACGAGAAGACCACTCATTTTATTTTCCACTGCCTCCCAGACCGAATCGCCGAACTCCGCCACCAATCGTGAAATGAGGTAGACACCAAATCGAAGGTGGCGCGACTCATCCTTTTGTACGAGGCCGATCCCCTGGGACATTCCCGGCATGAGCTTAGTCTGTTCAAGAATTTGGTACCAGCCGTGGTACCCCGTCTCTGCCAAAATTCCTTCCACAACCATGTTGTATGTGACAGCAGCCTCAACTTGAGCCAGCGGCGAATCGTCTTCTCTCAGCCTACTCATGGCGGCGGGAAGTTTGTCATAGAAAATAGTTTTATAATTGTCGCCGTGATAGCGGTTAAGGTCGCCTCTGTTCGTCATCACCTCATCGAGATAGCGACGGAAAAAGTCCACATGCTTCGCCTCTTCCCAGAGGAATGAAGTGAGATACATCTCTTCCTCCAGCTTCCCCTCTCGGGTGATGACACCGATGAGCGGTAGCAGATCAAGTGTCACCGCTTCTTCACCTGACAGAAAAAGTGTGGTGACGTGCAGCGTCAGGTCGCGCTCGGCATCACTAGCGTCTTTCCAATCGTCTACGTCTTGCGCAAAGTCAATGTCTGTTGGATTCCAGATCCCCAATCGTTTTGCCTTTTCCCAGAGGCGGAACATGACATGATCCCGGTTCAAACCATATGAAATTGTCTGAAAGTTTTCTCTCATCACTTACTCCATTCTTCAGGAAAGATCGTCTCCACTTCCCGGGCCGAGACTACCAGCTCTTTCGCCGCGGAAGTGTAGGGAAGCAGACTGGCGAGGCTCCCCTTCTTTAGTGTAAGCCGCCCCCGCATGAGCGCCATGATAGGATCCAGTGAGCCTTCAAGAATTGTCTTCCAGGAGTGGGCCGAGGCTGAAATTACATACGCCGCTTCTCGCTCATCCTCTTCCGTAGCCACTCTCGTGTCACGGCAGTCGCCGTGCCAGAGATCAAGATAGACGGTTTGCCGTTCAGTCACTCCCAGTCTCTCATCTGGCTCCATGACCAGCACAATATCTCCTTCCCATTTCGAGGCGGTAGCGCGGTAGACGTCGCTGATGGAGAGTTTTTCACCCCAGCCTTTCACCCATGAATCTGAAAATAGAATTTCACCCATGGAATTATCTCTTCTCCATACAAGTCACCCTCACGATAAGGCCGACCATACAGATGCTCACCATTTCGGTCATTTCTGTATAAGAGATTCCCACTTTCATTCCTCCTTTGAAGGTAAAGTCCGGCTCTTCATCAAAACCGCCCATCTCAAGGACCTGTCCGTCCTCCAGCACAAGAACGAATCCGCAGCCGTCAAATCCTGTATAGTCCTCGAGGGTCGCTGTGGTGTCACAAAGGGTACCGTCTTCACCGCAACCCCAGAGGAGTAGAAAAAGGAAACCAGAGGTGCCCTTGTTCATCTTCCATCGGGTCCGTCATCCCACCACCATAGCGGCTCTAACTCTTTCTCGCTCGGCCACAGCTTGTTCATTGTGTCTCCCTCAAACAGTTCGCCATTTGCCATGACGTATCTGACGGTGTTGGTATTCCGAATATTATCCAGAGGGTTTTTATCAAGCACAACAAGGTCAGCCAGTTTACCTTCTTCTATGGATCCCAGATCCTGTCCCACACCGATGATCTCGGCACCGTGAAGGGTGGCAGAGAGGAGTGCTTCCATCTCGGACATACCGCCGCTCTGAAGCGCCCACAATTCCCAGTGGTAACCAATCCCCTGAAGTTGGCCATGGGCGCCTACACCAACGCGACCTCCGGCACGGGCGACTTTCGTTGCTTCTTCGGCGAGTTTGGAAAAAACGTGCTCATCTTCCCTGAACCATGGCCGACGGCGCGTTTTAGACTGGATGATGTTGTCGGGAATGAATCGCTGAACCTTGGGGCTGTCATGAACCTCTGTGGTGGTGTAGAAATAGTTCTCCGCCCACGGCCCACCGTAG
>CEUS01010984.1_pt1 | contig 14688 bp, 10 predicted proteins | sample 427031 | NCBI WGS metagenome assembly CEUS01 (sample SAMEA2622837, study PRJEB7988) | marine metagenome | biome: marine biome (ENVO:00000447); feature: marine epipelagic mixed layer (ENVO:xxxxxxxxx); material: "saline water (ENVO:00002010), including plankton (ENVO:xxxxxxxx)" | depth 140 m | reverse complement strand
AGGAATATGGCCCATTGGTATGGAATTGATAATCAAATAAAGGATTACCCGCCAGAAAAAGTAATACAAGATGCTAATAAAATTCTATCCTCATGCGATGAGAAATCCTTTATTAGCCTGGCAATTGGCGTTTCTAAAAGTATTTGGTTGAAAGATTCTAATGCGCTTGAAAATTATTTATCGGATAACATGAAAAGTGACAGTGAGGTAAGAAATATTCTCCAAGATGGTGACCAGTTAAGAAAAGAGAGTGGTTATTATTTCGGTTCCGCTTTTCATTATGAAGGTGAAAATTATTGGGGGGTAGATAGACTTGATCATTTAGAGGATCGGTTAACTGACTTAGGTCTAAAAAAGACTGATTCAGAAGGTTATATTTCTAGGAGAAAAGAAATACATCTTAATAAAGATAATATAGATAGAAAATTAATCCTTAACTTCTATCCTTCTCTTAATAGTCCTTATACTTATATAAGTTTTCCAAGGGTAAAAAGTTTAGCTCAAAAATATTCATTAAGAATTGTTACAAAACCAGTTTTGCCGATGCTTATGCGTGGTATGAGTATACCAAGATATAAGGTTAAATATATTTTAAGTGATGCTGCCAGAGAAGGAAGAAAATATGGGACAATCATAAAAGATGTTTATTCCCCTTTAGGAGAGCCTGCTGAAATGGCTTACTCTTTATTTCCTATAATTGATGAGTTAGGAAAAGGTTTTGATTATATACAGAGTTTAACTAAAGCCTCTTTTCATGATGGAGTAAATATAGGAGATAAAACTTTTTTAAAGGATTTAGTTAATCAACTAGATCTTTCTTGGGAAAATGTGAGTACAGAATTAAATTCTGATATTTGGCGAGCAATTTTAAAAGATAATTTAGAGGATATGTATTTTGGTAATTGTTGGGGTGTACCATCTTTCAAATTAACTGATGAAGATGGTAAGAATTCCTTTTATCAGTGGGGGCAAGACAGATTGTGGCTTATAGAAAATGAGGTTATTAGAAGATTAAATTAACCGCCAGTAACAGACATATGTCTTTCTATCTTAGGTAATTCTGATCGAGATTTAATAGAAAACTCATGTTTTTCAGGTTTTTTTCGCATAGCAAGATCAATAGCGTCATTTAATTTATTTCTATCACCTGATCTTAAAATTTCCTTAAAATCAATTTTATCATCTTGACCTAGGCACATATACAATAATCCCGTGCAAGTTATTCGTATTCTGTTGCAACTACTGCAAAAATTATTAGATAGGGGTGTGATGAATCCTATATTCTTGTTTGTTTCTAAAGCGGTATAATAATTTGAGGGTCCTGAAGTTTTGTAATTACTTTTCTTTAAAGTAAATTTATTTTCAATTATCTTTTTCATTTTATTAATTGAAAAATATTGATCAAAACGATTATCTTCGATCTCACCCATCGGCATCGTTTCAATCAAGCTAATGTCAAAATTATTTGAATGTGACCAAGAAATAATATCTGTAATTTCATCAACATTTATATTTTTAAGGACAACAGTATTAATTTTTATTTTAAAGCCAATTCTTTTAGCTTTATTTATACCTTTTAAAACTTTTTTTAGGTTGTTCCTACGAGTTATTTCTTGAAATCTCTTTTCAGACAGAGTGTCTAAAGAAATATTAATTCTTTTGACTCCTGATTTATATAATTCTTCGCCATACTCCTCTAGCAAAGTTCCATTTGTAGTCATAGTTATTTCATCAAGGGTATTATTTTTTTTGTAGTAATTAATATTTGATATAAAATCTAAAATACCCTTTCTAACAAGAGGTTCTCCTCCAGTTAATCTAATTTTTTTAATTCCCCTTGATATGAATTGTTCACATAATTTCTCCAGCTCATTAAATGAAAGGATATCTTTCTTGGGAAGAAATTTCATTTTTTCTGGCATACAATATGTGCATCTCAAATTGCATCGATCCGTTACAGAAATTCTTAAATAATCTATTTTACGGCCAAAGCTATCGGTAAGAACATTTGAATGTCTTGGGATTTTAAGCATAATTTGTGAGTATAATATAAAAAGTAAAAATATTGTAATTTAAAAAACTTAAAAAACCCTATTTTGCTTGATAATATTGACTATATGCAAAAAACATGCCATTTAAATATAATTAACCGATAAATTTATCATGCCTAAGATTTCTTTAATACAAGATATAAAACAAAGTCAAAAAATGGCTTTGACACCTCAATTGCTTAAGGCAATCAAATTGCTTGAATTAAACAATATTGAATTAGACAATTATCTTGAAAAAGAAATCCTTGATAACCCTTTATTGGAGAAAGAAAATAATGATGAAGGTGATTTAAGAGATGATTCTTTATTAGATAGTGAAGATTTTAATGATGTGAAAGATAATGACTCAGATTTTTTTGAATATATTGGGGAGAGTGCACCTGTTTTCGATACAAGTAATTTATATGACAGTTCGAGTAGTAATAAAAAAATAAATAATGTTTTAGAGGAGACCTTGCCTTCAAAAAAAAGTCTATTCGAAAATATTTTAAATCAAATAAATATAACTTTTGAAACTAAGATAGACCGACTTATTGCATCGGCAATATTAGAATTTATTGAACCTAATGGTTATTTGAAAGTATCTATAAATGAGCTTTCGGCTGATTTGAATATTAGCCCACTAAAAATAGAAAAAATATTACTTACATTAAAGACTTTTGAGCCAGTAGGTATTTTTTCTCAGAATTTAGAGGAGTTTTTAGCAATCCAATTAAAAGAAATGGGTTATTTAGGTAAAACTACAAAAATTTTAATCAATAATCTATCTAAGTTAGCAACTGGTAATATTAATTCTTTAGTAAAAGATTGTGGTGTTGAAAAAGATGTTGTTTTAAAAAAGTTGGATTATATAAAGAGATGTCAATCAGCCCCGATTGATATTAATGATTATTCAAAAATTGAAACTTATCCGCCAGATATTATTGTTAAGAAAATAAAAAGTAATTGGATCGTAAGTTTAAATGAAGAGACGCTTCCAAAAGTAGTTGTTTTATTAGGATATTGGGAAGAATTATCAAAAAAGAAATTATCTAAGGATGATAAGAAATATCTTGCTTCAAATCTTATCTCTGGAAAGGGTATAGTTAAGGCTCTTGAGCAAAGAGCAGCCACAATCTTAAAGGTTTCAAATGCTATAATGAAAAGGCAGGTAAGGTTTTTAGAAGAAGGCATCATGTTTATAAAACCTTTAAAGTTAAAGGATATAGCAGAAGAATTGGATATTCATGAAAGTACTGTATCTCGTATTACAAATTCAAAAACAATATCAACACCACGTGGAACCTATGAGCTTAGATTCTTTTTCTCTACATCCTTAACTAGCTCAATGGATTTAGGCGGTTTATCTTCTAAAGTTGTGAAAGAAAAAATTTTACAACTTATAAATCATGAAGACATGAATGTTTTATCTGATAATAAATTATCGATTTTATTAAAAAGCCAAGGAATTAATGTTGCCAGGAGAACTGTCACGAAATATCGAGAAGAAATGAATTTACCTCAATCACATAAGAGAAAAAGATTGAAACTATTAGCTGTTTAGGTTTTGATCATTTTTCTTTTTTCTAACTCTTTAATTTCTTCTTCACTATAGTTAAGTTCAGTTAAAATCTTTATTGTATGTTGGCCTATTTCTGGAGCAACTTTAGGATCTTTTTTGTTTTCCCCTTTCATATAAACTGGACTATCTATTGTGTATAAATCTTCTCGATCAGTATAATTTTTAAATAAATCATTTTCCTTTATTTGAATATCATCAATGTGATCATTTGGTTCTGATATTGGTCCAAAAGTTACACCTGATTTTTGGAATAAGGATTGCCAGGCTTTCCAATCTTTCTTTATAAATTCTTTATCTAGTATCTCCATTAATTCTAGAGAATGCTTTGCTCTTTTTTCTCTTGAGTTAAATCTTTTATCTCCTTTTAGATCTTCTCTATGTAAACAATTTAATAGTAAAGGCCATTCCCTCTCTTCGTTAAGCATTACCAGAATAAACCATCTATCATCTTTACATTTATATTTCTCTGCAAGAGCTCCTTTAGTTCCTCGACCATCGTTATTAATAAAATTAGCTCCGCACAAAGCTGCTTGAATAAAAATTCCATTTGACCATAATCCATTTGCCAAAAGAGATGATGAAACCTCAGAACCTTCACCTGTTATTTCTCTTTTATAAAGCGCCATCATTATTGATCCAAAAAGAGCAGAAGCTGTCGGGTGGTCACCCATGCCTGGAGCAGGAGAATTAGGCATCGCGCTTGAATCACTTCTGATTGCATGCATAAGGCCTGACCTTGCCCACCAAGCTGTTGCATCATAACCAGTTCTGTCTTTTTCGGGACCTGATTCTCCATAAGGAGATAGTGATGCGTATATAAGTTTTTTATTTAGCGCCATCATTTCTTCAGGATTAATTTTTAATTTATCTCGAATAGGGAAGGGATAATTCGTAATAAATATATCCGCTTTAGAAACTAAGTTATGCAGAATTTTTTGCGCTTCATCAAATTTAAGATCTATTGCTAAACTTTCCTTGTTTCTACTAGTTAATAACCATGGATAATTTTCATCACTCTCAGGAAGACCAGGTAACCTTAAAAGTCCTCGATAACTATCGCCAGCCTCAGGGGGTTCAATTTTTATAACCCTTGCTCCGAAATCTGATAAAATTGTCGCCGCTGCTGGACCCGCAATATAACTTGCGCAATCAATAACAAGAATTTTGTCTAATAAATGGTCCATTTTTTGATTAAATGATAATTTTTTTTTACTATTTATGCAATTAAACCTTTATAAATAGCTAATATTATAATTTTAAAAAAAGATGACAGATAAAATTAAACCAAATTCATATGCCGCCCTTGATGCCGCTCACCACTTCCACCCATACTCCAATGCGAGGAAAATAGAAGATCTAGGGCCAATGGTTATAGAAAAAGGTAAGGGTATTAAGGTCTGGGACGATCAAGGAAATGAGTATATTGAAGCCATGGCGGGCTTATGGTCTGTTGCTGTAGGATTTGGTGAAGATCGACTGGTGGAGGCAGCTAAAAAACAGCTTGAAACATTACCATATTACCATTCATTTACCCATAAATCCCATCCATCTGTAGCTGAGTTATCCCAAAAACTGACTGATATGGTTGGTTTGGGGATGACACATGTTCATTATACAAATTCAGGTTCTGAGGCAAATGATTCAGCTATGAAAATGATTTGGTACTATAACAATGCTTTAAATAGACCTAAAAAGAAAAAGATAATCTCTAGGATGAAGGCATATCACGGGATAACAATAGCTTCAGGTAGCCTAACTGGTATACCTATGATGCATAACGATTTTGACCTTCCTATTGATGGCGTGCTTCATACAAGATGCCCACATTATTGGAGAGAAGGTGAGGAAGGAGAGACTGAAGAGGAATTTGCAACTAGATGCGCTAATGAATTAGAAGACCTTATATTAAAAGAAGACCCAGAAACTGTAGCTGCATTCTTTGGTGAGCCCGTAATGGGGGCCGGAGGCCTTATAGTTCCTCCAAAAACATATTGGAAAAAAATACAAGAAATTTGCAAAAAATATGATGTTTTAATAGTTGCAGACGAAGTTATAAATGGCTTTGGGAGAACTGGTAAAAAATTTGCTTGTGATCTTTATGGAATAGAACCAGATTTTCTAATTTTATCCAAACAAATTACTTCAAATTATATACCTATGGGTGTTGTTTTGCTGACCAATAGAATTTATCAAGCGATTGCAGATAATACTGTTAAAAATAACCTCTACGGAAGTGGATTTACTTCATCAGGTCATCCTGTTGCATGTGCAGTGGCTTTAGCAAATATTAAAATATTGGAGGAAGATGGTTTGATGGATAGAGTTCCAATTCTTGAGCCTATTTTTCAACAGAGGCTTAAGAATCTAGAAGAAAAGGAACTAGTTGGGGAGGCAAGAGGTGTAGGGTTAATGGGCGCTGTTGAATTAGTCAGTGATAAGAAAACGCTTTCTACATTTGATCCTATAGGCAGTGCTGGGCCTGTTCTAGCTGAAGTTGGACATAGCGAAGGCATAATTCTAAGGGCTATTGGTGATGTCTTAGCAGTATGTCCACCATTAATTATTACCGAAGATGAAATAAACGAATTATTTGATAGATTTGAGAGAACTCTTGATAAAGGTTTAGAGGCGATTATATAGTTAACAAATCTCAAGTATTATTTTGCCAATATTTTTATTATCAGACATTATTTCATGAGCCAAATCAACATCAGTTATATTCATAGATTTATAAATTATTGGTTTAATTTTTTTTTCTTCAAAAAGCGGCCAGACATTTTTATACAATTGAGACATTACTTGGCCTTTAATTTCTATTGAACGAGCTCTAATTGTAGATCCAATTATTTTCTGTCTTTTCATTAAAATATGACCAATATTTAATTTTGCATCTGTACCGCCAAGGATTCCTATAATTATCAATCTTCCGTCTATAGAAAGATTCTTAAGATTTTCATTAAAATAATTACCGCCAACTGGATCTAAGATTATATCTAAACCGTCGGGACAATATTTTTCAAAGGATGGAAAAGAGCTGTCTAATCTAACAAAACCTTCCTCACAACCCAAGTCTAAACAAAAATCAACTTTTTCTTTGTTGCCAGCTGTAACATAAGTAGTACAATCAAATTCTCTGCAAAGTTGAATTCCAGCAGTTCCAATGCCGCTAGCTCCAGCATGAAATAAAACTTTTTCACCTTTTTTCAAATTACCTTCCATAAATAAATTAAGCCAACATGTAGCAAATACTTCTGGTATAGCTGCACATTCTGTGAGAGAGATATTTTTAGGAACTGGAAGGGCTTGGATTTCAGGGCAGCATACATATTCAGCATAACCACCACCAGCTAATAGAGCTGTTACTTCTTCGCCAATTTTTCTTTTTTTTACTTTTTTACCTATCTTTTCAATAACACCGCTACATTCTAGCCCAAGTATCTGACTTGCACCTGGCGGAGGGGGATAAAGACCTATCTTTTGAGCTAGGTCAGCTCTGTTAACTGCTGTTGCTTTAACTTTTATAAGAATTTCATGATCTTTACAATTAGGGATAGCGGTTTCTTCCCAAGACATTGTGCCATCATTTATTAAAATAGCTTTCATTAATTTTTGTTTTGTCGACTTTCAATTAACTCATCAACTACTGCTGGTTCTGCTAGCGTGGAGGTATCACCAAGATCTGAATAATCATTGGCAGCTATTTTTCTTAAAATCCTTCTCATTATTTTTCCAGATCTTGTTTTAGGTAAGTTTGGAGCAAATTGAATTAGGTCAGGACTCGCAATCGGACCTATTTCTTTTCTTACCCAAGCTACAAGACTCTTTCTTGTTTCATCATCCCCTTCTTCCCCCGAATTAAGCGTTACATAGGCATAAATACCTTGTCCTTTTATATCATGAGGATAACCAACTACAGCCGATTCAGAAACTTTTTCATGAGAGACAAGTGCGCTTTCTACTTCTGCTGTTCCCATTCTATGTCCAGAAACATTTATAACATCGTCGACTCTTCCTGTTATCCAGTAGTAACCATCATCATCTCGTTTACATCCATCACCAGTGAAATAATAACCATTATATTGGCTAAAATAGGTTTCGATAAATCTTTTGTGGTCTCCATATACAGTTCTCATTTGTCCTGGCCAGCTGTCAGAGATACAAAGGTTTCCTTCATTCTTTCCTTTAAGTTCTTCACCTTCAGCATTAAGTAGAACCGGTTTTATTCCTGGTAAAGGCTTTGTTGCTGATCCCGGTTTAAGATCTGTAGCACCTGGAAGAGGGGATATTAAAGTTGCTCCTGTTTCCGTTTGCCACCATGTATCTACAATAGGACATTGACTCTCCCCAACAACATTATAATACCACATCCACGCTTCAGGATTTATAGGTTCACCAACTGTCCCTAGAAGTCTTAAGCTTGACCTTTTTGTTAATTTAACTGGTTCATCTCCTTCTTTCATAAGGGCTCTTATAGCTGTCGGAGCAGTATAAAAGATATTAACATTATGCTTGTCACAAACTTCCCAAAATCTTGATGAAGTAGGATAGTTTGGGACTCCTTCAAACATTATAGTTGTTGCTCCATTAGATAATGGCCCATAGATTATATAAGAATGACCAGTAACCCAACCTACATCAGCTGTGCACCAATAAATATCTCCATCGTGATAATCAAATATTATTTCATGAGTGTATGAAGAATAAACCATATATCCTCCAGTTGTATGAAGCACACCTTTTGGTTTACCTGTTGATCCGCTTGTATAAAGGATAAAAAGAGGGTCTTCAGCACTCATTTCTTCAGGGGGACAATTGTCATTTGTTGATTCTATTGCTTCATGATACCAAACATCACGATCTTCTTTCATATTAATTTGTCCACCTGTTCTTTTAACTACAAAAACATTTTTAACTTTTGGACATTGTTCTAGGGCTTTATCTGAATTTTCTTTCAATGGAATTTTTTTTCCACCTCTAATTCCTTCGTCAGCAGTAATTAGGAAGTTTGATTCACAATCGAGAATTCTTCCAGCTAATGAATCAGGTGAAAATCCACCGAAAACAACTGAATGAACCGCTCCAATTCTTGAGCAAGCTAACATTGCATATGCCGCTTCGGGTATCATTGGCATATAAATTGTTACTCTATCACCTTTTTGAACTCCATAATTTTTTAACATATTAGAGAATCTAGAGACTCTATGATGGAGTTCTTTATATGTTATTTTTAAAGAATCATTTGGATCATCGCCTTCCCATATAATAGCTATTTGATCTCCTTTATTTTCTAGATGTCTATCAATACAATTATAACTTGCATTAAGTGTTCCATCGTAAAACCACTTAATATCAACATTTTTATTAGACCAAATGACATCTTTAATTTTAGTATAGGGTTTTATCCAATTAATTCTTTGGCCAATCTCTTTCCAGAATTCTTCAGGATTTTCTTCTGCAAACTTATAAGTTTCTTCATATGAATCTTTATTGATATGAGCTTTATCTTTAAAGTTTTTAAAAACAGGTATTTTTATTTCTTCGCTCAAATTCGTCTCAATATCTATAATTCATTTTTTAGTAATTTTATTACACCAGAAAAATCTAGATTATCGTGCCCATTTTTTTCCATGTCCTCATATATAGATGTAGCTTTTTGTCCTAGGGGAGTTTGTGAATTGGAAAAAGAAGATGCTTCTTGCGATAATCTTAAGTCCTTCAACATCAGTGCCGCTGAGAAACCTGGTTTATAATCGTTATTTGCAGGACTTGTTGGAACCGGACCTGGTACAGGGCAATAACTAGTCATTGACCAACATTGACCTGATGCAGTTGAAGCTATATCGAAAAAAGTGGAGGCGTCTAAACCTAAATTTTCAGCCAAATTAAATGCTTCAGATGTTCCTATCATTGATATAGCTAAGAGCATATTATTTGCAATCTTAGCAACTTGACCATTTCCTGGCTGACCTGCATGAATTACATTTCCACCCATAATATCCAGAAATTCTTTAGCTTTTTTAAAAGCTTCAGCGTCTCCACCAACCATGAATGTTAATGTTCCTGCTTCAGCGCCAGTTACACCTCCGGACACAGGCGCATCAAGCATATTTAGATTTCTTTCATTAGCTTCTTTTTCAACTTCTCTAGAACTTTCGACATCTATTGTTGAGGAATCAATTAAAAGCAAGTTATCCGGGGCATTATTTATAATACCATCATCTCCAAGGTAAATTCCTTTAACATGTTTACCTGATGGAAGCATACTGATAACAATTTCAGATTTTTGTAAGGCGCTTGGAATATTTTCCTCTTCTTGTCCACCAGCTTCAAGAAATTGTTTCATTTGACTTTCCACAAGATCAAAACCAAAGACATTATGATTTGCTTTAAGTAGGTTTTTAGCCATAGGAAGGCCCATATTACCTAAACCGATAAATGTTATTTCTGCCATAATTACCCCTTATTAAAATTTAATTCTTTATCACCTAAATTATCGAAAAATTTTTCAACATCCTTATCTTTTATTTTGCTTATAGTGTTAGGCTTCCATTTTGGTTCGTTATCTTTTTCAATAATAAGCGCTCTTACACCTTCATAAAAATCGTGATCAGACATTACTCTTTCAACCATACGATATTCCATTCTCATACATTCCTCAAAGTCATTTTTTGCACCATCAGTTATTTGTTTGAATACGATTTTTAAGGATGTTGGTGATTTAGAATTGATGGTTTTAAAAAGTTTCTGAGCGAATTCAGATTCATCGTTTTCTAGTTTTTGAAAAATTTCTTCAAGATTATTACCTGAAAATAAATTTTCAATAATTAGTGAGTTAGTTTTAAAATTTGAGTCACCTGGACCTGTATTGTATTTTTCTAAAATATCTTCTGGTAGGAGCCCTTCTGATAATTTTATTATTAGTTCTTCGTAATTTTTAGATTCTATATAGTATTCTGCAATTCCTAAATAAATTGCATCGGACGCGTTTAGTCTACTTCCTGTTAAAGCTAAATACATACCGGCATTTTTTTCTAATCTAGACAAAAAATAACTACCTCCAACATCTGGAAAGAGACCAATGCCAGTTTCTGGCATAGCAAAAGAATAATTTTCACCTGCAACTCTATGTGATCCATGAACTGAAAGCCCAACACCACCGCCCATTACTATTCCATTAACAAATGAAATATAGGGTTTTGGGTATGATTTTATTAGTTGATTAAGTTGATATTCTTCATAATAAAAACCTGTAGCTCTATCATCCCCGCTTTTCCCCCATTCATATAATGCCCTGATATCGCCACCAGCACAAAAAGCTTTATCTCCAACAGCTGTGACAGCAATTGAAGTAATGTTTTGATCTTTTTTCCAGGCTTGTAATTGAGGGTAGATTTCCCTAACCATTCTTAGTGTTAAGGCATTTAAAGCTTCTGGTCTGTTCAGAGTTATAAGACCGAGAGAACCTCTTTTTTCAAGAAAGACCTCTTCACTACTCATTTATTTTCCTTAAGGATCTCTCGAGCTATTATTACTCTCATGATTTCATTTGTCCCCTCTAATATTTGATGAACTCTTAAGTCTCTTAGGTTTCTTTCAAGAGGGTAATCCTTTAAATATCCATAACCGCCATGAATTTGAAGGGCTTCATTTACAATATTAAAACTTGCATCAGTTACAAATCTTTTTGCCATCGCAGCAGCTTTTGTTTTGTCATGAGTATTTTCATCTACTTTTCTAGCTGCATCTCTTAGTATTAATCTTGATGCCTCTAGGTCTGTAGCCATATCTGCTAATTTAAATTGAAGGGCTTGAAATTCTTGTATTTTTTTTCCAAATTGTTCTCTTTCACCAACATATTGGATAGCTCTATCATAAGCTGATTGCGCAGTTCCGAGAGAGCATGCTGCAATATTTAATCTACCACCATCCAAACCCATCATCGCAATCTTAAAACCATCACCTTCATTACCAATAAGATTTTCGACTGGAACTTTACAGTCTTCAAAAATCACCTGAGAGGTTGGTTGAGAATTCCATCCCATTTTCTTTTCTTGGCTGCCAAAAGATAAGCCTTCTGCATCTTTTTCAATTACAAGTGTTGATATTGAATTTTCATCTGTTTTCACCATTGTTACATAAATATCCGAAAATCCTCCACCAGATATGAAGGATTTTGTCCCATTAATAATGTAATAATCGCCTGACTTCTCAGCTTTGGTTCTTAAACCCCCTGCATCAGATCCCGCGCCTGGTTCAGTAAGGCAATAGGAGCTAATTTTATTTAGAGAACATAAATCAGGAACAAAACGCTCTTTAACATTTTGATTGCCAAAATTATCAATCATCCATGTAGCCATATTATGAATTGATAAAAAGGCTGCCGTTGAAGTACAACCTTGACTTAAACCTTCAAAAATTAATGTTGAATCAAGCCTGGTCAATCCTGAGCCACCCATATCCGGAGTAACATAAATTCCTGCAAAGCCTAATTGAGCTAACTCTTTGAGCGTTTCAACTGGTAGGATTTTTTCTTCATCCCATTTTTCTGCATTGGGAGCCATTTTTTCTATAGCAAAATTTTTTGCTACATCATAAAAAGCTGTTTGTTCTTCAGATAGTTCCATAAATTTTCTTCATTTGAAAAAGATTTAATTAGTTTATTTATTCATTACTTCACCAAAGAGTTCTTCGTCCGATATTAACTCTTTGGTTTTGTCTAATGGTTTTGAAACCCATGTTTCATTAATTAAATCTCTCCAAGAAATATTATTATTAGTACCATTGCCTCCCCAAGACCCGCACCCTAAAGAGAATGTTTGTCTCATGCCGTTCCATAGATTTCCACTATTAGATGCTGCTTGTGGTTGATTTACCATTACTCGAGAAGTTTTAGTTATGTTGGCTAATTTCATAATATTATCATCGCTATTTGAATATATACCGCATGAGTGACCTTGTCCTTGGTAGGACTGGATATTATTTGTTAACTCGATAGCATGGTCAATGTTTTTTGCCTTATAAAGAGCCATAACCACTGAAAGTTTTTCACCTGAGAATAAGTGATCAGGTCCCCAACCATCCTCTGGAACAATATAAAATTCGGTGTTTTCTGGGATGTTCATTTCAGCCATTTCAGCAATTTTGCCAGCTGGTTGAGCAACAATTGCTGTATTTAAATGTCCTTCTTCATCCCACAATGTTTTAAGAAGCTTATCTTTTTCTTCTTCATTAACAAGATAACCCCCTCTTTCTTTTAGCTTATTAAGCATATTTTCATAAATTTCATCAACCAATATAACTGAATTATCTGCTGAACAAGATGCCGCTAAATCTAATGTCTTAGAAATTTTTATTTTATCTGCCGCATCATCTAAGTCTGCGGTTTCATCAACAGTTATAACTGCGTTACCTACCCCAACACCTAATGCTGGTGTACCACTAGAATAAGCAGCATTAACCATAGCACCTCCGCCTGTAGCGAGAACTCTATCGCATTGGGCCATTAGTTCGTTAGTTGTTTCTAATGATGGAGTTTCAATGCCAATAACAAGATCAGCTGGAGCACCACATTTTACAATCGCTTCTCTCATAAGATCACAAATTTTCTTATTTGTTAGCTTTGCTCTAGGATGAGGGGCAACTATTATTGAGTTTCTACCTTTTACGGCATGAATGCCTTTTATTACCGGTGTAGCTTCAGGATTTGTTGATGGAGCTAAAGCGCCTATAACACCCATTGGTTTTGCTATTTTGACAATTTCTCTTTCTTTATCTTCTTCTAAAATTCCAACAGATTTATCATTAATAATATCCATTAATGTTGCTCTAGTTTTTCTTTGAATTTTTAGAAACTTTCCTTCGTAATTTCCTAGTTGTGTTTCATCAACAGTAAATTGAGCTATTTCTTCAGCAATTCCAGGTTTGGCAACTGACCATACCATTGCACGAATAAGTTCATCTACTTGTTCTTGAGTATAATTTTCAATTTGCTTTTGTGCAGCTCTTGATCTTTCAACTAATTCCTGTATTTCTTCTTTAGGAGAAAGCTCTGTTTCACTAACTTGTTTATCCATTAAAAATCTCCTTAAATTTAAGTATTTCAATAGAATGTTGAATATTACACAACATTATATTTTTAGTCCATTATTGTTTAAATCTACCTATATTTAGTCAGATATTCTTAAAAGTTGCTTACCTTGATTTTTTCCGTCAAAAAGTCGCTTTAATGTATTGGGAATATTTTCAAAACCTTCTTGAATATCCTCTTTGCATTTTATTTTGCCGTCGCTTATCCATTCTTTTAGCTTCTTTCTCGCTGTATCAGCCTCTGACATGAAATCAATAACAATAAATCCTTCCATGCTTGCTCTTTTAAAGATTAGATTAGCATAATTTTCTGGTCCAAAATTAGCATTATCTGTTTTATGACGAGATATTATTCCACATATCGCGATTCTTGCATTCATTGCTATGTGAGCTAAGCAGTCATTAAGAATTCTTCCGCCAACATTATCATAAAGAACATTTATTCCTTCCGGGCAAAGCTCTTTTAAAGATTTATTTATATCTTCAGATTTATAATCAATTGCTGCATCAAACCCAAATTCATCTAGTAAAATTTTGCACTTTTCTTTACCCCCTGCAATTCCAATAACTTTGCATCCTGATATTTTAAATATTTGACCAGCTATTGAGCCTACACCTCCAGCAGCACCTGTGATAACTACTGTGTCTCCCGGCTTGGGTTTACTTATTTTGGTTACTCCAAAATAAGCTGTTAGTCCTGTCCCTCCTAAAGCTCCAAGATGTAGTGTTGCCGCACTTGGATCTTCTATTATTTCTAATTCAGAATCACTTAAAATTGGATGGGATTGCCAACAGGTTTGACCAGTTACAATATCACCGCTTTTGAAATTATTAGATTTACTTTCTAATACTCGAGCGATTCCATTGCATCGCATAACATCTCCAATTTCCAAAGGTGCAACATAATTGGAAATTTGTTCCATCCAACCCTTTTGTGCGGGTTGAAACTCGATAACTAGATTTTCTAAAAGAACTTCTCCTTCTTCAATC
>CEUS01234306.1_pt1 | contig 14692 bp, 11 predicted proteins | sample 427031 | NCBI WGS metagenome assembly CEUS01 (sample SAMEA2622837, study PRJEB7988) | marine metagenome | biome: marine biome (ENVO:00000447); feature: marine epipelagic mixed layer (ENVO:xxxxxxxxx); material: "saline water (ENVO:00002010), including plankton (ENVO:xxxxxxxx)" | depth 140 m | reverse complement strand
CAAATATTCACAGACGGTATCGATCCCAGCATCGAATCTGGAGTCCAGAAGAACTCTTTCACTGTAGCACGGGTTAATAAGGAGTTCGGGAATCGATCTCGTGTGGGAGCCTTGTTTGTTCAGCGAAGAGGTGTCAGGGACGGTGGCGATTATAATCGCACCTATACTGTTGATGGAAGATTGGGATTTGGCGAAGCATTCACGTTAGACTGGTGGTTAGCTGGCACAGAGACACCGGGTCTAAGGAATGGAAATAAGGCTGCTAATGTAAATCTCTCTTACCAGATCCGTGACTTCAGAACAAGCTTCCAGTTTCGAAATGTCGGGGAAAACTTCAATCCTGAGGTAGGTTTTGTTAATCGTGTGGGTTATCGATATTTGGATGGGAATATCAATAAGGCTTTCCGGATGCCTTCTGTGTCGTGGATACGTGAGTTTGCCCCACATATTAACACCCGTCATTATTGGGGTTTAGATGGCTTTTTGGAGACGGGTTATGTTCATATCGATCCTGAATTCAAGACTGAGGGGGGAGGTTTGTTTGGTCCAGAGTTAAACTTCTACCAAGAAGGACTCAGGGAGAATTTTCATATTGCACCGGGTGTAGTAATACCAGTAGGCAACTACAACAATTTCCTTCCAGCTTTTGAAATGAGAACCGACCCATCTGCACGGTTTTCGGCTAGAGGACTTGTTCGTGCTGGATCGTTTTTTTCAGGTAGACGTTACGGCGGTGACGCCACCATTACTTATCGTAATCCGGTCCTGACGACTGAAGTAAAAATAGATCATAACGATGTACAGTTGAACCAAGGCAATTTCAAAGTTACGCTGGTGAGCATGAAGTTTGGTTATTTCTTTACTCCACGAGTTTTTCTGCAGACCCTGATTCAGTACTCAAGCCAGGCAGACATCTGGTCGATAAATACACGTTTTGGTCTACTTGATACTGCAGGCACCGGACTTTATTTAGTATACAACGAATCCCAAGAGACTCATGGGATTGCCAGTATATATGGACCAATAATGAGGTCCTTTGTCATCAAGTACTCAAAATTTATCAGAATTCTGTAATTGGGAAGGCCCTTGCTGGACTAATCTCTACTTGATGGTTCTTCTATAAGGTATTGCTCAGGTTCGGAATTGATATGACCGATGCTTTCTAATGCCTTGTCTCTCCAAGGGTAGCCCATTCTGGTGTAATACCGGTATCAATGCCGAAGACTGTCGTTCCAAGGAAGATGAAGACAAATGAGATTACTAGGATGCCAGCAAGGTTTAGGAAAAATCCTATTTTAGCCATCTCAAAAATCCGGACCCGGTTACTTCCGAAGATAATCGCATTTGGTGGAGTTGCTACTGGCATCATGAATGCACAGGATGCTGCTAGTGTGGCAGGTATCATAAGCATTAAAGGATGAGTATTGGTGATCACGGCTACTGAGGCCAGTATAGGGAGTATCATTTCTGTAGTAGCAGTATTGGAACTCATCTCTGTAAGAAATGTCAGGGTGAGGCATACAGAGATGATCATCACAATCGGTGATATTTGGGTGAGTCCGGAGAATTGATTTCCAATGAGCACCGACAATCCTGTAACAGTGAATCCATGTGCGAGAGCGAAGCCACCCCCAAATATGAGCATGATATTCCACGGAAGACGAGGAATGAGGTCTTTGCCAGCAAGAGTAGGATAGGCTGTACCGGGAGTTCTGCTAGGTATAAGAAACAAGATAATAGACATGGCTATGGCTATCGTGCCATCATCGATAAGGCCTGGGAAAGGTATTAGCTGTGACCAGCCCGGAATCGTAATAAATCCTAGCTGTATTGGCACTCTAAATACCCATAGAAGTGCTGTAGTTACGAATACCGCCAAGACGGTTTTCTCTTCATAAGTTGGCGGTCCCAGTGCTAGATATTGTTTTTCTACAAGATCATTATCAACCGTGATGTGCTTAGGGACCCGAAAAAATATTTTTGTAATCAATAGCCATGCTATCCCCAGCATTATCACTGAGATGGGAAATCCCAAAAGGATCCATTGGCCGAAGGAAATAGCAGGTGCATTGGGAAACATAATCTGGAATATTCTCACAAGAACAAGGTTAGGCGGTGTGCCCACCAGAGTTGCCATTCCTCCTACTGAGCATGCAAATCCGATAGCGAGCATGACTCCCACTGAAAAATTGTGAGTGTCATCGACGCCGTGTTCATTTTCCATCTCGAGGATTATAGCAAGTCCTATGGGCACCATCATCATTGCTGTAGCCGTATTGGATATCCACATAGATAGGAATGCTGCGGCAATCATGAAACCAAAAATAATCTGAGACGGACCCCCACCCATTTCACGTATAATCTTGAGGGCGATACGACGGTGCAGGTCCCATTTCTCCATAGTGAGAGCTATCATGAAACCGCCCATGAATAGGGCAATGGTGCTGTTGAAATATAAAGGTGCTGTGATCTCTCCTCTTTCGATTCCCAAGAATGGAAAGAGAACCAAAGGAAGGAGGGCTGTCGTGAAGAGAGGGATGGCCTCGGTGATCCACCAGATGAACATAAGTAAGGCCACAGCGGCCATGCGTGTGGTTGCAGGGTTGCCTGGATCGAGATCTGAAAAGATAATTGCGAGAAACGTAACTGGTCCAAGGATCAGGCCAGCCCTCTGAGTCCTACTGAACCTAAACGCGTATACGCTTTGCTGAGAGCTTAACTCTTTTAGTAATGAAAGAAGATTTTTAATAGCCATTCATCCGTTGAAGAGGTGTCAGCGTACACCTGAATTAAACAAAATATTAGTAAATATAGAGAAAAAGATGTTAGATTTTCCCTGCAATAATCTACGTAGTCAAGTAGGGTTTGCATGTCTGGGGATTTCTCTTTTTGAATTTGCAAAAATTTCAATCTTCAGGAGGCGGACAACCCAGTGAAAAAGATGTGTGAGGTTGTGGGTATGAAGGTGTGGAATGTCAGAAAATCAAATCTAAATTTGAAGATGGCTTCAGTTATTGCCATCATACAAGCCTAAAGGCAATATGACATCTGGTAAAAGCTCTATATCTACTAAAATTGATGGGCTTCACGGAGAAAGTAATCCTTCCGATCCGCAATCTAATTCAAAAGCTCTAAATATGATTTGCTGGTTCAGAGATATTAGTACGGAAGACAAATCTGTTGTGGGAGGGAAAGGGTCCTCCTTGGGCGAGATGTACCAGAATCTGAACAGTAAAGGTGTGCGGATCCCCAATGGTTTTGTAGTTACAGCTAATGCATACGAAGTCTTCCTCAATTCTACAGTATCTTCTGAATACTGGAAAAATATTCCAGTTCATGAATCATTGGAATCAGTTATATCAGAGATACTGGAGTCAGGAACGCTTTGGAATGCTCTGAATATACTTTTTCATAATACTCGTTTTGAAGATCACCTAGAGATGCATGCTTGTGCTGAGTTTGCGCAGAGTTTAGTCAGTTCTACACCAGTACCAGATGTCATCAAGATCGCTATATCTGAAGGGTATAAGGACCTCTGTATTGAGTACGGGGGGGAAGTGGACACGGCAGTGCGTTCTTCTGCCACCCGTGAGGATTCAGAGTTAGCATCTTTTGCGGGTCAGTATGAATCATATCTGAATGTTAGGGGATCAGACAAAATTGCTGAGGCGTGGAAGAAATGCTGTGCCAGTGCATTCGCAGAACGTGCTATTAGCTATCAGCTCGCACGGGAAATGGATCCATTAGAAGGAGCTGTCTCGGTAGTTATTATGAAGATGGTAAGATCAGATATCGCCGCATCGGGAGTGATGTTCACCATGGATCCTGAATCTGGCAACCAGAATGTTATCAATGTCTCATCATCTTTTGGTTTAGGAGAACTATTAGTTCAAGGTACGGTTTCTCCGGACTTTTTTCTGATATGGAAAGAGGGGCTACGTAGAAATCGACCGGCTATAGTTCACCGTTGGCTAGGGGCCAAGGATCAGAAACTTGTTTATTCCACACAAGGGGGTACAACTACGGAAAGTGTGGATGTAGAGGCTGCCCACCGTCGAATGTGGTCCTTGACTACTGATGAGGTAATAGAGTTGGGAAATATGGCTCTGGCCATAGAAGATCATTATGAAAGACCGATGGATGTCGAATGGGCTAAGGACGGTCATAGTGGAGATCTATTTATTGTTCAGGCACGTCCTGAAACTATCCATTCAGGAGAGGCTCATAAGAATATTCTTGAGACATATTCCATGGATAAAGCCCTCATAAAAGAGCTGAATGAAGCAGGGAAAATAATATTAACAGGACAAGCTGTGGGAACACGCATAGGATCGGGAAAGATCAGGGTATATGATGATTACCAAGAAGTAATAGAGAGGAAAAGGCTCCTCAGAAATATGCTTAGGGATGGTATTCCTATAGAAAATATCCCTATTGAAGATCATGTTTTTGATTCTGGAGATGTTTTAGTAACATCTCTCACGACTCCAGATTGGGAGCCAATGATGAAGGAAGCTTCCCTAGTTATTACTGAAAAGGGTGGTCGCACCTCTCATGCCGCTATTGTGGCCAGGGAATTTGGAATTCCAGCGATTGTTGGGTGTGAGGGTGCTACTACAATACTCGAGCCGATGAGCTTGGTGACAGGATCTTGTGCAGAAGGTGAGATCGGAGTTGTTTACGAAGGAGAGCACCCTTTCGAGGTGCGAAGAGTTGACCTAGGAGATCTTCCTGATGTTCACACTAAAGTAAAACTCAACGTAGGGTTTCCGTCAAAAGCACTCCAGGATGCTATGCTTCCCAGTGACGGAGTAGGATTGGCTCGCTTAGAGTTCATTTTAACTGCTCAGGTAGGTATTCATCCGTTAGCACTGCTTTATTACGATGAACTCTTAAAATTTCTAGAAACAGGAGATATAGCACCCGAACTAGAGCCCTTCCGAGAGTCAATAGAGGGTTTCGATCACCACGAACTTAATACCCTTTTAGGAGCCATAGAACGTCGTACGCCCACCTATGTTGATCGCCGCCAGTTTTTCGTAGACCAGGTCTATTACGGTGTTGCACTCATATGTTCTGCTTTTTATCCAAGGCCTGTTTTGGTAAGACTTTCAGATCTCAAATCTAATGAGTATCGAGAACTTTTGGGCGGACGTATTTTCGAGCCTCAAGAAGAAAATCCTATGATAGCATGGCGAGGGGCATCACGTTATGTGGATCCACGCTTTTTGCCAGCTTTCGACATGGAATGTGATGCGCTAAGGATTGTACGCCATAAGATTGGGCTAGATAATCTCGAGGTTATGATACCTTTTTGCCGTACTCCAGAAGAAGGCGCTCAGGTGGTACGACAACTTGATCGTCACAAGATTTCTCCTGCATCTGACGTGCCTCTATATCTAATGGTGGAACTTCCTTCTAACATTATCGATGCTGAGAGATTTATTGAAAGCATGCAACTAACCGGGGGGTCTATAGGTTCAAACGACCTAGTACAGACTGTCTACGCTGTTTCTAGAGACGACTTAGAGGACTATAGCAATCCTGTAGATGCCCGTTCTCCAGCGGTAAAGCATATGATTAAGTCTGCAATTGAAAAGTTCACATCCAAAGGATTATCCATAGGAATCTGTGGGCAGGCACCTTCTGATTTTCCTGATGAAGTGCCCCCATTCCTTGTCCATTCTGGGATCACTTCAATTTCTGTTACGCCAGATACTGTAATGAATGTTCGAATGGCTGTAGCAAAAGCAGAATCGGAAATGGATTAGCTGAATTGTAAGAAATAATATGGTTCTATAGGCTCGGATTTTATCTTCGCAAGATTGGTTTAGGGTGTTCGTGCTGCTGTTCCCATTCCAGAACCATACCCTTCAATCTCAATTACTTTGATGATCTCTTTAGTACTGGTATCGATTACCGCAACCGTACCTATGCGTGAGTTGTTACCCAGATTATAACGGGGTGCGTACATGTTCGCGTGTTTGCTATGACCTTCAGACATTTCGAGATTACGGTTGGATATATAAACGAACTTTCCATCGGAAGAAATTGCGGAACCGTGTGGTTGTGCAAGACCGTCACCTTCGATGACTTTAGAAAGAATGCGTTTGTCCATATCGATAACATTCACTGTGTTATTACGATTGTTGCCAACGTAGACCCACTTGCCATCAGGTGTGAAGATTGGATGCCAGGGGGCTGCATTAACAGCGATTGTGTCTACAGGGTTCATATTAGGAGATAGATTGAGATCAAAAATGAGTACTTTAGCAGTTAATTCGGTAGTTCCTACCATCCATCGGCCATCGGGGGAAATAGCGAAATTCACTAAAGTGTGGGGACGGTTGCCTCCCAAATTTGTAAGATTTATTTCCTCGTTTTGAGGATTTAAGGATGCAATCTGATTTACTGCTAAGCTTCCAGTATAGACCATGCCCGTAAAAGGTTGAACTGCTAGAGCATGGGGTCTGGGAAGAAATATCTCTACTTCTTCAAAGGTCATTTCTGAACGTTTTATTACGCCAATTGCCTGAGGTGGTGAAACCGCAGCCATAGAACGTCCTGCGTAGAGATAATCGCTTTTTGGATCGATAGCCAGGAGTCCTGGGCGGATGAAATCTATTCTATCCACTAGATTGTTCTGGCGGTCTAACTTCAGGATCGTATTGGAAGCTATTAGGGATAGATACCAGTATGATCCGTCTGATTCAACAGCTATGTGGTGAGGCGAAGCGTTTTCGGGAAATCCGAAAGATTTAATATCCACATTCCGTACTACCTGATTTGTCTCCATATCGATGATTGATACCAAAGCTTCACTCTGATTAGCTACATATAGAAGTTGATCCGCATCGGCGAACGGTATTTTGCCAGATTCAGAAGGTGCTCCTTGATTGATCCAAGATTCTATTAAGGAAATCTCATTATCAGTTAGACTCTTGGCATCCAGTTCGAGTGGGTGGGGACCACCTACGAGATTGGTAATAAGCTCGATAAGCAGTGAATGAGAGGAGTCATATGCTATGATGGCTTCACCTTCATCTGATCCTGCGATCAAACTTTCCCACGATTCTAGACGAAGGCCTCGAGCTGCGTTAGGTCCAGTGTGACAACTTACACATTTAGCATTAAAGACACCCTGTACATCACTGTAACGCACGTTTGCTAATTGAAAATCATCTGTATTACTGTCCAAGGTTGTAGAAGGTTTGACAGCTGCTATCAAAGCCATATTTCCTAAGATTATTATGCAAAACAGGAAACTATTTGCGATATTCACATCAGCTCTCTCTAACTCAACAGAATTGAAAAACCTGGGACAGTGTCATGGTCCTATGATATAAAAGGTTAATACCTTGAAACTTTAGTTCAAAGATTTAACCATACTTTGGTACAAATATGAAACAAATTCACAGAAAATTAGAATAGGATCATCCTAAAAACATTGTGGAAAATGGTAGCTCTCGTGAGAACATAGATATTTCCCTAGGGGAATCAGAACCTATAAGTGAAACCTCAGAAGAAATAACAGTTGAGCCCACAGAGACAGAAGATCTTCCTTCACGGCATTTTAATAGTGATGGGTCTGAGTGGATAGTACGTGTTGTTGGTCAGACTTCTACAGGATCAGCTTCGGATTCTGGTGCCAGGCTTCTACATCTTATTTTTTATAGATCTGAAAATCCCTTGGTGGCACAGTATGATCTGATCACACCCTGTAAATCTATAGATGACCTGCACGATTTAGATCTAGAAAACCTGCTTTCACTAGCGGAATCTTCTTGATCTTTGGTTATCTGTGTATTTAACAATTATCAAGGTAGATTCATCTAAAAGTACTACTGATTACTATTCAAAAATTAAATATGGTAGCCCCAATGATCATACGCTTAGCTTTTGCACTTAGTGCTTTAGTGGTTCTGAGTACACCCGGGACTGGACAAGAACGGGCAATTTTAGATCCGAGTGCCACACGCATTACTCTTAGTGATGCCATCATACAGGCTCTTTCCAGGAGCCCACTTTTAGCTCAATCAGAGCAATTAGTTATTAATGCTCAAGAATCTAAAAGGATGGCATTAGGATCATTTATACCCACACTTTCTACTAGCTCAGGAATGTCTGTCAGGAGTACAGAAAGATTTGATGTTGGAACAGATAGACTAGTGTCGGGAAGTTCCAACTTCTACAACGCTGGATTAAATGCTCGCTACGACATTTTCCGTGGCGGTCAGAGATTCTCAGAACTCGGAAGAGCTAGAGCTGGTTTCACAGCGGCAGAAGCTCAGCGTGAGGATCAGCGCTTTGCAGTTATTCTTCAGGTTAAGAATTTATTCTTCCAAGCTCTTCGGCAAGAGGAACTTTTAGAGGTTGCAAATCTCCGTGTGGATCAGGCAAACAAAATACTAGAGATGACCCGAACTCAGTTTAGGGTTGGTGTAGGGACGGTGTCGGATACATTGAGAGCTCGTCTTGAACTGATTAATGCTCGTCAGGTTGTACTCAACTCGGAAATTGCAACACGAGCAGCCCGGTTCAGCCTAGGCCGACAAATAGGGGAGCCTGAACCGGTGATTCCGGTTGTCACAGATGATCTTACCCCGAAACCACTCCCCATGACTGATACAGAATTGCTCCAGATAGCTGAATATCAGGCTCCTTCAGTTTTAGCGGCTGAAGCTGCTACAACTGTAGCAAAGAAGGAGTATTCATTTTTTAAGAAAGCATATATTCCTAGCCTTAGTTTAACTAGTGGGTATGGCTGGGCTAATCAAGGTGCTTCTTTTAATGGAGGAGTTGGGAGTTGGAATCTCAACTTCAACCTCAGTTATCCACTTTTCAACGGATTCAGTCGTAAGGCTAATGTTGTACGAGCGGAATATTCTACGCGCTTAGCACGGCTTGAAGAAGATGATACCAGGTTGGCTTCTTACCAGGCAGCTGATGCATCGCTGAGAGCTTTAGAGGTGGCTGAGATGGCTATAGAGATAGCTGAGGAAGCAGTGAGTGTGGCAGAGGAGGATCTTAGGATTACAAGGATAAGGTATGAAGCTGATGTGGCAATAATATTGGACGTCATCACAAGCCAGATTGCTGCGGATCAAGCCAGGGTTGATCTGGTGAATGCACGTTATGATTATGTTCTAGCACGTGCGGATCTCGAGGCAATTTTGGGGAGGGATATGTGAGCGAGCTAATAATCCAGACCGATGGCCTAAAGAAATACTATATACTTGGTTCTGAAACAGTTCGAGCTCTGAGGGGGGTTAATATAGAGATCAACTCGGGCGAGTTTGTATCCATTATGGGTCCGTCAGGAAGCGGCAAGTCAACCTTAATGAATCTTATAGGATGCTTGGACACACCTACTGAAGGCCAATACTGGCTCAATGGCATTCAAGTTAGCGACCTGTCTGACGACGATCTTGCTCGTATTCGTAATCAAGAGATCGGTTTTGTATTTCAAACTTTTAATCTTCTGCCAAGAGCTACGGCGCTACACAACGTCGAACTTCCTTTGATATATGCTGGTGTCGGTGCCAAAGAACGGAGACAAAGGGCTAAAGAGAAACTAGAGTTAGTGAAACTTGGAGACCGTATGGATCACCGTCCCCCTGAGCTTTCCGGAGGACAGCGACAGAGGGTAGCGGTTGCTAGGGCTCTAATTAACAACCCAGCCCTGCTTCTTGCGGATGAGCCCACCGGGAATCTTGACTCTGTAACAGGGGAAGAGATGATGGCTGTTTTAGTGGATCTCAATAATAGTGGACAGACTATTGTATTAGTAACTCATGAAAAAGATATTGCAGCCTACTCTAAGAGACAGATTCATCTCCACGATGGCATAGTATCTAAAGATTTCTTGCACGATAAAGCAGGGGTACAGGCATGATTTGGAATAGAATGATCATATCCTTTGGGGTTGTGCTTCTAGTGATGGCATGCACTGAGACTGAAGCTGATGATGAACCAGATATCCAAACAGCAGCCGTAGAGCTAGGGGATCTGATGATCAAAGCTGAGGCCACTGGAAATGTGGAGCCTATCCGTGAGGTAGAGGTAAAATCTAAGGCTTCGGGGGATATTCTGAGTATATATGTTGATGTTGGTGATCAGGTTGAGTCTGGGGCACTTCTTGCGGAGATCGATCCACGTGATGTGAGAAATGCGTCTGAGCAGTCTGAAGCTGACTTGGAAGTTGCCCAGGCCCGCCTAGAGATCGCACGTGCTCAACTTGAGCGTTCCGAAGAACTTTTAGGCTCTGGTGTGATTTCAGTACAAGAACACGAGAGCAAAAACCTTGAGTATGCGAACGCCCGGGCCACACTAGTTAAAGCACAAACCAACTATGAACTTGCTCAATTGCGTCTGGGAGATGTGACAATAAGGGCACCGATGGCTGGAACCATTCTCGAGAAGAATGTTGAGGAAGGCCAAGTGATCCAGTCAGCTTCTCAGAACGTTTCTGGCGGTACTGTTCTCGTGGTCATGGCTAATCTGGAACAAGTACAAGTACGTACTCTTGTTGATGAAACTGATATGGGAGAAATACGTGATGGAATGCGGACTTCTGTAGTAGTAGAGGCTTATCCAGATAGTGTTTTTATAGGTAAAGTCGAGAAGATTGAACCTCAAGCCGTAGTTCAACAGAATGTGACCATGTTCCCAGTGATTGTGAGTATCGATAATAGCTCTAGGCTTCTTAGACCTGGGATGAATGCTGAGGTGGAAGTCGAGATTGCCAATGCTAATTCTGTATTCTTGGTACCTAATACAGCTGTTGTGACTCCGCAAGAAGTTCAAGCTGCAGCTGTGGTTCTTGGACTTCCAGAGGATGCTGTCGACATGCGAAGTATGTTTTCTGGTATGCGTGGTGGGTCTGGGCCTAGGGGTGGAAATTCGGATGCTAGACCTGGACGCAGTGGCGAATCCACGGCTTCGGAAAGTGAGCAGGAAAGACCAGGGGTGGTTAGGGGTGATAGGGTTGGACGTGGACGGGATATGTCTCTATCAGGTAGTCGGGGTCAGATGGAGGGCAGATTGACAGGTAGAGACTATAGGGCTGCTGTTTTATTCGTGGTTGAAGATTCTGGGGAGATTGAACCACGGGTTGTGATGACAGGTCTGAACGATTGGGATTATACCCAAGTGGTGAGTGGTGTAAAGAGTGGTGAAAGGGTAGCCCTTGTCGGAGCTGCTCAACTCAGGGCGGCACAGGATGAATTTATACAGAGAATCCGTTCCCGCACTAATCCTTTTGGGGGTAGCTAAATTGTGATCCAGCATCGGTGTTCAGCAATCGCAGAGTTATTTTAGTAATGTTGATCAAAGAGATCCTGCGAGTAGCATTGACGGCGATCCGAGCGAATGTGCTCCGATCATTTCTGACGACCTTAGGAATCATAATTGGTGTATCTGCTGTCATCGCTATGGTAGCACTTGGAGAGGGAGCCCAGCGTCGTATAGAGGAACAGATATCCAAAATGGGCACCAATGTCCTAACGATCCGAGCTGGACAACGGCATTGGGGAGGAGTAGCCACAGGTGAAACCGAAGACCTCACAGTGGAAGATGCCGAGGCTCTACGAGATCGAAGTGGAGGAACGCTTAGCATATCTCCAGAATTAAGTTCACGCGTACAACTAGCTTATCTCCGTTGGAATTCCAACAACCAAGTACGTGGTGTATGGCCTGAATATTTCGGTATGTACAATCTTAATATTGAACATGGTGAGATGTTTGATCAGGGCCATGTCCAGGGCAGGAGGCGTGTGGCCATACTTGGATCAGCTGTAGCTGAAGAGTTAGGGACTACGGGATCCCTGCTTGTTGGGAATAAAATCCAAATACGGGGGCAGCCATTCGAAGTCTTAGGTGTTCTAGAAGAGAAGGGTGATGCTGGTTGGTTCCGACCAGACGACGAAGTGTTTATACCGACCTCTACCGCTCAGTTCAGAGTTTTCGGTGGCCGCCGAAGGCTTTCTTCAATATATGCACAGGTTTCGTCAACAAATGCTATGGATGCTGCTTTTGCTGATATAGACCGAATACTTAGGCGTGAGCACAAAGTCAGGCCAGGTGACAACGCTGATTTCAGCATTCGTAATGCGAGTGATTTGATTGGTGCCTTCACCGCGACCACCCAGACATTCACTATGCTGTTAGCGGGCATTGCTGCTATAAGCTTGATCGTTGGCGGTATTGGTATCATGAACATTATGCTGGTAAGCGTGACGGAAAGGACGCGTGAAATTGGCATCCGAAAAGCTCTAGGTGCTACCAAGAAAGCTATTCTTTTTCAGTTTCTTATAGAGGCTCTGGTGTTGTGTTTTATGGGTGGAATTCTAGGTGTTATAGTTGGTGTTGGGGGAGCAGAAGTTCTTAGTCGAATAGCTAATTGGGATACGGTAGTGGTGCCAGAAGCAGTGCTCACAGCTCTTGGATTTTCAGCTGGCATAGGGTTGTTTTTTGGTATCTGGCCAGCTCAACGTGCAGCCAAGCTTAATCCCATTGATGCGTTACGATACGAGTAAATACAGCATCACTGTTAAGGGTTGTTTTTAACGGCTTTCTGAGATTTGCTTAAGCATCTCTTGACGTTGTGATAGGACGTTAATGAGGAGTCCATTGAACAAAGGATCTGTAGGTGCTAGGCGTAATGCTTCTTGACTTGCGACGAGAAGCCCCTCAAGTGCTTCCACACGGTTTAGGGGGTCATCCATCTGATTCTCATCATCCTTGTCGGAAAATTGGCGGAAGTGTAAAAGAGCTTGCATGTATGCTTGCTCGGCTAATACCACAGCACGAGCTGCTTCATCGGCAGTCTCTATCTCTGGTGTAGAAGCTATGATCTTATCAAGGGACAATGCATTGGATGTCTCATCTTTTCCTATATTCAAGCCAAAACCGGCTCCTCCTAGAAACAGTAATATAGCTGCTGTGGCTTGGATCCAAATCGGCAATGCGGTTATACCGAAACGACGAAACCTCTCTTGTTTATTGCGGATCAATCCCTCGTTTACCAGGCGTGTTTCTAGAGACTCCCAATTGTCTGGAGATGGCCTAAGGGCAGCTAGCTCTAGCAAGTTGTGAGATTGAATCCGTAATTCGTTAAGTTCCTCTGAACAACGTGTGCATGATTTCAGGTGCGCTCGCTCGCTGGGACTGGGACGTTCGTCGACCAGGTAAGCCAGCTTTTCGCTGCTCAGATGCTCCATGTTTCGGATTCCTCTCGATTATCTTGTGTATTTAACGACTTAAGCAACTCCCTCATTTTCCCTCGGGCCTTGAATAGTTGGGACTTGGATGTCCCAGCTGCTGTTCCTAGCATTTTTCCGATCTCATCGTGCGTATAGCCCTCCACATCGTGGAGGATTATGACTTTACGCATTCCTCCAGGCAGGCGGTCCAGGGCCCACTCTAATCTCTGTGCAAGTAATGCATCGCTTGAAGGTGTTTCTGATGCCACAATTGTTTCTGTTATGGGTACCTCTCTTTTTTGCCTGGATTCAGCTTTTCTCATGGCCTGCAAGGCTGAATTCACAGCGATTCGGTGTATCCAGGTTGAGAATCGTGCTTCTCCACGAAACTTTGGCAAAGCACGGATAGCTGATATCCATGCTTCTTGTGCACAATCATTCCCTAAATCATCATCTCCTGCGATTCTACGTACTACGGCATATACTCTAGGGGAGTAACGCTCATACAGTGAGCGTATGGCAGAGCCATCACCCTGGATGGCTTTTCGTATCAATTGAGATTCGTTCATAATTTAAGTACTTAAATATTCCTAACTTTTGATGTTGATTTAGCTATTTAGGGTTGTCCGGATAGTGCATATTTAGATACGGTGTCGCTTATTATATAGTTCCCATATCTCATGAAATATAAATATTTTGAATTTTTAGAATAAATTTATAATCCATATTTACCCTATAGGAGAATATGTTATTCTCGATCAATCTAGAATAGAAAGGGCTACTATCTTGATCACTTGCTTAAGTAACAATCGGCTATACTGAGGCTTTATGGGTGACAAATTGCAGTTTCTACCAGGAGCTACGCACTTGGAGTGCACATATACTGGGGATACCGTAGAAAGCGAATCTCTCCAAGGCCTTTCGGTTGCCGGGAAACCATATTTTGCACGTTACGATCTGAGTTCTTTACGTTCTAGATTACATCTATCAGATCTATCAGGAAAACGATCAGATCTATGGCGGTATGAAGAGGTGTTACCGGTTCGTAACCGAGATTTCCAAATATCTCTGGGAGAGGGATGGACACCACTGTTGGATTCTCCTCGCCTTGCATCTCGAATGGGTGTCGGAAGGGTATGGATCAAGGATGAAGGACAGAATCCTACTGGTAGTTTCAAGGATCGTGGTCTTTCTTTAGCAGTTTCTAGAGCTAAAGAATTAGGAGCCACTGAACTTGCACTTCCTTCCGCTGGCAATGCTGGTAGTGCAGCAGCTGCCTACTGTGCGGCGGCAGGTATTCCGGTCCATGTGGTTGTGCCTATGGACACACCTTCTCCTATCCTTGCTGAGATAAGATCGCTTGGGGCAGATCTCCAACTTCTTAATGGTCTAATCACAGATTGTGGACGGTTAGTGAAAAAGGGGGTAGAAGATCATGGCTGGTTTGATCTATCTACCCTAAAGGAGCCTTATCGAGTGGAAGGCAAGAA
>CEUS01282083.1_pt1 | contig 14695 bp, 16 predicted proteins | sample 427031 | NCBI WGS metagenome assembly CEUS01 (sample SAMEA2622837, study PRJEB7988) | marine metagenome | biome: marine biome (ENVO:00000447); feature: marine epipelagic mixed layer (ENVO:xxxxxxxxx); material: "saline water (ENVO:00002010), including plankton (ENVO:xxxxxxxx)" | depth 140 m | reverse complement strand
GGCTCCGGAGTAGGAGTGGTGTCTGGAAAAGCACAACTAGAAGTTTATAACGGCCGACAATATGTGATCGATGCCGTAGTCGGTCAGGTACTTGAATTCACAAATCCTAAGATCGGAAGCACAGTTATTCGTAAAGGTACAGAAATTGGCCAAGCGGCAGCCGGAGATCCGATCGCCATAGTGGCACGAGAACAAGGGCTACTCGCAATTGATAGTCAGAAAAATATATTCAGCATTATCGCAGAAAAACCCACAGAACAATTACGGATAGTCGGAACTGAGACCTGGGTTGGCCCTGCGGCTTATGACAATTTCCAAAACAACCTTTATGTTCTAGACCCATTCGCGAATAAGATCCACAAATACACACCAAGCACCAATGGATACACAGTTGCCCCCAGTAATTATTTCGATGAAAAAGTAGATATCGCAATAGCCATAGATTTGGCGATTGACGGTGACGTATATATATTGCTCAATGACAGTGAAATAAAACGTTATCGTGCTGGCAAAGAGATCGGATTTCGTGTTAATGGTCTTGATCGACCATTCCAAAACATCAGCCAGATTTTCACAAACTCAGATCTCACTAGCTTGTATTTGGTCGATCAAGGCAATCAGCGCATAGTTGAAATCGACAAACGTTCGAATAGATTGGGTGATTTTGTTCGGCAATTCAAGTTCCGTGGCAGTGGAGAAGAATTCTTCGAAGACATCCGTGACATTTGGGTTAGCGAATCTGAAGGACGTTTACTAGTATTAGGTAAGAATTCACTAAGACAGTTTGTACTGCCTAAATTAAACGATTGATATTACTGCCCCCCATAATCAGCAACCGGAGCGGGTAGCGGGAATCGAACCCGCGTTTCGACCTTGGGAAGGTCACGTTCTGCCATTGAACCATACCCGCCAGAAACTTTGTACGTAACTGATTTTACAATCGTTTTGGCGATCACGTTGATACGTACACATTTAATGCTCTAAACGGCCAGCTAATATTCGCCATGGCCAGCATTATGCGAACCATTTATAGCGGTAACAGGATCATTCGATGCATTCTGCCATTCGGCCATACATCTCCTCAATCCGGTAATTTCATTCAAGTAATTCTCATCGCTGGCTAGATCATGCATTTCAAGCGGATCGTTAATCAGATCGAAAAGCTGATATCGTGTACTGCCCTTAACTCGATACTCGATTAATTTGAATCTTTCGTCTCGAACCATTCGCTGATAAGGTCCGTCCGATTCCACAAGAAGATCCATCTGATATGCAGAAAATATCGTTTCTCGGTGATCGCTCACTTCCCCATTTAGTACTGGCAACAAGCTAATCGAATCACTTTGTGCAGGTATGTCCACCTCAGCGTAGTCCAGTAACGTCGCGTACATATCATGTAAGTAACATAAGGCATCGTGTCTTTTCCCACTTGGAATCCCTGGACCTCGCAATATCATAGGTACACGCACACTGTGACTATATAAATTCTGCTTCCCTAGCAAGCCATGCTGACCTAGTGCCAACCCATGATCCGCAACATACACAACGATCGTGTTATCAACTAAGTTTAGGTCCTGTAATGCTTGCATCAATCTGCCTATTTCCGAGTCAAGCTTCGAAATCATCCCATAGTAGTCAGCAATGTGCTGACGGATATCATCGGCCGTGCGAGGATGAGGTGCTAATTCTTCATCCCGAACATGTAGTTCACCATTATCAAATGGATGCTGAGGCAGAAAGTTGTCCGGCAGAGGGATTTCGGTATGTGCATACATGGAAGCAAACTCCTCTGGAGGCGTTCTTGGATCATGAGGCTCAGTAAATGCAATGTACATGCAAAACGGATCGTCGACTGAATGAGAACGCAGCAATCCTATCGCGGTGTCAGTAAAAAGCGTTGATGACCAGCTTTTCCCTCTCGCAACCTGATCAGGCTCGTAATTTCCAGTTGGCTGGAATTCCCACACAGGCGTAGCCTCATGGCTAAACCCTAATCCTGAACTTTTGGTATTCGGCGTAGGCTTTGCTTGATCAAATCCCCCACCCAGAAAGATTGAGCCACCATTTGTAAAAGATCTGGCATATTCACTCGGCCTATTATGCCATTTACCAATCCCGTAAGTAGAATAGCCAGCATCAGCTAGCAATTCCGGAAACAACTTATACCTGCCATCAATTTTGTATCTTGTGTAGTCTCTCCAGTACGGTTCCCTGTCGTCATCTGGCGAGGCAAAAACATTGAATAGACCTACCCCTGCCAACAGCATCGCTCGACTAGGTAGGCATACAGCTCGGGATGTAGATCCCATAATGTGCGCATTCATCATGGACGTCCCTGCATTTGCTAATTCATCAAGATTCGGAGTCTGAACCACCTTGTCCCCAAACCCGTGAATGGCGTCATGCCGATGATCATCTGCAATTAAGAAAAGTATGTTAGGCCTGGCCATTAATCATCCCTTTAGCTAGTTTGCCGTCCTCTGTGCTCCTCCAAGTGGTGTTCAGTATAGAACCCTTCTTGCGTTCCTCGAAATACGGAAACATACAATTCGTCATCTGGAGACTGAACTGACGATATGAGGTTTTCTTCCAGAGAACACAACAAATCAAGTGTTTGTTTTTCGTCCAGTTCCCGAAACAACACCACAGTCATATAGGTAGCACCGTTGGATAAATGCACATCTACATGGGAAAGAGATTCTTTCCCTACCCGAATTAGATATCCCTCTGACGCCAGAGTTCTATATTGACGCAAAAAACTAAATTCATGGTTATGCAATCACATTTCTCCTAATCAAAATCGAGACCAATATCCAAAGCCATTACTGAATGGGTGATAGCCCCTATTGAAATAAAATCAACCCCAGTCTCAGCTATTTCCCTAACATTTTCCAGCGTTATGCCCCCGGACGCCTCTAGGCGGGCACGCCCGGCGGTCAACTCAACAGCCTTGCGCAAATCATTCACGCCCATGTTGTCCAGTAGGACAAGATCCACACCTAAAGCAATACACTCTTCCAATTGTTTCAGTGTGTCGCACTCCACTTGAATTGGTAATCCGTCGCTGCGTGTCTTCAGTATGTTGTTAACAGCGCTGTTCAATCCTCCAGCAGCGCGAATGTGATTATCTTTCACTAAGACCGCATCAAATAATCCGAATCTATGATTAGTCCCCCCCCCAATTCTCACCGAATACTTGTCCAATTTGCGCAAGCCAGGCATCGTTTTTCTGGTATCCAATATAGTCACACCAGTATCCGCTACCTTCGCAATGTATCGTGCGGTTTCAGTAGCAATACCACTCATCCTCTGAACAAGGTTGAGCGCAACTCGCTCCCCGGTTAAGAGGGTATTTACGGAACCATGGAAAAAACCGATTTCATCACCGTGTGTAATCCGATCACCCTCATTAACAACAATTTTGCATGACATGCTTTTGTCGAGAGTATGAAACACCATTGCTGCGATTACACCGCCAGCCAATACCCCTTCCTGTCTACTGACCAATCTAGCTCCAACTTCGATGCACCCATTAATACATGCCTCGGTCGTTACATCACCAGAACCTACATCTTCCTCAAGTGCGTTATTGATGACTGATTGGATGTACGGTCCATCAAGTCCTGTACCAATTAATAAATCGAAATCATTATTCATATTTCATAGTGAGACTAAAGGGATAGTCAATTTTGTAGTTAAGAGGATAAGCCAAATTAGGATCAAGGCCAGGATGATCTAACCTATAGTGGGCCCCTCTGCTCTCTTTCCGATCATAGGCCGCTCTAGCGGCAAACATTCCAATAATAATTAATCCTGCATTCTCTATCGCACTCGACCCAAAATCTACATTACTAGGAGCGCCATATAACTTTTCTATGGCTCGCTTTAACCCATCCTTATGTCTAACTATCCCTACCTCTTCCCACATAAGCTGCTGCAACGAAGCTCTGTTCATATGATTTTCCTGACAAACCACTTCTATGGTTGCGACAGGAAATGAATTTATCTCATATGGTATGTTGCTCGTGGTAGCCTCTACGACTCTGTGTGCAAACACCATCCCTTCCAGCAATGAATTACTCGCCAGTCTGTTTGCCCCATGAACTCCTGTGTTAGCTGCCTCTCCGCAAACATATAAACCCGGTATCGTGCTACGACCATAATCGTCGGTAAGTACCCCTCCAATAGAATAATGTGCAGCAGGAGCAATAGGGATCAAATCAGTATCCATATCGAACCCTGAGTTCTTAATATCAGTCCAAATTGATGGGAACTCAGTCGAAACAGTCCCTCCCTGTATGTCAGTAGCATCTAAACACACCGAACTGGCGCCTGTTTCTTCCAACTTGCGATGTATTAACCTTGCAACAACATCCCTAGGAGCTAACTCCCCATTGGGATCTTCATCTAGAAGGAATCGATGGCCTTGATTGTCAACAATTTTCGCACCTGCACCACGTAATGCTTCAGATATCAAACGGGCACGATCACCAGAAAGGTCAAGAGCTGTAGGGTGAAATTGAAAAAATTCCAATCCACTCACAACAGCCCCTGCCCGTATGCTGGCCGCAACTCCATCTCCAGTAGCTATCTGAGGATTTGTAGTACGCGAATACAGAGCGCCTGAGCCTCCAGTAGCCAAAACAATGTGCTCAGCTCTGTATTCAATTATGTGGGGTAAATTATCTGCAATAGCGCTTACACCAACACACCTCCCATTCTCTATCAATAAATCCACCATCTGAACGTTTTCTTCAATTCCAATATCGGTCTTCGTAACAGCAGTTCCCAAAGCCGATTGAATTTCTATGCCTGTAGCTGCCCCACCAGAATGCAACACACGAGCAACTGAATGAGCGGCTTCCAATCCTCTCTCATGCTTGCCATCAGTGCTATCGAAACGAACTCCATATTTCATGATTGTTTCTACCGAATGGGGCCCCATTTCAACCAGCATCCTAGCGTATTCTGGATTGGCTAATCCTGCAGCAGCAGACAGAGTATCGCTCAAATGCATCTCAGGATTATCATCAGACCCCAAAGCGACTGCTATTCCACCCTGGGCAAACCAAGTGTTCGACTGATTCAAAGCCTTCTTGGTTAAAATTCTAACCGTTCCATGATCAGCTGCCAGCAATGCCGTCTGTAATCCTGCAATACCGCTCCCAATGACCAAATAATCACATGTCTTACTAGTTCTGGTCGACAAAACCATCTACCATTCTGAATGAATTGTATATCTGTGCCTCCAAGTTAATCATTGAAAACATTACACCGAAACCAATCAATTCCATTGCACACATAATTCTATTGGTCATAATCAGGAGAACATCATCCCTAGATATGTAGAACAGGCCTTCGTAATCAATGGGCAATAACCAACGTTTACACCTGGTAAAAACACTGTCATCACAATGTACAGTACTCATTGTAGCCCTATCTATGCTGACCATCCTATCCAATACAGCATGTAACCCGTCCAGTTCACTATCAATCCCTGATGAAACCAGATCTCCAATCCTTGACACCTCGTCAGAAAGTTCAAAACTACAACCTTCTCAAGCCTTGGACACCTCAAACCCCACAAATCCAATTCTCACACCAACAACAAACTCTGGTTCAGCACCAAAGTCCTTAGCTCCATCTGCAAGACAAGACCCTTTACCCGACAAAACCTCAATAATTACAAGGACGGTACCAGAAATCGTGCAGTTGATCTCACCGGCAGTTACCCGTGTATCCAATTTCGTTACTGTCAACTCTATTGATGGCTCAGCGCTTACTGAACAAGGAGAGGGTACTGGATTCATCATCGATAAGTCGGGACTAGTAGTTACGAATCATCATGTGATTGCTGGAGCCGACAAAATCGAGGTAGCTCTGACTGACGGACGAACAACTAAAGCTACCTTAATAGGCTCTGACGAATTAACGGATCTAGCCGTACTCAAGCTCCCACTGAAAGATCTATCAATCGCACCTATGGGCGATTCCTCCGTATTGAAGGTTGGAGAGACTGCTATTGCTATTGGGCACGCTCTAGGATTAGCCGGCGGGCCTACGGTTACCGTAGGCGTTGTGAGCGCCCTAGGTCGCACGATTGATCTCCAGAGTGGCCTCTCATTAAATGACGTAATTCAGACAGACGCATCGATCAACCCAGGAAATAGTGGTGGCCCGCTCCTAAACGCCACAGGGCAAGTTATAGGCATTTCGACGGCCGGAAATGTGAATGCTGAAAATCTAGGATTTGCTATTGCAATAGATAGTGCCCGTTCAATAATCGACGAATTGATTGCAGAAGGGGAAATAAAACGCGGTTTCTTAGGCATATGGGGAGTGGGTGTGACTCCTGATGACGCCCGTCGAAACAATCTCCCTGTGGAAAGAGGGATCTATTTGATGCAAGTTTATGAAGGAACTGCAGCCCACAAGGCAGGTCTTGCAGAAGGCGATATCGTAGTTGCTATCGATTCGATCCAAATTGATAACATGGGCGATCTAGGTCGAGCTCTCGCTATGTATAAACCGGGCTCATTGGTTACGATTAAGCTATATCGCTATCCAGAAACTAAAATCAGGGAAGTGAAAGCCACAATGGGAGAGAGACCTGCCAACTGAGCCAGCAAGAAATAGATCATAGTGACTGACATGTTTGACCATGCCAGTGAAAACGTACGCAACAAACAGAAGCCACTTGCTGCACGAATGCGTCCGACCAAAATAAATCAAGTTATAGGACAGACTCATTTACTCGGATCCGGTGCCCCTTTAAGAATCTCTATCGAAAAAGGGAAGTTGTGGTCCGCGATATTATGGGGGGGACCTGGTACAGGTAAAACCACTCTGGCTACCGTAGCTGCATCTACAGCAAATTATCACGTGATCCGACTGAGCGCGATTACTTCTGGTGTAACAGATTTACGAAAATCAATACAAGAAGCTCAAGATTTGATGAAAATCAATCACTGCCCAACACTACTTTTCATAGACGAAATTCATGCGTTCAATAAGAATCAGCAAGACGCTCTGCTTCCGTATGTGGAAGATGGAACTATAACTTTCTGGGGGGCAACGACTTATAACCCCTATTTTGAGATAAATACAGCCTTAATTAGCCGCGTAAGAGTCTTACGACTGGAACCATTATCAAATAGCGAATTAGCTGAAATTATACGTCGCGCAATAGTTAGTAAGGCTATGGGTTTAGGCAACAAAAGGTTAACCATTGATGAGACATCTATTTCTCTAATAGCAAGCCTGAGCAATGGAGATGCCAGAGTCGCTCTAAATTGGCTGGAAGCCATCGCCGATTTAGCTGAAACTGAAAACTTGGATATTGTGTCCAAAGAGCTAATTGAACGTGCTCTTGTGACTAGGTCCACACAATACGATCGCGCCTATGACAACCACTTCGACACAGCTTCTGCGTTCATAAAAAGCATTCGAGGATCAGACCCTGATGCTGCATTGTTTTGGATGGCAAAAATGCTGGAAGGGGGAGAAGAACCAGAATTTATAAGCAGACGAATACTTATATCAGCTTCCGAAGACGTAGGCAACGCTGACCCTGCTGCAATATCTGTAGCCATAGCTGCATGTGAGGCTGTGGAAAGACTGGGCTTGCCAGAATGCACCTTTGCCTTAGCGCAAGCTTGTATTTATATTTCTTGCGCTCCAAAAAGTAATACGGCTGGCGAAGCCTTATCAGCAGCTCGTCAAGCGATTAAAGACGGTGCTGACGTTACTGTCCCTTTGCATTTGAGAAACAACACATTCAGCGCAGCCGAGAATTTTGATTTTGCCAAAGGGTATAAGAACATTCACAATTCGCCTGAGGGCTTTGAGCAACAGCAATATCTCCCTCAAGCAAATCAGCAGCTTAGATTTTATGTGCCAAAGGCTATAGGCTGGGAGATCAATTTAGGCAACCGCTTGCATAAACTGTGGGGAAAGCGTTATTCAGCAGATTAGCTACCCTGCAGTGTTCGACGACCCTTCATCTCTACCAACAAGACTGGGCAATACAGAACGCAGTGCCTTTTGCTGGACATCATTCACATAAATGACTTCGCTTCGCACTCCTTCCTTTCCAACGAACATAATTTTTCCATTTGCGAAACGGTAATCGCTGTATCGTTCCCAATGTTTTATACGGTTTCCCCCCAAGGCAAATCCTTCTTTAAAAAAGTGATAGCGCAAAGGCACAAACAATGAACCAAGAACAACCACCATCACCAACATCTCTCGCACAGCGTCGGTATTCGTTCTAAACGCTTCCATTCCAGGAATGATTCCAGCGCTGTTGATAGCCAGAACTGCTAGTATGTACCATCGCGACACCAGCATCTTTTGGCCAATAGTGAGTGCTGTGTAATGGACAGGAGTTCCTCGTATCTCATCATTAAACGGACTGTGAATCCTCAGGACCATCAGACCTAAAATTACAATTACAGCGACTAGAACTAACATAGATACCATGGAACAAATGCTCTTCTTTCTAGACCTTATGTAGCTCGTAAAACTCTATGCCGTGTGGCCAACAGACAAAGCTGGAGTAGAATTCATTACGGATTTAATACAACATAATGCCGTTAATTAAATAAATTATAGGCATTAACGAAAGGAAATCTATGTCCGGCCATTCAAAATGGTCAACCATTAAGCGAAAAAAAGGCGCAAACGATGCAAAGCGGGGCCAAGTATTCTCACGTTTTGCCCGGGAGCTGCAGATAGCCGCGAAACTAGGTGGGGCCGACCCCGACACAAATTACCGGTTGAAGATGGTCATAGGGCGCGCTCGTGGCGTCAACATGCCCCAGGCAAACATAGATCGAGCCATAAAACGTGGCGCAGGAGGAGGGGATGGCGCAGAAATGCTAGAACTGACATACGAAGGATACGGACCAGGAGGGGTTGCCTTATTGATAGACGTTATTACGGACAACCGCAACCGCTCAGTTGCAGCAATTCGCAACACACTTGACAGCGGCGGAGGGCACATGGCCGATTCTGGTGGCGTAGCATGGATGTTCAACCCGAGGGGAGAGATTGTAATAAAGGGTGGAAATTTGGACGAGGAGGAAGTTTTCATGTCAGCTGCTGAGGCAGGGGCGGAAGATATAGATGTCGCCGAAGATAGGATTTATGTCTGGACGGGAGCGACTGCATTGGACAAGGTAAGGCAGGCACTAGCAAATGATGGGTATGAAATTGAGCAAGCTGAATTAGGAAGGACAGCAAAAACACCAATAGATCTAGAATTAAGAGACGCTATCCGTGTGATGAAATTGATAGAAACACTTGAAGATCTGGACGATGTGAGGAAGGTCGACTCAAACCTAAATATTAGTGAAGATCTCGTTGAAAGTTTTGCCGTAACTTAAATGTTAACCCTAGGGATAGACCCTGGATCCTCAAATTTGGGGTTCGGTCTGATAAAAGGAGATAAGGATCCTGAATTGGTGCATTATGGATGCTTGACCACTCCAACTGGGAAGGAACAAGGTGAAAAGCTGCATTATTTATTCGAAAACGTAAGCGATCTTCTCTCTAATAATGAAGTTACTGATGTCAGTGTGGAACAATTGGTATACGGACGCAACGTAAGTAGCGCGGCATCAGTATGGAAAACTATGGGGGTGGTACAACTTGCCGCTACACAGCATGGGTTATCTATTGTCGAATATTCACCTCCCCAAATAAAACAAGCAGTAACCGGCAGTGGGCGAGCCAGCAAGAAAGACGTACAGCAAATGGTAAAAATCATTCTGGGAATGCAGGATGTTCCAAAGCCAGACCACGCAGCAGATGCCTTAGCCACCGCAATATGCCATCTGCAAAACTATCGACTTCAAAGGCTGCAACTAACTTGATTTCCGAAATTCATGGAACAGTCTTGGGATCAGGTAGCGATTGGCTAAAAATAAAGCCCGATGGGATAGGAATCGTGGTGCAAACTTACGTGACGGATCATTGCCTGACAAAGTCTAAGATCCAAGACGAAGTTAGACTGTTCACACACCTTCACACAACAGATGACGGGCCAAGTTTATTCGGTTTCATAGACAAGCAGGAACTAGTGATTTTTCAGAATCTAATCACCGTATCTGGAGTTGGTCCACGTCTAGCACTCCGCGTACTAAGTGAATTAGCCCCTGATACCACTGTACGGGCTATCAACTCTAGTGATGAGAAAACCTTACAATCTGTATCTGGTATAGGTGCTCGTACAGCAGCCCGACTGATAGTCGAGCTGAAAGGAAAAATAGCCCCAACAGAATCAGAAGGCACTTCTGATTCTGTTGATGGATTTGAGGAAGCGCTCGAAGCACTAGTATCGTTAGGATATTCCAGAACTGAGGCGCTCGACGGCTTGGCAGCATCCGCCAAACCAGGCATGTCTGTCGAAAGTCAAATCTCGGAAGCCTTGCGACAGTTTGCGGGTGCGGGTAGGAACTCATAAGTGACAGAACAAATCGTTGTGCCAGACAACTCAGGTCAGGACTCACATAAAGACGCTGAACTTAGACCGTCTACTCTTGATGACTCTGATTTCATAGGACAAACACAAGTAAAATCCGACCTTAGGATTCTGATACAGGCTGCCCTGCAAAGGGGAGAGTCTGTAGATCACATATTGGTCGCAGGTCCGCCCGGGCTCGGAAAAACAACTCTCGCGCACATAATTGCCAGGGAAATGGGAGCTAGTATCAGAGTGACCAGTGGACCTGCTCTGGAGCGCCAAAGAGATCTAGCGGCCCTATTAAATAGCCTTGACACAGGTAACGTTCTTTTCATTGATGAAATACACAGACTTGGTAAAGTAGCAGAAGAAATGCTTTATCCTGCGATGGAAGATGGTGACTTGGATTTGGTAACCGGTGGGGGCAAGAGTTCGGCCGGTAGGAGCTATCGTATAGCACTGCCGACATTCACTCTAGTCGGAGCGACTACACGACTCGGCATGCTTTCATCCCCACTGCGTGACAGATTTGGCGAAATATATAGACTTGATTATTACTCGGTTGATGAATGCACCGCCATAGTAGGGAGGTCCGCAAAAATACTTGGTGTCCCTATAGATTTAATTGGGTCCGAAGAAATTGCACTTCGAGCTCGGGGCACTGCTCGAGTATGCAACAGACTACTTCGACGGGTCAGAGATTACGCTGAAGTCGAATCCGACGGTCGTATAACCGGATCCGTGGCACAAGATGCTCTCAAATCCATGCAAGTAGACTCACTAGGATTAGATGACATGGATAGAAAAATCCTCAAAACGATAATAGAAAAATTCGCTGGAGGCCCCGTCGGACTGAACACTATCGGTGCGGCCCTATCTGAGGATGGGTTGACACTGGAAGATTACTACGAACCTTACTTGTTGCAGATCGGATTCATAGCGAGAACTCCACGAGGGCGAGTAGCAACTAAACTTTCCTACAAACACCTTGGATTAGAATCACTGTTGGATAATTCAGATAATTCCAACGACCAACCGAATCTATTCTAGATAATGACATGTCTGAAAGAGATTGGCTGGCAAACTGTCGCAAACAAGAACGACGCCACTTTACATATGATTGTGAGCGGACGAGTGCAGGCTGTAGGATTTCGTCATTTTGTCCAAATGGAAGCTCGTGCGTCGGGGTTGACCGGAACGGTAAAAAACTTGTCTGATGGCAGCGTAGAAATATATACAACTGGGGCACCAAAAACATTGTTGATGTTCATGGAGAAAGTTTCAGAAGGCCCACCAATTTCCAGGGTGAAATCTATCGAAGCACGCTGGTCTGCCAGTTATCGTCAATTCAATAATTTTCAGGTGCTGGCCTAATGGAACCACCAACAGATATCAATATGGAGAAAGAAAACCAGCAGAACCACGACTCCAACCTTTTGAACGCCCAAGCTCTTGCATGGATCTACACAGTCGTTGCTTTTCTACTGTTTATAGCAGCCATCATATTTTTGCCAGGGCAAATAGGCCAATTTATGAGCCGTGTCACTGCCCCAAAAAATCTTTACGCACAACCCATAGAAGGAACCGTTCTTTTGCGAGGACCAGAAGATATGGGCTGGCGACCATTGCAAGCACGAGATACTTACCCTCCAGGCTCAAGATTTGCAACGGATGGGAGATCTCGCGCATTTTTGCAACTTTTCGATGGAAGCACCATCCAGCTTTATAACAATACTGAGTTAAAAATACGAACCAGTGCACAAGGACGATTTAATGTTGACCTTCAAAGGTTAGATTTGGACTTGGAAGCTGGTCGTATATCTATAGGCATAGCCCCGGTAGGACCCAAAACAGATCGATTGGTAACCATATATATGCCACCAGGCAAGGTAGACATTGAGGAGGGAAGTTACACGATTGAAACGTTGCCCGATCGCTCTGTGGAAGTGTTTGTTAGAAGAGGTAAAGCTACTCTTTTTTCAGGTTCTGATATAGCAGAAGTCGGAATGGGAGGAAGAGGGATGCTAATGTCCAATCATCCTCCAATTACAGAGCTCACTCCAAGAACTTCTCTAGTAAAAGATCCTGATTTGGACAATTCACCAAACGGCAACCTGTGGAAACCTTTTACCATTACCGAATCCGGACCATCAGGAGAAATAGAACAGCTATCATTTGTGGAAGGCAAAATAGTCAGCGGCGAACTACATCCTGATGATGGATACAAGTTCCGACGTTCTATCCCAGACAGCGATTTACATCGTAATGGTGAAGCAGGCATAGCCCAAATTATCAATCGAGATATCCGTGATTTTACCGAGTTATCAATTCGATCACTGCTCAAAGTAGATCGACAAGAGTTGTCAGGTGGAGGATCTTTAGGAAGTGAATATCCTCTGATGCTGCGGCTCTATTACGTTGACAGTACAGGGCAGGACCAGGTCTGGCATCATGGATTCTATTATCAGAATAAAGACAGTTTCTCCGTCCAGGGGGGAAGCTTTATCCCTAAGAATCAATGGACTGTGTACGACGAACCCAATCTATTGCAACGTTTAAATCCAACACCTGTTTTCCTACGCAGAGTCGAGGTTTTGGGGTCAGGTTGGTCCTTCGATTCATCAGTCAGAGCCCTATACCTCGAAGGAAGATAACACGAATTGTCATGCAATTGAGTACTGGTATAGACGCAATTGAAATTAGCAGAATCAGTGGGGTCATACATAGACATGGCAGCCGATTTCTAAGAAAAATATATACCGAGCGAGAACTTAACTACTGCCAGGGCCATCAGAAAGAACTTGCTGCACGCTTTGCTGCCAAAGAGGCCATATCTAAAGTTTTGGGTACCGGATTAAATGGTATCTATTGGCGTGAAATGGAAGTCATACCAGACACTCGTGGAAAACCACACGTCGAATTGCATGGCCATGCCAAAACCAGAGCTCTGGAATTAGGCATCACTACAATCGCATTGAGCATTACCCATACTCGAGATTTAGCCGTTGCGTCCGCAGTTGCTATACAAACAAAGTGACACACCCAAACCACATTTGCACTACAGATGAGATGCGAAAGCTCGAGCAATCGGCCATAAGTGGCGGCTCCTCTCAACAAAGACTGATGCAAAAAGCTGGGGAGGAAGTGTCCAGAGAAATTGTTGCATCCTATCACCCCATAATTGGAGCTCGTGTTTTAGTTCTTATCGGTTCCGGAAACAATGGCGGTGACGGTGCGGTGATAGCAAACCAGTTGTCACAAGCTGGAGCTCAGGTTTCCATTCTTATAGCAAAACCAAAAAGGAAAGTCAGTGACTTAATAGATGAATTACCTGCGAGCATCCAAATAATTACGCATTCACCTGGGACAGCTCGACACTTAGCTAAGGAAGCAGATGTAATTGTCGACTGCCTGCTAGGGATAGGGGGCACTATCCCAATAAGGGATCCAATCAGAGCCATTTTGAAGGAGATTTCTACAGCCAAAGCACTTCGAATATCTTGTGACGTCCCATCTGGTCTAGACGCAAATACCGGCAAAGTAGATCCAATAACCTTCAAGGCAGACATAACTATATCAACTGGGCCGCTTAAATTAGGCTCATTGTTGTATCCCGGTCGCCAATACTGCGGAAAACTCATTCAGACTGATATTGGCATCCCGAAAAATCACTTGGATGAGCTACCCGGGAGACAGATAACATCTCGCTCCGTTGCAAAAATACTTCCTGAAAGAACTTTAGACGGACACAAGGGATCCTATGGCAGAACACTGGTGATCGCGGGAAGCCGGAATTTTCCTGGCGCGGCTGCACTTACCTGTTTAGGAGCATTACGAAGTGGCGCAGGTTATACAAAGCTAGCATCGATAGAGTCCGTAGTCTGTACTGCCGCATCTCACAGCCCTGACATAATCTTTGAATTTCTGCCTGAATTCAATGGGACGATATCCGCCAATTCTGCGAAAGACATAATCCAGTTATCCGATCTTGCAGATAGCCTCATAGTAGGACCAGGATTAGGAAATACCGAAGACATAAATTTGATTGTCAAGAGATTGCTGCAAAGCTGTAACATGGGCTGCCCTATTGTCTTAGACGCAGATGGATTGTCGTCCATAGACAAATCCCTATTTGATTCCATCAATAGAAATCAACCACTAATACTGACACCTCACCCTGGCGAAATGGCAAAGATCATGGGGGTGGATTTAAGGACAGTAAGTGATAAC